>Ga0247729_10000642_pt1 | contig 13959 bp, 12 predicted proteins | sample UWRJL133311R2_FD_180958 | JGI IMG/M metagenome (GOLD analysis project Ga0247729, IMG submission 180958) | Plant litter microbial communities from Arlington Agricultural Research Station in Wisconsin, United States - UWRJ-L133-311R-2 | ecosystem: Environmental > Terrestrial > Plant litter >... | reverse complement strand
TTGTAGCTGTAGTACACCACATGGGCGCGCTCTTCCGGCAGCGTCCCGGTGCTGCGCGTCTTGGGCACGCACCACGGCGCGGCGCCATGATAGGCGCCCTCCGCCGCAAGAATGATCGGCCGCCCGGTATGCGCGCGCGCCACCACCATCGCCATGGTCGTGGCATCAGTGCCGTTCTTGCAGAACATCGCCCAGTCCGCATGCGACACCGTATCGACGAACTGCTCGGCCAATTCGACCATCACTTCGCCCGGGCCGTTGAGCGCATCGCCCAGCGCCTGCTGCTGTTGCGCGGCGGCGTCGATCCCCGCATCGCAATAGCCCAGCAGGTTGGGACCGAACGCGCTCATGAAATCGACGTACTCATTGCCGTCGACATCCCAGATCCGGCAGCCTTTGCCACGCGCGAAGAACTGCGGATATTCCTTCGGTAGCAGGCCCGTCGACATGTGGCCGTACATCCCTCCCGGGATCACCCGCGCAGCCCGTTCGCGGAGCGCGGCATTCTTGGCATTCGTCCACATGGCACCGTTTCCCCAGACAAGAAGGCCGACCGTCGGCGCGGTCTAATCGATTTAAACTGATAGAAAATTCGACTCCCTGCAAGGACGAACGACAGGCGGCCTGCTTTGATTTCACACAACGCACTGCACAAGCAACATGCACCGCACGTGCGAAGGCGGCTAAACCATGCAAGTGCGGTGCCATCCCTCAGAAATGCCGGTAATAAATTCGAGTAGATGGCTGTTGCTGGACAATGTCTGTGCCACCCACTCTTCCTCATCCTGAGGAGCCGCGCCCTTGCGCGGCGTCTCGACGGACGGGCGACACCCCCTTCATGGTTCGAGACGCGCGCCAAGCGGCGCGCTCCTCACCATAGGGCAGTGGGTTGGGTCCGCTACGCCTCAAACTTCACCCCGGCGGCAGCCGTGGCGCGATCATTTCGGGCAGGAAGCAGCGCAGATAGCACACCGACGCCCGGATCGATTCCTCCACATAGGCCTCCGTGACCTTGCCGTGGATGCTGTAGGACAGTGCCCAGATGCCATCGGACATCGCCAGCACGGTAGCCATGCGGTTCTCCAGTTCGGGAATCCGCGGCATATCGAAATACAGGCTGAATTCTTCCGCACGCCGGCGGCTGATCTGCGCATTGCCTTCCATGTCGATGTTGCGCACCTGCACGCTGACGCCGGCGCCCATGAACAGCCGCAGCGCCGCCGGCCGGTCGTTCAGATAGGTCGTTGCGCGCCGCTGCGTATGCGCCAGATGCGCTTGCCAACTGGTCGGCGGCGGCTCCTGGCGCTGTTGCGCCCGCGCGCGCAACTCGGCATGGAAGCGCTGCGCCAGCGCGACAAAGGCGGCGTTGCGGTTGGGGAAGAAGTGATACACCGACGCCAGCGGCACGCCGGCCAGTTCGGCGATCTGGGCCAGGCTCACATCCTCATTGCCGGAATCCCCGAGCAGGCTTTCGGTCGCATCCAGCAGCGCGTCGAACCGCTCCTGCGCATGCTTGCGGACGGGCTTGCGCGCCCCGCTCAGCGGCCGAGAGTTGAAAGACGAGTTCATGATGATGCCGTGCCGCAATCCCGCATTCTTGAGCTTGAAAATGACTAACTGGTCACACCGCGCGAGGCAAGGCGCGGCATTTCCAGCAAAACTGAAGCATCCCTTTAGTGCCCCCTGGGTATTGATGGCGTCGCGAGCAGGTTGGGAATGTCGGGACCGGCGCTTTATCGAAAACTTTTTGCCCGTGGCATGGAGTTCTCCGACACCCAGCGCGAATTGCGATGCGAGCTTGCGCTTGTTTACCTTGCGGATCTCCATGTCCCCCTGACCGACATTGCCCTCGCTTTGGCTATTCGGAACTGAGCGCCTTCAGCCGCGCATTTCGTTCGTGGACCGGCCTTTCGCCGCGCGCGTGGCGAGGCGCCTATTGGCCGAACGCCACTTGCACACAAGATAGCGTGGTGTAGCCAAGTTGAGATCGGCTGATGCCGATGAGGATCGGCCTAAATGGGATTCATATCTGCCGGGACAACTGCCGGCGAACTTCGTTCGCGATAGGGTGCAGTGTCTCCGCCGCCGCCGGTCCAACCAGGCTGTAGCCGAGACCGTTGTCAGCCCAGGCGAAGCCATTGACGGGCCCATCCGCATGCGGCGTCATCGGCGCGTTCTGGTCGGCTTTCATCGGACGCGCCAGCATCACCAGGCGGCTGCCACGGTCGTCGTCATACATGAACATGGCGGCGGGGCCGTGCGCAGTGGCGACGATGCGTCCCCCCATGAAGCGATAGCCGGAGGCGGACAGATCAGGCACACCGACCGGGCGACCGAGACGCTGCGTGGTCCAGTCCACCAGTTCGGCGCGATCGGTGGCGCGCAGTTCCACCGGACGGATATGGTCGGAGCCGTAGACGGCAAAATTCTGCGCGGCCTCCTGCGCAATCGCGACGACGCCCTCTCCTGCCGAATGATTGAAGCCGCGCAGCGACCAGCCGCCGGCACCGCCAGCACACAGCAGGACGACCGCCGCGGCGGCGGCCCACCACGGCGTCTGGCGAGGCCGGCCGCGCCGTGCGATCATACGGGCGAGATCGAGCTCCGGCGGCAAGGGCTCTTCGGCGATCGGGGCCAGCGCGGCGCGCAGCATGGTCCGCTGCCGACTATAGGCGGCAACCCGGAAGCCGACCTCCGGATGCGCGTCGATATAGGCAGATACCTCGACCTGGCGTTCCGGAGCGAGAACGCTGTCGACGTAACCGTGCAGGTCTTCTTCGGTGATCGGACGACTGGTCATTTCACGCTCCGCAAATGCGCGACCGGAGTCACGCGCTGTTGTCCGTCCATTTCTTTCAGCAACCGTTCGCGGGCGCGCGACAGCCGCGACATCACCGTGCCCAGGGGAATGTCGAGCACGCCTGCGGTCTCCGCGTAGCTCAGCCCTTCCACCGTGGCGAGCAGCAGCACCGTTCTCTGCTCCTCCGGAAGCCGGTCCAAGGCCTGCAGCAATTCGCGATAACGCAGGCCGTCCTCCTGCGATGGCGCCTGCGCGAAGCTTGCCTCCTGCGCGTCGTCGATGTCGATATGGCGCGGCCGGGTCGATGTGCGACGCAGCCGCGTCATCGCGAGATTGTGCAGGATGGTGAAGATCCAGGCCCGCGCATTGCTGTCCTTGCGCTGGCTCCAGTGACCGACCGCGCGCTCGAGGCAATCCTGCACCAGGTCGTCGGCCGCCGACCGGTCGCGCAACAGCGTGCGCGCATAGCGCCGCAAGGCGGGAATCAGCGGCTCGATCTGGTGCAGCATGTCTTGCATGGGTTCGGCCTTGCTGGCGGTGCCGGCTCGAAAGCCGGCACCGCTGCTTTGTCAGGTCAATGCGCCTGAAGCTGGACCACCGCGCCGGGCTGGGCCGCCGTGCCTTCGGCGATCACCAGATAGCGGCGCTCGGACTTGCTGTCGTTCGCCACCAATTGCCGGATCGGGCCGACCGCATTGACAATGGCAGAGCCGGCCGGGTTGGTCATGAAGGCCGCCAGCGGCTGCAGCGGACCATGGCCATCGGCGTGCTCGGCGAGACCGACAAAGTATGGCTTCTTCGGCTGCAGTCCGGTGGCAGAGGCCTGGAACACCTGAATGAGACCCTGGTCGAACAGCGAAACGCTGGTCGGCGCCGTTTCGCCCGGCTTCGCGCCCTTAACCGCCAACAACGTCAGATGCGCCGTCTGCCCGGCGACGCCCAGCGGCATCAGGTTGTCGGTGCCGGGGCCTTCCGGCACGGCGTTCGGCACATAGGCGATCGCCTGCGGCGCCTGGCCGATCGGGATGTTGGCGATCACCTTGTTGGTCATGGTGTCGATGGCGGCCAGCGCATCGGCATTTTCGAGTCCGACATAGAGCCGGCTGCCGTCGCCCGACGGCCAGACGCCGTGCGGCAGGTTGCCCACCGGAATGGTCGCGACCTGTTCGAAGGTGTCGGTGCGAAACACCTTGATCACGTTCAGCCCGCCGACGCTGACATAGGCAAAGGTGCCGTTGGCGTTGTGGACGATGTTGACGTGGTTGGTGATCGGCCCGGTATCGAAGCTCTTGATGACATTGAATGGCGGCTGCGCGTTGAACACTTCGGTCTTGCCGACATCCTTCAGCGTAAACCAGACCTGCTTGCCGTCCGGCGTGGCGGCGATGTTCGGGCAGAACGGACTGTCCTGCTTCACCCGGGCCACGATCTGGTGATCCGCGACGGTGATGACATCGACTTCCGGATTGAACGACGAACAGACATAACCGTACTTGCCGTCGGGCGAGAATATCTGCATGCCAGGGCCGTTCGGCGTCTTGATCCGCGTCTTCTCCTCGAATGTCTTGGCGTCGAGCACCGAGACATAGTCTTCGCCGCGCACGGTGACCCAGACCTCGCTCCCATCAGGGGTGAAGAACGCTTCATGCGGCGAGCGGCCGACATAGGTGGTGTGCTTCACGGCGTTGGTGGCGGTGTCGATGAAGGTGACGGAGTTGGAGCCGATCGAGACCACCGCCAGCGTCTTGTGATCCGGCGAGAAGCCCATGCCGTGCACCAACACCTGGCCCTTGTAGAGCGGACTGAAATTGCCGGGTGAGGGATCTCCGAGCCGGATCACACCGAGCAATTTGTTGTCGACGGGATCGGTGACCGACACGGTGTTGGAGAACTGCTCGGCCGCATAGACCCGGTCGCGATGGCTGATCGCGATATCGGCGTCGGAGGCCGCACCCGGCGCCTGACCCGCAAAGACCGAGGATGCGAGCATGGTGGAGGCGAGCAACGTCGCGACGAAAAGATGGCGCTTCATGGGATCAGTCCTGCTTCTTGGCGGTGGAGGGCATCGACATCGCGCCATGCGACATCGCAGAATGGTCGTGCGCTGCAGGTGCGGCGGGCTGGGCCGGTGCACCTTGCGTTTGCGCGGGCGCGGAGGGCGGCAGTTGTTGGCCAAGCGCCAGTTTCATGGCGATGATTTCCTGCTGCTGCTCGACCACGATCTCCTGCGCGATGCGGCGCAACTGCTCGTTCTTGCCGTGGCGCAGTTCCGCCAGCGCCATGTCGATGGCGCCCTGATGGTGCGGGATCATCATGGCGGCGAAATCGGCATCGACATCGCCGCTTGGCTTGACGGCCATGTCGGCCATCATCCTGTCCATCGCCACGCTGTTCTCCGCCAGGAACGGCGCCTCATCGACGGCGGATTGCGCATGCAAGGAGAACGGCGCCGCGAGGCCTATGCCAGCCGCCAGGATCAAGGCCCACATTCTGGGGAGCGGTCGAAGTTTCATTGTCTTATCCATCTGGCAGGTGTCGGCTTCTTCGAGGAAGTGGACTCGCAGGCGACCGGATTATTCCGGAACCGGCAAAAGAATTTCGACTAGCAGGCATTGGCGCCGGAAAAGCCGCAAAACCCCGAATAGTCCGACTCTGAATTTTTCGTCATTTCAGGCTTCGTGGTCACAGATTCTGCTTCGGCCTGCCCCTCCGATGGCTCGGCAAGAACCATATGGTGCGAGCGCGACATCTGGCTCGCGCTGTGGCGCGGCGCCTGCGCTTCGGCGGTTCCGTAAGAAAGCGACAAAGCAAGATTGGCAGCAAACACGGCCGCGGAAACAATAATGCGGGTTCTCAGAAGCGTCATGGTGTCTCTCCATTGACTTGACGGCATGCTGCCGCGGGACTGTTGGATCGTTTTCGGAAAGGCATCTGCGTCCCATCCATCACGTTGACTCGGCGACGACGAGATTATTCCGGCGGCCGTGAAATTAGTTCGGACCAGATCGCATGCGCGCCTGCTGCCGTTATTTTGCAGGCTGCTGGCGAATCCAGGAGGCGACCGCGCTGACGACGGATGTCTCGATGCCGTAATAGCCGTGTGGCGAAAGGGAGCCGCAATCGCGCGACGAACGCTGATCGCCACCACTGACGGGCAGGACGGTCGCAGAATGCGCAGTCGTCATCGCCGCAGCGATGTTCGCAGCCTCCTGCGGCGGCGCAACTCTGCAGCGGTCGTCGCTGTTGGCAATCACCAGTGCCGGCACGTTGACCTGCGCCGGATGCGCATCGAACACCGTTTCATGGCTGCCACCCGGCACGGACACCGCTTCGCTCAGCACCACCCCCGCGATCTCACCATGGCGCAGATGTGCTGCGCCGTTCATCGCAGCGATGGCGCCCTGGCTGGTGCCGAACAGAAACACCGGGCCCGGCGCCTGGGCGTGGGCTGTTTCGACCAGTGCGCCGATCAGCGCGGCATAGGCCGGAGAACTGCGCAGGCCGCGCAGATTACGACCGTTGAATGTGTCGGGAATGAGCACGGCAAATCCCGCGGCAACCCACAAATCGCGGGATCGGACGGCAAAATTATCGGCATGCCTGGGATTGCCATCGGCATCGAGTCCGATGTCTCCGTCACCTCCCGGAAACATCACCAGCGTGGCGCGCGGTTGCGGTGGCGCGACATAAAGCACGTGCTGCTGCCCGCCGCCGGGCATGGCGATGGTCAGGACACGGTCGAGCGCCCGAGCGTCGGCACGTGCCGGCAGGCCCACGAGGCAGAGGACCGTGGACAAAATCTGAACAGCGACAAGCCTGCGCATCGGGACCTCCGTTACATCTGTCGGCATACCCGGCCGATCGTTCCGACCGGAATACTTCGGTAGGTCAGGAGGTTGGCGTGATGCCCGGCGCATCGGACGGCCATTGCGCGATGACCGACGCTGCGACGTTCATCGACTGCGCGACCAGTTCGGGCGGCGTATGGGTCAGCCAGTTGGACAGCGACACTTCTTCGTAACGCGGCGCGCGGAACACTTCGAGGAAGACCAGATCATCGTTGCCGGTGTTCTCGATGTAGTGGCCGAAGTTGCGCTTGACGTAGCCGATGTCGCCCGGCGAAAAATCCATCGTAGTCGCGCTGGGCCCCGAATTGAAGATCGTCATGCGACCGCGGCCGTTGATATAGTACTGCCACTCGTCGGCATTCGGATGCCAGTGCATCTCGCGCATCGCGCCGGGCTTGACGGTGACAAGCGCCGCGGAAATGGTTGCGGACGCCGTGAAATTGCTAGTGTCCGCGATACGGATCTTGCCGTTCTTCGACGATTTCACCGGTGCCGACGATCCCAGCCCGTAGACGAACGGATAGGGCGCAGGCGCGGCATTGCGGTAGGCGGAGGCGCGGTCGGCAGCGAGGTCTCCCGGCACGACGCCCTGAAAGATCCAGAGGTTCTGCAACGGGATGTTGGCGAAACTTTCTGCGGGAACGCCGAAATTCTTGGCCAGAATTTCGGGCGGCGTATGAGCGATCCAGTCCGACAGCAGCAGCGTGTTGAACTCGTTGGCGTGACCATCGTCGAAGCAGATCACGAACTCGCAGCCGTCAGGCCCGAGACCTTGTAGTGAATGCGGCGCGCCGGATGGGAAGTACCAGATGTCGCCGGTCTTAACGTCCGCGACATAGGGATGGCCTTCATTGTCCAGCACCGTCACCCGACACGCGCCGTAAGTCATGATCGCCCACTCGCCCGCCTGGTGCCAGTGCAACTCACGGACGCCGCCAGCGGTAAGGCGCATGTTGACGCCGGAGATCGTGGTCGCCACCGCGAAATCGGCTTGCGTGACTTGGCGGGCCCAGCCCCCGTTCTGGATGCGCTTCGGCGCATTGTTGAACGTCGCCCACGGCAGCGGCATGCCGCCGATGTCGGTCGCGGGCGGCGACTGTGAGGACGGAAACTGTGCCGCGATGGCTGCATTGTGCGAGCCGGGATCGCTGAGATTGCCGGGCGAGACTGCGTTGATCGCGCCCTGCGGCGGGAGATCTGGATTGCCGAATGACGCCGCCTGCGCCTTGGCAACCGTCATCGCCGCGCCGGCGGCCGACACCGCCAATAATTTACGTCGTGAAAGCATTTGAAACTCCTGTCGTGGAGGACTGCATGCGGCGGATTGCGCCCGTGTGAACCAATCGGCGGCGACTTCGCCGCCGCCAGCGTTGACTTCTTGTACCGCTACTTCGTGTAGCCGGCGGCCTTCAGGATCAGGTCGGCGACTTCCCTGGGATGGGAGACCAGCGACAGATGCCCGGCGTTCAGTTCAACCGTGGTGGCGTTCATGCGCTTCGCCAGGAAACGCTCGAGCTCCGGATCGATCGTGTGATCCTGCTTGGAGACGGCGTAGAACGAGGGCTTGCTGTGCCAGGCCGCTTCCTTGGTGCGGTCGGCAAAGATCGACGAGGCTGTGGCGCCTTGCTCGGCGTAGAGCACCTTGGCCTTCCTGGCTTCGACGCCATTGGCAAAATACTTCAGGAAGGAATCTTCGGAGAGTTGCGTGTAGCCGTCGCGCGCCTGAATGCCGGCGCGGACGGCCCCCGTCGGGAATTTGCCCGACAGCGCGACGAAGTCCTCGTTGGCGTCCGGTGCCCGTGCGGCGATATAGACCAGCGCGGAGACTTTTGGGTCCGTGCCGACGTCGCTGATCACGGTGCCGGCCCACGAATGCGCGACCAGCACGGTCGGTCCATCCTGCAGCGCCAACGCGCGACGGGTGGCGGCGTCGGAATCCTCAAGCGAGCTCAGCGGATTCTGCACCGCCGTGACGTGCAACCCGGCGGCCTGTAGCCGCGGGATCACTTCGCCCCAGCTCGACCCGTCGGCCCATGCGCCGTGGACGAGAACCACGTTCTTCGCCTTCACCGGCATGGAAGTCTGCGCATTGGCCGCGGGGGCCATGAACAGCGAGAGCGCTCCCGCCACCACGGCGCGAAGCATGATCTTTGATGTGCGATTGACTGGCATTTCCGGCTCCATCAAGCTGATGCCGGAGCGTCCGCTCCAGCGGGGTTGCGGTCGAGGCGACTTGCGCTCTCACCCGATACACCCACGCTAAGGCTCATATCCCGCGCCCGAAATTCGCTTGTCGTTTACGTTCCCCTATACTTGGGTGTAGGTATATTCGGCTCTTTTCGACCTTGAGGCCGTCGCCGCCCGGCCATTGGAAATGTCGTTGATGGCAGTTGCCCTGAAATTGTTCGATACGGCGCCGCGCCCGCTGCAACTGGCGTCCGCCATCGGCCTGGCGCTGATCGTATTTGCAGTCGATACGTTCACCGAGATCGAAAGCGCCATCGCGGTCCTCTACGTTCTGGTGATGATCCTTATCGCCGACGCGATGTCGCCGCGCGGGATCGTGGTGGCGGCCATAAGCTGCGGGATGCTGGCAACCGGGTCGTATCTGTATTCGCATGGCGTCGACCCGACGCTTTCGACGCAATTGCGATTTGGCGTCGCCCTTTCGGCCATCGCCATCACGGCCGGCCTCCTGTTGCGCGACCATACGACGCGGAAACGTCTGGTCGAGGCCAATAAGGCGCTCCGCCGAAGCGAACGGCGCTACCGCTCGATTTTCGAGCAGGCGCGATTTTCCCTGTTCGAGCAGGATTTTTCAGCCGTAGTAGCCGAAGTCGGCGCACTACGCGCGCGAGGTGTCATCGACATGGCTGCACATGCTGCGCAGTTTCCGGACTTTCATGACCGGATGGCCAACCTGATCATAACCGCAGATGCCAACAAGGCGACCCAGATCATGCTCGCTGCACAGGGCCCAGACGACGTCCTGGGACCATTGGCGCCGCTGCTGCCACCAGGCGAGCCTGTGCTGATTCCGGTGTTGCAGGCTCTTGCGGACGGTCAGAGTTATTATGAAGGGCCCGGCAGATTGATCGCCTTCGATGGTACGCCGCGCATCGTTCTCATCGCCCTGAATTTCCAGGACGACACGTCAAACCTGAGCCGCGTGATCGGAACGCTGGTGGACATCACGCAGCGCGAACAGACGCAGGAAGCGCTCGCCGCCGCCCGTGCCGAACTTGCCCGCGCAGCGAGAGCCGCGACCGTCGGTGCGATGTCGGCCTCGATCGCGCATGAGATCAATCAGCCGCTCGGCGCCGTGGTCATGAATGCGCAGACCTGCCTGCGCTGGCTGCGACGCGAACCGCCGGACCTTCAGTCGGCGGCCAGTGCCGCCCAGCGCGTCGTCAATGACGGCATGCGCGCCAGCGATATCGTCGCCAAGACTCGCGGCATGCTGGTCAAGGGTGCCAAACAGGATGAGCCGATCGACCTCCGCGAACTGACGATCGAGGTAATCACGTTGCTGGAACAAGAATTGAAGTCATCCTCCACAAGGGTCATGACCGCGTTCGCCGCCGACCTGCCGGCCGTCATGGCGAACCGCGTGGAGATGCAGCAAGTGCTGATCAACCTGATCACCAACGGCATCCAGGCTATGAAAGCGACACCGATACCGACGCGGGAGATCCTTGTAACGATCGAGCGCACCGAGCCGGCGCAAATACGGCTATCCGTAAGGGATCAGGGAAGCGGCATCCGGGAGAACGACCTGGCCAGCCTGTTCGACGCCTTTTTTACCACCAAGGCGGATGGCATGGGCATGGGGCTTGCGATCAGCCGCTCCGCGATCGATGCCAAAGGCGGCAAACTGACCGGCCGCAATCATGAGGCAGGCGGCGCCGTTTTCGAGTTCGTACTGCCGGCATTTGGAGAAGCGGCGTGAGCACACTGCCGACGAAAAATGCTCCGCTGGTGCTGATCGTCGATGACGACGAACATATCTGCGCGGCTTTGGCGGATCTGCTGCGCTCGGTCGACATCGAAAGCCAGTGCTTTTCCTCGACGCAGGCCCTGCTCGCCAAGCCCTTGCCGAACCGGGCCGGCTGCATGATCCTGGACATTCGCCTGCCGGGGATCAACGGGCTCGAACTGCAGGCGCGGCTTGTCGAAAACGGCAGCCTGCTGCCGATCATCTTCATGACCGGCCACGGCGATATTCCGATGTCTGTCCGCGCCATGAAGGCCGGCGCGGTCGATTTCCTGACAAAGCCGTTTCGCGATCAGGACATGCTTGATGCCGTGAGCCTGGCTATCCAGCGCGGCGAGCATCAGTCCCGGGCAGCCGGCGATCTGGCACGCGTGTCCGCACTTGCGGCCACTCTTACCCCGCGCGAGCGACAGGTGTTCGATCGCGTTGCCAAAGGCCTGATGAACAAGCAGATCGCGGGAGAACTCGGCATCGCCGAAATTACCGTCAAGCTCCATCGCGGCAACGTGATGCGCAAGATGGAAGCCCGCACGCTGGCCGACCTGGTCCGCAAGGCGGAATCGCTTTCCTGAGCGCACGCTTCGTCGTCTCGACCTACACCAACGTATGGTGTCGTCGCCGCCAAATGCGGCTCATATAGAGTCGCATGGTTGCAAGCGTGCCCTCTCCGGAAAGTCTCAACGTGCGAAACGTCCCTTTGATTGCGATCGTCGACGACAGTGCCAATATGCGTGAGGCACTGTTTGGGCTGATCGGGTCACTCGGCTACCAAGCCGAGGTATTCGAATCGGCGGAAGCGTTTCTGGCATCCACCGGCGACCGTACCTTCGACTGCCTTATTCTCGACGTCGCCATGCCCGGCCTCAGCGGCATCCAGCTGCAGGCGCGGTTGAACGAGCAAGGCTCCACTCTTCCGATTATTTTCGTGACATCGAGAAACGATGACGCGACGAGGGACGCAGCTTTGAAGGCTGGCGCCACGTGTTTCCTGGGAAAGCCTGTCGAAGATACGGAGCTGATTTCCTGCCTGAATTTGGCACTGCAAACCTGACGTCCGACAGCTGAGCGAAGGCTGCGAGCGCTTTCGCGGCAAGGCATGACGTGCCTTTAGATGGTCTCCGGGAGGGGAATTAGCTTTGCGTCAACAGCGGCGGGTCCGCGCGTTTTTGTGGCAGATAGGCCTCCACGCCATCACGACTTGACCGAGATCAACTCCTTGATCCGCGTCGCGAGGCCTTCCATTGCAAATGGTTTGGTGAGGATGCCCATGCCGTCTTCGATCTGCTCTCCGCCCAGCACCGACTTTTCCGCATAGCCGGTGATGAAGAGAACTTTCAGCGTCGGCCGCGCGATACGTCCGAAATCCGCGAGTTGGCGGCCATTCATGCCGCCCGGCAGCCCCACATCGGTCACCAGCAGATCGATGCGGACGTCGGACTGCAGGACACGCAGCGCGCTCGATCCTTCCGATGCCTCGATCGAGGTATAGCCCAGCTCGGCAAGAACCTCGGTGATCAACATGCGAACAGAAGGTTCATCGTCGACGATCAGGACCGTCTCGCCCGCACGTGCCCGTGGCGAACTTGAAATATCCGCCGCCAAGGCGAGTGCCGTTTCCTGTTGATTGTGACGCGGCAAAAATATCTCCACCTTGGTGCCGCTTCCCAGTTTCGACGAAATGCGAACCTGTCCGCCCGACTGCTTGGCGAAGCCGTAGATCATCGAAAGGCCGAGGCCGGTGCCCTGCCCCAATGGCTTCGTCGTATAGAACGGATCGAACGCGCGCTGGATGACGTCCTCGCTCATGCCCGTCCCGGAATCCGTAACCGACAGGCCGACATAATCGCCGGACCGCATTTCGCGGATCTGGGCGGCGGTCGTATCCAATGCGTGGTTCGCCGTTGCGATCGTCAAATTGCCGCCATCCGGCATGGCGTCGCGGGCGTTGATGCAAAGATTGAGAAGGGCGTTTTCGAGCTGATTGGGATCGACCAGTGTTGCCCAGAGATCGGCCGACCCGACGACCTTCGTTTCAACGGCGGGCCCTACGGTGTTGTCGATCAGATCGCGCATGCCGGCAATCAGCCGGTTGATATCCGTCGCCTTGGGGTCGAGTGTCTGCCTTCGCGAAAACGCCAGCAGCCGATGCGTCAACGCCGCAGCGCGGTTGGCCGCGCCCTGCGCCGTGGAGATATAGCGCTCGACGTCCTTGTGGCGGCCCTGCGAGATCCTCAGTTGCAACAGCTCGAGGCTGCCGGAAATACCTGTCAGCAGATTGTTGAAGTCGTGGGCGAGGCCGCCTGTCAACTGTCCGACCGCTTCCATCTTTTGCGACTGCCGCAATGCATCCTCGGCCTTGAGCAAAGCATCCTGCTGGCGCCGCTGATCGGTGATGTCGCGCGCCACGCAATAGAGCAAGCCATCGGCATGCACGGCCGTCCAAGACAACACGCGGTAGTCGCCGGCGCGGGTGCGCAGGCTGTTTTCGAAATGGAAGGTCTGCTCGGTCGCTGCCAGCGTCACGAACCTTTCAAGGTTCGCAGCGCTCTCAGCCGGATCCTGCAGCCATTCCAGCGTGCGTCCCCTGATATCCTCGGGAAGCCAGCCCAATGTGCGCTCCCACGCCGGGTTGACGCTGATCCAGATCCCACTGGCGTCAGCCACGCCCAGCATGTCCTGGCTGACCTGCCAGACCTGGTCGCGCTCCTGCGTGCGCTCGGCAACGCGCTTCTCCAGGGTGAGGTTCAAGGCCTGCAACGCCTGCTGTGCGGCGTAGCGCTCGCTGACATCGCGCAGGATGGCGGTTACCAGAAATCGACCGGCGCTCTGCCATCTGGATGCGGAGATTTCCAGATGAGTCTCCGAACCGTCCTTACGGCGCGCCTGAAGCTCGATGGGACGAACCGAACTTTCGCCCTCCAGTACGCGAACCAGAAGCCCGTCCCATTCGGTCGTATCGTCGAACAGAATGCCTAAGCGCTTGCCGATCAGTTCCGGGGGAGTATAGCCGATCTCGCGCGCCGCCGACGGATTGGCAAATCGCACGACGCCATCGGCATCCAGCGTCAGGATCGCATCGGGGGCGCTTTCGACGACCGCGTCATAGCGGGCGTTCTGGCGATCGCGCAGCACCTTTTCGCGATGCGCCGCGCCGGTGACATCGACCACCTGGATCAAGCAATGCGCTTCCGCAGCGACACCAAGCGAACGAATGGTGACGTTCTGCAGCATCGGCAGCCCGGCCCGCGTGCGGAAAGGAAACAGTGTGGGATTCAGCGAGTGGGTCAGAAAACCGGACGAGTTCAGCGCCAGCGAAT
>Ga0247729_10000640_pt1 | contig 13980 bp, 10 predicted proteins | sample UWRJL133311R2_FD_180958 | JGI IMG/M metagenome (GOLD analysis project Ga0247729, IMG submission 180958) | Plant litter microbial communities from Arlington Agricultural Research Station in Wisconsin, United States - UWRJ-L133-311R-2 | ecosystem: Environmental > Terrestrial > Plant litter >... | reverse complement strand
CTTTTTATTATATTAAAAACAATTTCTACTGCTGTCGAATACGATTCACTATCGAAGTGGTCGAGCAGTTTTCAAAAAAACGCAGCACTTTAACTTTGCCGCCACTATCTTTAACGATGGACGCGCCCACAATTTGCTCTGCGTTGTAGTCGCCTCCTTTGACGAGCACATCAGGCTTAAGTTTGTGCAATAACCGTTCTGGAGTATCCTCATCAAAACTTACTACCCAATCAACCGATTCCAAGCCTGCTAATACCGCCATTCTCCTATCTACAGGATTGATCGGGCGCCCCTGCCCTTTTAAACGTTTGACTGATGCATCGCTATTGAGCGCAACAATCAATCTATCGCCCTGTTTACGAGCTTCATCCAAATATCCAACATGGCCGGCATGGATAATATCGAAACACCCATTTGTAAAAACTATCTGCTCGCCGTTAGCACGAACACATTCGATAGCATGGACAAGTTGTTCTTCTGTGACTATGCCTCTTTCAAATACATGCTCGGCGTGAATAGCGCTACGCAGTTCCGGTGATGACACAATCGCGGCACCCAACTTACCTACCACTATCCCAGCCGCCAAATTGGCAAGTGCAACTGACTCTGGCAAGGGTTCCCCTGCAGCAAGTGAAGCCGCTACTACAGCAATAACCGTGTCACCCGCGCCCGTCACGTCATAAACTTCGCGCGCACGTGCTGGCAAGTGTATCGCCGGTTGGTTAGGGCGTAGCAACGTCATACCCATCTCACCACGCGTCACCAAAAGTGCGTCTATATTAAGCTGCTCTATGAGTTGCAATCCCTTACTAATTACAGTTTGCTCACTATCACAATGACCAACGACTGCTTCGAACTCAGTAATATTAGGCGTTAAAAGACTCGCACCTTGGTAGCGTGAGAAATCACCACCCTTAGGATCAACCAACACTGGAATATTGGCTGCTCGCGCAAGTTTTATAAGCGATTGGCAATTTTGTAGGGTGCCTTTGGCATAATCCGAGAGCACTAGAATTTTTGCTTGAGGTAAATAGGATGCAATTTTTTGGTCAAACATAGAGCTGTCTTCCGCACCAAAAGTTTCTTCGAAATCCATGCGTAGAAGCTGTTGATGCCGACTCAATACTCGCAATTTTGTGATCGTCGGTCTAGTTACTGATACCTGAAAATCCGAGACTATGTTTGCTACGTTCAGGCGAGTTCTAAGTAACTCGGCGGCAGGATCATCACCCACAACACCTATCAGCGAAACATGGCCACCCAGGGCGGCAATATTGAGAGCCACGTTGCCAGCACCACCTGGACGTTCTTCTTCTAGCGATACATTAACTATGGGAACCGGTGCTTCAGGAGATACACGATGGCTGGAGCCATGCCAATAGCGGTCTAGCATTACATCCCCAACAATCAGGACCTGGGCGGAATCAAAGAGTGGCATGGTTAAGCGCATAACAAAAAATATCCTGTGTTAAAAAAACTACTCCGAAGAGCTCATCTCATCATGAAATTGTGCTGCGTGCAACTTGGCGTAAACTCCATTCTTCTCAATCAAGTCCTTATGCTTACCCTGCTCAACTATTTTTCCTTGCTCCATCACTACTATTCGATCAGCATGTTCGATCGTTGAAAGACGGTGAGCGATGACAAAGGTGGTGCGACCTTTCATTACCTGCTCCATAGCAGCCTGGATGAACCGTTCGGACTCATTATCCAAAGCTGACGTTGCTTCGTCCAAAATCAAAATAGGTGAGTCTTTGAGAATGGCACGTGCTATCGCTAAACGCTGGCGTTGGCCTCCCGATAACCGCGCGCCACTCTCACCAATCTGAGTGGCAAAACCTTGGGGTAATTTTTCGATAAACTCTGTTGCATAGGCTAAATCCGCGGCGCGTTTAATATCCGCTTCAGTCACTTTTTCAGCTCGACCATAAGCGATATTGTCGGCAACACTGCCTTCAAATAAAGTAACTTGCTGATTCACGAAAGCGATTTGTTCTCGCAAATTAGCAAGTTTATATTCGGTTATAGGAACGCCATCTATAGAGACAACGCCAGCTTTCAAATCGTAAAAGCGTGGGAGTAAATTCACCAACGTAGATTTTCCGCTACCGGATCGACCAACAAAGGCAATCACTTCACCCGGTGTTACGTCTAAATCCAAACAATTTATTGCAAGACCTTCCTGGGCGGGATAAGAAAAGCTGACGTTCGCGAAATGCACTGCACCTTTTGCACGAATAGTTTCGTACTGTCCGTCGTCTTGTTCTTTCGGCTCATCAATTAGCTGGAAAATACTATCTGCTGCTGCGACACCTTTTAAAATCAATGGCGATACATCACCCAGTTTACGAATAGGATTTAAGATCGCGCCCACTGCCGTCAAATAGGCCACAAAGGTTGCAGGATTTTTCAAATCAACATACGTTAATGCGGCATAAATTAACGCTGCCATTGCAACAGCAACTAAAACTTGAACCATGGGTGTGCTTGCAGCAGATGTCATAATAATTTTCATATTATGTAAATAATTTTTTTGGCTCACCACATCAAACCGATTTTTTTCGTAGGTCTCACCACCAAAGGTGCGCATGACTCTTACACCATTAATCATTTCGCTGGTGACCTGCGTGATATCGCCCACCGAATCTTGCACTTTGTGTGTAAGTCGACGCATACGCTTTGCAACAAACGTCACTAGCAGACCAATTACTGGTGCAATAACAACGAAAGCCATGGTCAGCTTCCAATTTAAAACAATGAGTGTATAGGCAAGCGCAATCACCATAGCGCCTTGCTGCAACAAAACCCGAAACGCATCGGTCAATGCCCCGGCAACACCATTAATATTGTAAGTAATAATAGAAATTAATTGCCCGGAATTGCGAGAATCGAACACATGCTGCGGTAATGCTGTTATGTGACCAAAAACATCTTTACGTAGATGATGAATAACACCTAAGGACACTTTTGCAAGAAAATAGGTGCCAATAAATGCACCTATGCTACGCATAATAGTGAAACCAATTACTTGCAAAGGAATTACAACACTAGCGTTGGTATCATTAGGTGTTACATTTTTGATTAAGGATTCTAAAAGATAAATAAACTGTGCTGAATAATATGCCGAAAGAATAAAGCCCAGAACACTAATTACAAATATTCCTATGTAGGGTTTTACATAAGAGATTAAGCGCAAATAAATACGCGCTGCCGAAATAGTTAATTTTTTTTGGCTAGCTGGCATGCAGTTACCTGAAGCAATATTAAAAATAATTTCTAGCGACGCGTTCGATCCCACAACTCCGCATATTTCGCGAATGTGGATTGCGACAACAACAATGCTAGTAAAAAGCCTTGTTTACCGTCCAGAATGCCTAATCTGAATACATACATACGCAAAAAGCAGGCAAACGCATGCAGTACAGCACTAGTCAATGAGGTTTTGCGACCCGCTTGAAAACGCTGCGTGGCCCACTCTTCAGCGTAATGCGCCGCTTTTGTCTGTTGATGACGAATAGAATCGTATAAATAATGTAACAAATTACCCGATAATTTTTTTTCAAGTAATTTCTGATTATTGATCAGGCGCTCATGTACGCGTGTTGAATCGTAAATCGCTTGATTGCGTGGATATAAACGCGGCACCCAATCTGGATGCATGCCAGAATGTTTTATAAAACGCCCAAAGCACCAACATAATCGATTCACAGACCAAATTGCTGGACCATTTTCTACAGCAGCTAAAATACTTTTTTCCAGTTCGGGTGTTACGCGTTCGTCAGCATCAATCATAAAAATCCAATCGCTCGATGCAAAACTTGCGGCGCGTTCGCGCTGCACACCAAAACCTTGCCAATCAGTATTGATAAAAACTTTTGCCGAATATTGCGCTGCAACATTGAGAGTGTCGTCGTTGCTACCAGAATCTAATACAACAATTTCATTAGCCCAAGCTACTGACTTGAGACAATCAGGCAACTTTTTGGCTTCGTTTTTTACAATCAAAACTGCTGAAATACTGGGCATTTACCGCTGACCTCTCGCTGGGATGTATGTGTCCATCATCCACCCCTGACCCATATTTTTCTGTAACGTTTTGTTATGTGATACGCACACAATTGCGACACTAGAAATGCATATCATAAATCTTGAAAAAAATAAGAGAAGAAAACGACAACAGATTTTTAGCTATCTATTTCTTCAACTATTAAAAGCAAAGGAGCCGAAGCTCCTTGTATGTTTATTTGGCGACCGGTGCCAGCCATTGAGTGTGGCCAGCGAGCTCGCCGCGCACAGCTTTGAAATATAAATCCTGCAAACGTGTGGTTACTGGACCGCGACGACCTTCACCAATTTGACGACCGTCAAGCTCGCGAATAGGTAAAACTTCAGCGGCAGTTCCGGTAAAAAATGCTTCGTCGGCAACGTAAACTTCGTCGCGTGTTAAACGTTTTTCTTTAATGGTGTAACCGCAATCCGCAGCCAATTGAAAAATCGTATTGCGAGTAATTCCGTCCAAACACGATGTCAATTCAGGCGTGTAAATAACTCCATCGCGAACCAAAAAGAAATTTTCACCGCTGCCTTCTGCAACATAACCTTCAGCATCTAACAACAAAGCTTCTTCACAGCCGCAATCTAAAGCTTCTTGTAGCGCGAGCAATGAATTGATGTAGTGACCGTTAGCTTTTGCCTTACACATAGAAATATTTACGTGATGACGCGTGTAACTGGATGTGCGAACTTTAATACCAATATCGCGCGCTTCCGGTGACATATAGGAAGGCCAATTCCACGCCGCAACCATGATGTGCGCTTTCAAATTGTCCGCCCGCAGACCCATACCTTCAGAACCGTAAAACGCCATTGGGCGCAAATAGGCTTCGGTTAAACCATTTTCACGGACGACTTGTTTTTGCGCTTTGTTGATAGTTTCTTTATCGAAAGGCAATTTCATACGCATGATGTGCGCAGAGCGGAACAATCGATCAGTGTGCTCTTGCATACGAAAAATACTGGTGCCAAACGACGGGCTGTTGTATGCACGAACACCTTCAAATACGCCCATGCCGTAATGCAGGGTGTGGGTCAACACGTGAACTTTGGCATCGCGCCACTGGATTAATTCACCGTCTAACCAAATTACGCCATCACGATCGGCAAACGACATAACCAACTCCTAAATCAAATTCTGTTATTGATGAACTGCTGCGCTTTGCGCCTCAGTTCGAAATTTTTATGCGCAATTGCTGGATACTTATTCGACCTCAATGAGCTGGCGCCATAATTGGCTAACCTGTTCACGCTCGGTGTCGAAAGGATGTTCACCAGCCAAAACCGCCTCTTGTTGTTGCAGTGCAAGGCGGTGCCCGGTGGATCGGTAGGCTTTGTAAGCGGCGATCAATTGGGCAACAGAAGTAGCGTCAAGTAACCCAGCTGCTTCCAATGATCCAAGTATGCGAATGTTATCCGTGTATTGGACGATCTCGGGCGCTTGATATGCCCAAGCCAAGGCCGCGTATTGAACCATAAATTCAATATCCACGATACCTCCAGCATCCTGTTTCAAATTAAATATCTTCGGGTCTTGTGCACGTGCCTTGGCTTGAGTGCCCAGTTGTTCGCGCATCTTGCGGCGCATATCGCTCACGTCTTCGCGCAATTTTGGCAAGTCTCTTTGCTGACGCAAAACCTCCAGACGAACCTGTTCAAACTGCGCACCAAGTTCGCGCGATCCTGCAACTACGCGGGCCCGCACTAACGCTTGATGCTCCCATGTCCAGGCGTCATTTTTTTGATATTTTTCAAACGCGGCGAGCGAGGTCACCAACATGCCGGAATTACCCGATGGCCGCAGACGCATATCTACTTCGTAGAGTTTGCCCGATGCCGTCTGCGTACTGAGAATGTGGATAATGCGTTGCCCGAGCCGAGTGTAGAAGGTGGCGTTATCAATAACGCCTTTGCCTTCGGAAATTGCAAGGCCTTCCGTTTGACCGTGGGTTTCGCCATTGTGAATGAAAACCAGGTCAAGGTCGGAGCCGTGGCCGAGTTCGATACCGCCGAGCTTCCCGTAACCTACAATTACAAAATCGGGGGCATCAACACCTACCCCATTTGCATCCAGGGGGCGACCATGGCGCGTCAGCATATTCTCCCAGCTCAACTGCATGACGTGTTCCAAAATAACTTCCGCAATAAAAGTGAGATAGTCACTTACTTTCATCAACGGCAGCGTTTCTGAAACTTCACCCGCGGCAACCCGTAAGGAGTGAGCAGACCTGAAGTAACGCAAAACTTCCATATGTCCTTCCAGATCTTCTGACTCCAGACGCAACACTTCGCGGCGCAATTCATCTCGCAAGTTGGATTTAATGTGTTCGTGATCATCATCAGGCGTGAAATACAGATTTACCGGTGTGAGCAATTCATCCAATAGCGCTGGATATTTTGCGAGCTGCTCGGCGATCATTGGACTGGCCCCGCACAAGGTCGCCAACTGATTCAACGCAATGGGATTTTCTACGAGCAATACAAGATAAGCACTACGCCGCGCTATGGATTCTATTAAAGGAACGATCCGCTTTAAGGTATCAACAATAGAGCCAGCCAACTCTTGTTGCTCAGCTTTTTCAGCGAGGACCAGTAACAGGCGCGAAATAAATGCGTCCAACCTCGTGCGACTACTCGCTTGCATATTAACCACTGAACGACTCTCGCGAATATGTCGCAGCACCGTAAATAACTGCTCCAAATTTTCCGCGCCGGTTACAGCAAGTGCGTCCTGGCCGTCCAGCAAATGTTTAAACTCATCCGCCGCAACATTATTTAAATGCGAGCTCGCCTCCCAAACACCTTTCCATAAAACGAGCGATTTGTTATCGCGCGATTGTTTATTTTCTGGCTCAGAAATGACCGCTTTAAATTCACTATTTACACGTTGGCGATAATTATTCAGCACTGAAATGAATGCATTCCAATTTTCAAAACCCATGACCCACGACAATCGTAATTGCCCCAGTTCGTCGGTAGGTAATGCCTGCGTTTGACGATCTTGATAACCCTGAATGGCGTGTTCCGTATTGCGTAAAAATTCGTAGGCTTCGCTCAAGGCAGCACCTGCGCCTTCTGGTAAATAATGCCCTTGCTCCAATAATGGCAAGAGCGTCATGACTTGACGTTTACGCAAAGTTGCATCGCGCCCACCGCGAATTAATTGAAAAACTTGAACCACAAATTCAACTTCACGAATGCCGCCCTCGCCTAGCTTTACATCCAAGCTCATACCTTTTCGCTGCACCTGGCGAGCAATTAAACCCTTCATTTCACGCAAGGATTCTATTGCGCTGAAATCAATATATTGCCGATAGGTAAATGGCCGCAGCATGGTGCGCAAATATTTACGCTCACGCTTGATATAATCGTCGTTCGAGTAATTGCCATAAACCGCCGCCACTGTGCGCGCCTTGATCATCGCGTAACGTTCCCAATCGCGCCCCTGGGTTTGATAATAATCTTCCATGCCGGTAAAGTTTTGAACGAGCGCCCCACTTTCGCCGTGGGGGCGCAAACGCATATCCACGCGAAATACAAATCCATCAGCGGTAATAGCATCCAAACTTTTAATTAATTTTTGCCCAAGCTTGGTAAAAAATTCTTGGTTACTTATCACGCGACTTTCATGATTTGTCGATCCAGATTCTGGATAGGTGAAAATTAAATCTATATCCGACGAAACATTAAGTTCACGGGCTCCCAGCTTACCCATCCCCAACACTAAAAAAGGTTGCGGTATCCCCGACTCACGACCAATAGGAGTGCCGTACATTTTTTCCAGCTCGCTGTAGTGATAACTGGCAGCAGATTGAATTGCATAATCAGCGAAGCGAGATAGTTCACCGGTAATTTCCAACATAGGTGCGCTGCGATTCAGATCGCGCCAGATAATTCGAATCATGGCTTTGTTACGCAATTGGCGCAGGGTTTTATCCAATTCCAGATCGGTATTACACGCACCCAAGACCTCATCAAAGCTTGGGAATATACCGTCGTTCATTGGATTAAAAAGCACACCGGTTTGGACCAACTCAACTAAAAATGCAGGATTGATTGCGCAGGTTTTGGCAATAAATTCACTAGCAGAAAAAGCACGAGTCAATTGCACATCAAAGTCTTTTTTATTTATTTGCGCTGCCAATACGCTTTCAAGATCAGGCAAACCCTGTTTAACGCGATTTAATTCAAATTGTTCCCAATAACGATTCGACGCGCTATGTAATGCCTGAGGAACATGAGCAAGATCAAACATAAGAGTTACCTAATTGCATAAATCTGATTAAAACGCTGACTTTATCATTTCTGTCCGTTTTGTTAAGCATCTTTTCTGTAAGTTGATTTAACAGATAACTCAATTTTTATAAGACTCGGTGACTGTGCGCAACCTCAATCAAGATGACGCTTAATTGTTATCCCGTCATTCATTACCATTTTATTTCGGCATCCAGTTCAGATAAAATTCACCAAATCCAATGAATATGAAATGGCTATGAGCGATATTTTTAATGATGCTGCGATCGGCGAGTACACTACTGCGCTAAAAGATTTAGGCACTGAAAAAACAGTGCAAGGTGCTCTTAAAAAATCTTATACACGGTACGAAAACCTTATTGCCAAATCCACTGAAGAATCCACTGTCAAACCTGCATGTAAAGCAGGATGTGCTTATTGTTGTCATTACAAAGTTGAAGTTATGGCGCATGAGATGTTTGCGATAAAAGATTACCTGCAAAAAAATTGGAATCCTTTGCAAATTAAAGAGTTGCTAAATAAAGCGGAAGACAATGCAAAAATTATTAGCACACTGACGCAAGAGCAGCACCTTACCACCAATATTAAATGCGCTTTTTTAGTGGATAGGCAATGCAGTATTTATTCCGTTCGTCCGTTCAAGTGTCGCAATTTTCACGCTACAGATGCAACCGCATGTGAAAAGTCTTTCCATCATCCAGAAGACCTAACCATAGAAAATAATTTCGTAGAAACAATTGCTATGTTTGGCAATGCTCATTCACAAGGGTTTGAAGCTGCCGTTAAAAACACGGGGCTAGACGCAAGGGCTTATGATTTCACAACAGCGCTGCTCGAAATATTTGAAGAACCTAATGCGATCAAGAGATTCAATAGAGGGAAAAAGACTTTTACGAAAGCCATTGAAGTGAAAGATAGTTAGGATTGAGACGGGTCGGTAATTTTTTAAATATTCATAATAAAAAAAACAATCAATTATCCTGATTGGTTTTTGCAAAAGTTATTTAAATGCTTCCCATACATGAGTCGCTTTATAGTTATTATCTACACCGTCCAAGGAGTATCCATACCTACTAGGAAATGCCTCTGGCTCCCAATAAAAAATACCTAAACCTTTACCGCCATTGATCTTCCCGACTTTATTTACCATATCTTTAACAATGTTATACGCATCCGCGTTATCCCAAAGCATTCCAATTTCTGTAAGCATCACAGGAACGCCATATCGGTAGACCATTTAAATTCCATAACATGTAGAGTTAAGATCCGATATGAAAGGATATCGCGTGCGGGAAAACTGATAGCTAATGTATTAAAGGAATCTGGCTTATCTTCAATTAGACGTTAAATAAGTCTTCGGTGCCGTTGAGATCTGGAAGTAATACCATTGTTAGTTTTATTAGTCATTACAGAACAATCTTCTTAAATTAGATTTTGAGCTTTTATAGTGTATAAAATTTAATTCTGGCAATTGGCTCAATAATTAATAGCGAATAAAAATAAAAACGGGCGTCAAATGACGCCCGTTTTTATTCTGTAGCTCTATTGCTTTTCTTCTAAACGCAGGTTGTCTATGTAATACCCATCAGTGTCACCAGGCCGATTCAAGCCGAAAGCCAGTTGGAAAGTTCCTGTGAGTGAGGCACCTGAAGTAATTGGAAGAGTGAAGGTATGCCAGGCATCTACATTACCCTCGGTGGCAATTTTCCCCTGATAAGCAAGATTATCCGGATGAAGACTGGGAGTGGCACCACTCGTGACATTAGTTCCCGCAAGAACAAGCAAATCTTTAAAGAAATTGTTACCTGAGGAGTCGGTTCCCAGTCCACCAGCTGTTTTATGAGGTAGATATGTATCAACCTTAACATCATAGTCACCGAGAGTTTTACCCTCTGGCAACGTTATGGTGAATAGCGGCCCAGCATTATAATTTCCGACAAGGACATAAAGTGCATTCACAGAGTCATTGCCAGTCATCAGCTCTGGCGCATCCACGGGAATGGAAATTACTGTGGCAGTGACATCCGCAGGACCCCACGCAGCTCCAGGATAAGTTGTAACACCGGCCTCGTCGTCCTCAAAATCATAAGTCAATTTAGGTTCCGGCGGAGTCGGTACAGTAATACCGTCTACCGTCACACTTTTAATTAATACAGTGCCTGTAGCAGTGTCTGTCACACCATCTGCAAAATACGCCTGTACACCCACCTGCACGTCAAGGGCACTTTGAGCGAAAATATTGTCAACACCACCGTCTACAACGCAAATTATAGTTTGGTCTACACCGGCTGTTATATCGGTATTTTCAAGAATGCAATGATAATCCCCGGGATATGTACCACCTTTTACTTGAGAGAATACCTGCAAGGCAGCACCACTTACCTTGAACTCATTACTAGCATTCACCACAAATTCAATCGTAGCCCCTTGTATTAAGACTTGATTAGGAGTTTTTAAATCAAAAACAGCTCCCTCACCTTTAGCTGATACTGAGAGCTGCACGCCTTCGGCGATATAACTTATTTCGCCATCTGAATTCGCGCGCCAATCTTTGGTCATATCGACAGTAATGTCCGGGCCACTTGAAGAGCTGCTACTGCTAGTACTAGTACTGCTGCTAGTGCTAGTGCTGCTTTTACTGCTACTAATTGCAGGTGCACTGCTAGACGACACACTTGATGAAGATGACACCTTGGGTGGAGGAATAACTATTTTATCTACGCCGCCACCGCCGCCGCAGGCGACCAATAATGGAGACAGTACAAGCATTAATGATAATTGTTTTAGCATTTTTAACTCCTTAATTCCGTTGGCGCGTTGTAAGGCGCCCGCGGGGTGAGGTTATTGTTAGACCGCGATATAGTTAGGTGACTATCTGACTGTTTATAATTTTAATGAACTGAAAATGACTGAATACCAGACAGTTTTTGAAGCATAGTACAAAAAAAAGGAATTGATGCCATTGGCCAACATTTTTTAACACTTATATTGAAGCTGGTCTTTTGGTGGGAATTTTTCCTACATCTTTGCTAATCCATAAGCAGCGCAGGAAAGCTCTTCCACTAATTAATCTTTCAAAAAATCCTACCATCCTGATACCCTGCGCAACCTGTTTAAATATCAACAAATAGTGATTGTGAATCAGCAAATCAAGGCTTGAGTTCTATGGATTTTCAGTACCCCTACGCATTGGCAGGCTTATTTGTGGGTTTTGTTGTTGGGCTTACGGGTGTAGGAGGCGGGTCTTTAATGACACCGATTTTGCTGCAATTTGGTATTTCGCCCGCAAGCGCAGTCGGCACAGATTTACTTTACGCAGCTATTACCAAGTCTGGCGGGGTTCATGTCCATCATAAGAAACGTAATATTGATTGGCGAATTACCCTCATATTAGCAATGGGTAGCGTGCCCGCTGCGTTAATGACCTTATGGCTGCTGCATTCAAGCCATATGGACACCGCAAGCCTAAACAAAATTATAAAAACGTCTCTGGGCTGGGCGATGTTTTGTACCGCACTGGCAATTTTATTTAAACAAAAAATTATGGATTACAGTCATCGTAACGATATTTGGTTAACGCGAATGACCACAAAGCAGCAGGATATAGCGACTTTTATCACTGGCTTGCTACTAGGTGCCGTTGTGACACTAACGTCTATTGGCGCAGGCGCTTTGGGCACAGTTGTTTTATTTTTGCTCTACCCTCTATTACCCACAGTGAAACTTGTGGGGACTGAAATAGCACACGCGGTTCCACTGACACTGGTGGCCGGCCTAGGCCATGCAAGTTTTGGCAATGTTGACTGGGGCTTATTGGCAAACCTATTGATGGGGTCATTACCAGGCATTTATATTGGAAGCCATTTGGCAAATCGGGCATCTGATAAGTATTTGCGTCCGGCTTTGGCCCTGATGATGATTTATGCTGGTACTAAGCTGGTGTTTTAGCTATAAAGGCAAGTGCCGCCTGGTTGGCATCTCTGAATAATAATTACCATGCTGGCCTTTCTGATTCATTAAAGGTTCTGATTTACTAAAAATTCTGCTTGATTAAAGGTTTTTTCGACGATGCTCAATTTCTATCGAAATGCGTCTTTACTACTGTTTGCGTCGATACTCCTTACGGTGTTTCTTGTTTACGCCGGAATCATTAAATCCCGACTTGATACTTCATTGTTTCCAGGTCGAGACGCCGGTTTATTGTGGACATCGTCTACCGAACCTTCTGCACCTGATGGCATCACAAGCCTGACATTAAAAGAGGAGGTGGGTGTCGTTGAGTATGATTTTATTCTTGATCCGCACAAGCCATTCCCTTACATCCATTACTCTCTGAATTTTATAGACCCGATTCAGCCGTATCGGCTGGTTGATTTGTCGAGATACAACAATATTTCGTTCAGAATAATTTGCGATCCTAAAAACGTACTTATTTTCACTCTGTTTAGTTTCGACAATAAGGTCACCGATTTAAATAATCCAGTTACACGTAGGGTCTCTTCGAAAGCCTTTATCTGCGACAACCATTGGAACACTGTAACAATCGCGTTCGACGAAATATTCACGCCAGATTGGTGGCTAGGAAAATTCCATTACGAACTTGGCGATACCGGCTATCAATTAAATAAGACCATGGGAATCGCGTGGACCAATTCGCTAAACAGCCCATTGAATACTCACTCCCACGTCAAAATCACCGATGTAAAACTGTTGGGGAAAGATTACCGACATATTTATGTAAGCTGTGCGTTGTGTGTAGCCATTTGGGTTTTAGTTTTTATTTGGCTATTTCGTAAATATACAGAAGTTTTGATTGACGATATAAAGGACAAATTGCGACAAGATCAGCCATTCATTGCGTACAAAAAATTATCAATTGAGCCTCTGAAAGATAAGGAAAAAACGTCCGTATTGAATTTTATTGCCACTGAATATGTAAACCCTGAGCTCAGCATAGAAATAGTCACCAACTCGCTAGGCATCAACAGAGCCAAGATTAATGAAATTTTAAAAGAAGAATTGGGGTTAACCTTCAGCACTTACCTAAATAAATTGCGATTAACCGAGGCCGCACGCCTATTATCAGAAAGCAAAGAAACAAACATTTCCGAGATAGCTTATGCAGTTGGCTACAACAACGTAACCTATTTTAATAAGCTTTTTAAGGAAACCTACAACTGCGCGCCTAAAACCTTCAAAGATTTGCCGCTATCCGAGAACTGAAACCCTGCGATTGTTTTATATTTAAAAGCCGCTTTTATCCGCACTATCCGCTCTACCCCCATTAATGGAACTGCCACCATTTTTTAAAAAATGCTGCCCTATAATTGACGACTGTCATTGTAGGGCACTAGTATTCAAGTACACCAGAAATCCGACTTTTTCAAAAAAATTTGCATAGATGCTTCAAATTTTGAAAATTAATAATAATTCGCTTAAAAGTTAAAGCCTTGGCGCGCTGTCTTTCTATATTTTAATTGTGTCTTCTGTATTTCGGCACCGCGACTGTGTTGCACTCGAACTACAACGCTTAAAACTAATAATATTTTTTGTTTTCTATATTGATTCTACGGCTCGATTAAATTTTTCGTCACTTAAACCCTCATAAATAAAATGCAGTTCGGGTTTATGCGGAATTTATTTAGTCGAAAATCAGACTGCCTATTAATTAAT
>Ga0247729_10000639_pt1 | contig 13992 bp, 10 predicted proteins | sample UWRJL133311R2_FD_180958 | JGI IMG/M metagenome (GOLD analysis project Ga0247729, IMG submission 180958) | Plant litter microbial communities from Arlington Agricultural Research Station in Wisconsin, United States - UWRJ-L133-311R-2 | ecosystem: Environmental > Terrestrial > Plant litter >... | reverse complement strand
TTCAACTCCCCCCGGCTCCACCAAACAAATAAAAACCCCGATCAGAAATGGTCGGGGTTTTTTATTGGGAAACAGCAAAGTGATTTAACGCGCCATCATACATATTTTCATCTATAAATTTATTTTCAATAAATTACAGCGTCTCTGCAAATTTTCACAGTTTTAAACAATCTCTCTGAAAACTGCAAATTCCCTCCCTGAGCTTTCGGTACTTTCGGCCTCAGCTTCACCCCTTCAAGAACTCCGAAGCTACAACAATAATGTTAATTCCCTACTTAAGGAGTTGCTCCATGACGACAACTAAAACTGGTCTCCATAAGGCCCTACTTATATCCGTGGCGAGCGTTTGTTTTGCTTGCTCGCAAGCCATAGCTCAAACCGTGAATATAAACGCGGCCACCGAATTCCAGACAATTTCAGGCTTTGGCGGAATGAACGGAGTTGGCTGGATTGGGGATTTAACCTCATCCCAAGTCGAGACTTCTTTTGGCACTGATGCCGGTCAGCTTGGTTTAAGTATCATGCGTTTACGTATTGATCCCAATTCGGCCAATTGGAATCAACAAGTGTCTACTGCAGTTCGTGCAAGCCAGATGGGCGCCAAGCTTTTGGCAACTCCCTGGTCACCACCAGCTTATATGAAGACAAATAACAGCCTGAATAATGGCGGAAAACTTAAAACCGAATACTACGACGAATACGCCACTCACCTGTTGAATTTCGCCGATTTCATGTCCCGCAACGGCGCGCCGCTTTATACGATTTCAGTTCAAAACGAGCCCGACTGGCACCCCGACTATGAATCTGCAGATTGGTCGGGGAGCGACTTTGTTAACTTTCTAAATTCACAAGGATCTCGCTTCGGTTCAAATATAAAAGTTACCGTGGGCGAATCGGTAGGCTTTAGCAAACAATATACTGACCCGGTTTTGAATAGTTCGACGGCAGTACAGCACGCTGACATTATTGCTGGCCATTTATATGGCGCGGTTCCTCAGGACTACCCGCTCGCTCGCAGTAAAGGTAAAGAAGTTTGGATGACTGAGCATTACACCGATAGCAAGAGCGACGCAGACGTATGGCCCTTAGCATTAGATGTAGGCACAGAGTTGCATCGCAGCATGACCGCTAACTTCAACGCTTACATTTGGTGGTACATACGTCGCTCGTACAGCTTCATTAAGGAAAATGGGCAAGTTAGCAAACGTGGTCATATCATGGCTCAGTATGCACGGTACGTTCGCCCAGGATATAAACGCATTGGTGCCACTGAAAAACCCTATTCCGATGTGGCCGTAACAGCCTACAAGGGCCCGGGCAACAAAATCGTTGTAGTGGCGGTAAATACAGGCACGTCATCGCGCACCCTTAATTTCACGTTACAGAATGCAAGTATCGGAAATTTGGTGAAGTACAGTACATCAGCGACTTTGAATGGAAGTTACGGCGGCACAATTAAACTGACTAACGGTGCGGCTACGGCTTATGTGGAGCCACAGAGTATTGCTACTTTTGTGAGTGAGGGTACGGGTACATCTAGCGCTTCTTCTCAAAGCACGGTGCCAGCAAGTTCCTCCTCCAAAAGCTCGGTTGCTTCCAGTGTGATCCGGTCGAGTTCGTCTAGCATCGCGTCATCCGCACCGCGTTCATCTAGCAGCTCCACCACTAGCTCTTCAATATCGAACGGTGCTAACTGCAGTTACACAGTCACTAATGATTGGGGATCAGGTTTTACGGCCGCCATTCGAATTAAAAATAATGGCACCAGTACTATCAATGGTTGGAACGTTAGCTGGAATTACAGCGATGCCACACGCGTAAGCAGTAGCTGGAACGCCACGCTCTTGGGCAGCAATCCATATTCCGCAACTGGCCTCAGCTGGAATTCATCCATACAGCCAGGCCAAACAGCTGAATTTGGATTTCAGGGAACTAAAAATAATGGTGCGGCGCAAATACCTGCAGTAACCGGTAGCGCCTGTCAATAATGAGTCAACTTAACATCTATCACGATCATTCATTTTCAGGTGATATTTGATTAAATTCTCGGAGCATTAAAATCGTTCTGGCTCGTATAATACACAGCCAAAAATCCAGTAAATTTAACTACACTCACGCCCGGCCTTAGGGTCGGGCTTTTTCAATATACCTAAGGAACCAGCTTCTAGCGATATCGCGGGATAATAAAAAGACGGTCTAGTTAGCGTTTAGATATTGTCTTGAGTAACAAATTTAGCAATACCAAACCCAACAACGGTTTCATTGTAAAAATTGCAACTATTTTGGATCAATATCCAATACTATAAGAAGATAGTGCAAATCCCGTGAAAACCTATGATTATATTTTATAAAAAGATTCTTTTAGCTCTGCTTGCTACAATTTTGTTGAGTGCAATCGTTACCTTCGAGTTGATTTATCTCAGTAAAATTCAAGCTGTTTTAACACCGCTCGATAAAAGTAGCATTCCCTGGCGCCTTGTGGTCAGTTCGGATGTTGATAGCGGAGGTGCTTCAACTTTTTCTTTAAAAGAATCGCAAAATAATATTGTTTACGACTTTTTTTTGAGCAAAAAAGTAGAGTATCCGTACGCATCTTTTGCGCTACGCTTTTTGGAGCAAGAACTCCATCCAAGCAAACATATCGACTTAACGCCTTACAGCAAAGTAAAATTTGACATTAGATGTCAACCAGAAAATATTCTTTCATTTACCATCTATTCATTTGACGAAAACGTTAGCAAAGCTGGCGATTTAGCAACTTATCGTATCCCCTCAACGTATTTTTCTTGCAACCCTATACGGAGCACGAAAGAAATACAATTGGATAAGCTGGAAACACCAGATTGGTGGCTCTCGCAAAATGCCAGTCTTGCCAGCAAAAATTATTCGTTGAAAAAAACATCGTCAATTACTTTTGGGAATTCCGCACAAAGCCCATTGGAAATTAATTCCAGCGTGGTTGTTGAAAACCTGATGCTAGAAGGCAGGAGCCATACGAAAATATTTTTCGGTGTTGGGCTATTATTCGTTATATGGGGAATTTTTGCGCTATGGACATTTAAACAATATATAAAAATGTTGACTATCAATGTACAAACCAGGCTGCAAAAAGATATTCCATTTATCGCGTATCAGCAACTGTCGATGGAGACTCACAAAGACAAAGAACGTGACGGACTCTTACGGCTTATGGTTACCGGGTATCAAGATCCTGATTTATCCATGGAAACCGCGAGCAAACAACTGGGAATGAATAAAACAAAAATTAACGAGATTCTGAAACAAGAAGTTGGCCTGACATTTAATGCTTATCTCAACAAATTACGACTGACAGAAGCGGCTAGATTGCTGAGCGAAAATTCTGGTGCAAACGTTGGGGAAGCAGCGCATTTGGTCGGCTACAACAATGTTTCCTATTTCAATCGGTTATTTAAAACTGAATATGGTTGCACACCCAAAGCTTTTAAAAATTTAACGCTTGATAAAAATCCTTAAACTGCATGCAAATTAAATGAGCCCACCTTTGTGAGAGCTCATTATCAATCAAAGCTTGAATCCGAGCCAAAACTAAAATTTAAATATCGTTCGTAACAGACCTTTACGTTGAACACTATTAATTTTTTCGCAACTCTACAACTACCCTATCAATAAGCTCTCTCGCCGTAGTTACGTTGTTCATATCCGAGTCAACAACGCCATTTTGACCGGAGTGATGCCCATGTCCGATTAGTGACATAAGGTAAAAATGTTGAGGAGATTGTATATCTACAACCGCCTCATAAATCACCGATGGCTGACCGCTGTAACCGTCGCCAGAGTAAATGGGATCGTTTGGAAAGCGGTCGCTAGAATAAAAGTTGTTGAAGTCGAATGACTGATTGATTTCCAAACGCACGCGATATTTATCTGGCATGGATTTGGTAGTGCGTGATGACAATAAAAAATTGTCCAGCAGTGTCGCTCCAGCGAAGCCATCAATGGAATAAGCAGTCGATGAATCACCGAGTGCTGTCTTACCGGTGGAGAACAAAAATTCCTGTTTCGTTTTCGACGCAAGTTGATGCAGGAAAACTGGCAGCGACTCTGGGCGAGTTCGTTGTTGTGCAGTTTCAGGGCTTGCTTCCATTGAGAAGGTTTTGTCCCAGCTTTGATCATCGTAATCAGAAATATCCGTATTGAATACCTGCGTTTTATCACGTAAAGCGACCTTATTAATAAATCCGGTGCGCGCCAATTTTTGCGTAACAAATAACGGCTGGATAAATTCGCCCTCCATGGTCTCAAGCCAAATAGCATACTGCGGCCAGCGAAAATACGGGCCTTTACGAACATCTATAACTAGCTCATCTCCCACAGCATTTACCTGTGTTTTATCCACACGCAGATAACTGAAACGAATTTCCTCCGCCGACTTTTCACCAGACCTAAGTATATTTCCCCACTCATATAAATTTCTGAATGGCCAGGAATGCGTGAACGCCAGCCCGAGCACTAAAACACCTAATAAAATGATAAGCGGCAATGCCAGGTTTATATTTCCGCCAGCTTTAGGCGAGTTCCAGCGTGAATAATGTTTCAAGCTGGCAAAGTTATTTTTAATATGCCAACCCACCACCCCCAGTAACATAAAACCTATACCCGTGTGCACACTGGCGACCAAAGGCGTGTGCGGTTTAATAAACATAATAATTGAAGTGATAAAAATAACACTAAAAAATAAAAAAACAGTGAGGGATACAACAGCCCTTCGGTTAAACGAGGTCGACATTGGTGGCTCCTGAATAAGGTAAGCCCACCAATATCATTTAAGGTGTTCGCTAAATCTAATTAAATTTTATTAAAATTTATTAAATTAGCGTTTTTGAGGTTTGTCAGCGAGTCACAGATTGACGGCATTAACTTCAGCTAGCATAGGTTCCAATTTATGAAGTTTGTGCTGTGCGATCAATTGCGCGGCGGCCGAATATTGAACCTTGGCTTGATCATTTTTATGATGTGCAAACAATAACTTCGCGGTTAGTAGCTGCGTGATACTCGTGCCTATAGGGCAGCGAATAATCTCAAAGTAATTGATGGCTTGTTCGTAGGAACTCAATGCAGGCGATAGAGAACCCTTCTGCTGCTGAATATTTCCTCGTAATTGGGCTATGTAACCTAAATATAAAATGTCATTTAACGGCTGGTTCAATTTTTCTGCTTGCACCAAGGTCTCCAACGCAGCGTCCAACAAACCTTGCTGATACTGCACCTCGGCCAATAAAAAATGTAATCGTGCACGGTCAGTGTTATTCGTAACATCAAGCGCTGACATAATTTCTGTTTTAGCTAGGTCATAATCCTTGAGCTGAAGTAGCACTTGTGCCAATAGTTGTCGTGCGGCGCTGTTATTGGAATCAAATTCTTTAAGGGTATTTAGTAAATCGCGAGCCAGCGGAAGTTCACCCGAATCTATTTTTTCCAAAGCGCGGGCCATCAACTCGCTGGTAAATGCGCTATGTGCAATAGCATCTGAAGAGCCCGTTATTAAACCCGTGTGCACTGCAATCGTTGAACCGAGTTTTTGTAGGGCACCGGTAAGAGTTTTATCGAAGACTACGCCTTGTTTTACATCTCGCTGCCGACGCAATTTGTAATCCAAACGGTAATCTTCCACCGAGCCGGATAATGTTGTTTCTACTACAAGAGATGCGCCGGACACATCAAAAATTTTAGCGGCTTGCTGATTGTTATAGTCGCGCGGTATTTGCGCGTATTGCATAAGCTGCAGCACATATTCCGTGCTCATGACCTGAGCAACCTTATTTGCGGGGAGATAGTGAACGAGCTGATCCATTCCTCCCAAGGGAACCCAATCGTGATCTTGCCCCTGGATTTTATTTTTTATGGGTAATATAACAACCACTTCGGTCGCCGTTGGCTTTTGAAAAATTGGCCTGATAAAAATATGACGCCCACTGCAACCACTGCAAGAGCTGCAACCAAGTGAGGTAAATAGCTACGCGCTTTAATCATTCTACTCGAAGATACGATTGACTCAGGGGCCGATAATTGCGTTTGCACATCCGCTGACCACGCATAGCCTTTTCTGGGATAGGTTTGAATAACCTCATTACTGTTAAATAATTGTCTTAATTCCCGAATTGATTGAACCAACACTGCTTGTTCGACCGTAACATCATCCCAAATTTTTTCGAGCAAATATTTTTTGGTGAGTAATTCCTGCGGATGCTCAATTAATGACAAGAGCAATGCAAAGGTTTTTGGTCGTACAGAAATAAACTCGCCATCGCGTTCAATTGCCTGGCGATGCGGATGAATTCTAAAACCCTCACTGATGTAAACAAAACTCACAGCGTCTTCCTTTCAGCTTTTGAACAGTCGATTATTTCATGACAATTAGGTGCAGCGTCGCTGACTGTAGTGGCCGCCTTTAGTCATTGTAATCACCACTGTACTTAACGGCCTAAAAGAATTTGTATGTGATCATTAATCTGGAAAGCAAAAAAACCGGCAGATGCCGGTTTAATTTTCTCTCATTTACTTTATTTAGATCAGCACCTGCAGGAATAGATAAAGGCCAATCCCAAAAAAACTCGTTTAGCGCGGCGGCATTTCCTCAAAACTCGGTAGGCTAGTGTCAATCCTGTCCCAATCGAGCGCGCGCGATGTATAAGTTCTTACGCTGGGCGTATACCGACTCGGGTCGTCCAGAGTACCTGCGCGCACGCTAAATGCTGCGGGGTTTGCAGAAAAAGTCATATACACTGGCGTACCACAGGTGGAGCAAAAAGCGCGGGTTTTAACATTTCCGCTGTCGGCGGTCATATCCCAATGCCCCGCTACACCTTCGATACGCGCCGCCGACCGAGGAAATACTAAATGCGATGCGTGACCATTACCGCTCTCCCGCCTGCAATCAGTGCAATGGCATTCGACACCTATAAGAGGCTCTGCATTTATTTCATAGCGAATTGAACCGCAAGCACAACCGCCGGTATAAGAACTTGTCATTGTTTTGCCTCGTTGGGTGGGTTAATAAATATTTAACTGAGTTTATAAAAAGATATTTCGATGCATGAAAAAATAAATAAATTTTGAATCTCAAAAATCCAACACAAACACCTATCAACGAAGGCTGTAGCGCAAAAAAAGTAATTGGTCATCACGCACAGAAGACTCTTGCAATCTTAACTGTCGCCGCCCTGTTAGTTCGCTAAATAAATTTTTACCGTCGCCAATCAATACCGGGTAAACAATCAAGCGAATTTCATCCAACAAATCCGCCTCAATGCATTGATTTGTGATTTGCGCTCCACCCATGAGGTAAATTGCTTTTCCGGGTTGCTGCTTTAAGAGGTTGATGTCATTCAAGTTACGAATAAAGCGAGTGTTGGTCCATTGCGCTTCGGACTGTGTCTTCGACAAAACCAGGTGCGGCGTTTTCGATGCGAAACTGCTCCAACTCACTTCGCCAGGCGTGGGCACTTTTCCCGTCATTGGATGAACATCTTGCGGTGCTGCGGCCAACGAAGACCAGTAAGCTTCATAACCGGGGTACATGGCACCGCCGAGCAGGCAGGTATCTATATCATTTGTAAGACCGTAATCTTCTGACCACGCCTCCACCCAATCAGCGTAGCCTTCACTACTTTCTATTTTTCCATCAAGTGATACTTTAAATCCGGCAATTAGTTTTCGCATATTTAAGGGTCCAGAATTAGGTTAAAAATTGGCGCAGCTAATCGATCGACTCGTTAATTTACAAAGCTGTTTGGGTTTGCTCTGAGCTATAGTAGTCGCCGAGTTTTATTGAGTGGGAGTAACAAATATGGCGGGATCGCGGTGGACTCGTTAATAACCAGCGCAGCACTTGCGCTCGCCAATGGCGATTTCTTTAGCGCACTCAATCGTGTCGCTCTGCGTGATGACCCACCCGCGCTTGCATTGCGAGGTATCGCCATGGCGCAACTCGGCGATCTGGAACGAGCAAAGATTTTGCTGCGCAAAGCGACGCGTGCATTTGGCCCCAAGCAACCAATTTCACAAGCGCGCTGCATAGTGGCGGAGGCCGAAATTGCGCTTGCAGTGCGGGATCTGGATTGGTCCGCGCGGCGATTGGAGAACGCCCATAAAATACTGGAAGCGCATGGTGATCTAATCAATGCCGCTTACGCCCGCCACCTGCAAGTTCGGTTGCTGCTCTTATTCGGCCATTTGAATGAAGCCGAAGCCTTGATCAGCCAGTTAAATCCGGCACTGTTTTCACCTGCGTTCAAAGCGGCACACGAACTCGTGATTGCAGGAATCGCAATACGCCGGCTCCAGATCAAATTAGCGCGGGAGGCACTTATCCGCGCTCAACAAGAAGCTCAGCGCGCGCAAATTCGCCCTTTGTTGGCCGAAATTGACAAAGCTTTTCAGCTTTTAGGAACACCTGCGGCGCGGCTATTGAGCTCCGGTGAAGAAAAGCTATTGCTGCTGGATGACGTGGAAGTTTTGCTGGCGTCCGACACTTTGGTGATAGATGCCTGTCGTTATCTGGTACGGCATCAAACCGAGGTGACTTCCCTCGCAAGTCGCCCCATTTTATTCAGCCTTGTACGTGCGTTGGGTGAAGCTTGGCCCGAGGATGTGTCACGCGATCAACTCGTCAAACTTGCCTTTCGGCAAAAGTCGGTCGACGAATCCTTGCGTGCTCGCCTTAGGGTAGAGATGGGTCGCTTGCGCACAGCGTTAAAAACCTTTGCGGACATCAAAGCCACCCAGCGTGGGTATGTGCTCATCCCTCATTGTTCCGAAAAGCTCGTGGTACTTGACCAACCCATTCAGGAAAAGCACGCAGCTGTTCTCGCCATTCTAGCCGATGGTGAAGCCTGGTCCAGCTCGGCGCTGGCAATGATGTTGGGGACAAGTCAGCGTACCGTCCAACGCTCGCTAGAATCACTCGCCGATTCCGGAAAAGTGCAATCGTTTGGCCGCGGGCAAGCTCGGCGCTGGGTGACATTCCCACTCCCTGGAGTCACGACAATATTGTTACTCCCCGGCCCGCTCCCGGGCACTTAAACTGCTCGCACACTTTAACAAATGAGCTTTTTAACAAATGAGACTTTCGACTAATGAGACTTTCAAAATGAAAAAATCCCAAGCAGAAATAATTGGCGAATACGGGCCTTTCCCCGGCGTGGATGCGGTACACGGTGTTAGCTTCGATGGACAAAAGGTGTGGTTTGCATCGGGTAACAAACTCAACGCACTCGACCCGGATAGCGGCAAGATAGATCGCTCACTCGATGTACCTGCGCATGCAGGCACCGCATTTGACGGAAAATACCTGTTTCAAATCTTCCAAGAACGTATCCAGAAAATCGATCCTGACAACGGCCGTGTCGTATCGACAATTCCTACCCCGCCTGGCGGCGCTGCCGGATTAGCATGGGCAGACGGCATGTTATGGGTGGGGCAGCACCGTAACCGAAAAATCCATCAAGTAAACCCGGAAACTGGCGAAATCCTCAGTTCAATAGAATCCGACCGTTTCGTAACTGGCGTTACCTGGGTTGACGGGGAACTGTGGCACGGAACTTGGGAGGGCGACGAAAGTGAATTGCGTCAAGTTAATCCACGCAGCGGAGAAGTATTACAAACTCTGACCATGCCAAACGGCACAATGGTATCAGGGCTTGAATCCGACGGCGGTGACCGTTTGTTTTGTGGTGGCGGAGGTAGCGGGAAACTGCGCGCAGTACGTAAGCCCAAATAAAAAAATTATCGAAAAAAAATGCGGTTATGGAGGGATGAAAATTTTTCCCTAATCGCATCAAAAATCTGTACAACAAAATACTTAATTTTAGCGTTCAACATTAATCCAAATTGCTTCCATATTATTGAATCTTAGGGTGGCCGCTGAAGCACTACGCCTCTCAAAAAAATCCCACAAATTTCCTACTAACTTTCGCAGGAGTCCGAATTATGAAACTGAATGATATTGCTCTCCTGTCGGTTACTTAATTACCTGGCTACAACTTTATTCACATTTCAGGTCCACTGAGGGATGCGTAATCACACGCCGACTTTCCGTTTGTTTTTAAATATCGTGTTTATCGCGCTGACTTTATTTGTGCCTACGAATTAACGAAAGTGGAATTTTCTATCAGTAAAAAAAACGCAGATAATTCCAAAATAATTTTGAATTCCCAATCAACGGTTAGATTATATTTTCAACACCAACGCTCAATATTCTTTAGTATTTTTGTCACGCCCAAGAATACTTCGTTCATGTCTTTAAAAAATGCGGATTTAAATCAAACTACTGGAAATCAAAGGCACTGTTAGAAGAAGCCCCGAACTAGTCGGGGCTTCTTTATTAATGTCTTTTTAATTGACGTGGCGCAAAGGCAAAGCCGATAAGTAGCAACAACATTAATACCGATGTCCCACCACCGCCTGATTTGGGTTTGCCAACAACATCTGATGTAGATTTGCCGCCAACCTTAATGGATACAACCTGTGGATCAGAAATGCTAACTCCATCTGTAGCAGTATATTTAAATGTCGTGTTGTAGGAGCCCTCTCCAGCTGGCTGGTAGGTAAACACGCCTGTATCAGCATCCACTGTCACACTACCAACGGAGGGGCCTTCTGCTATCTGATAAGTAAGGGGATCTGAATTCTTATCTGAAGCTTTTAAAATACCACTCAAAGATGACGTGTAATAAGTCTCCAAAGATAAAGCTTGTGCTACAGGCTTATCGTTAGTAAACGAAATAATGGCTGAGATAGGGCCCACTTTTGAAAATCCATCAGTTACTTCGTAAGTGAAGGATACGGGTTCCAAGCTCTTTCCTTCAGGGGCGTAAGAGATGATCCCTAACGCAGAATCAGTTAGAGCCAATGTTCCTCTCGCTGGAGCACTTAACAATTTGAATGTTAGGGTGTCTCCGTCAAGATCTGTTGCATTTATAGTGAGGGTAGAAAATGTGCGCCAGGCAGCGCTAAAATTCTGGCTGCTCGAAACCGGGGAAGTATTACTAATGTTAATTGATACCGTTGATTGCTTAGACTCAAAAGCGCCATCTATAGCAACGTAGGTAAAAGTATCGGTGCCGACATAATTCCCACTGGGTGTGTAAATGTAATCTCCAGTGGCACGATTTGTAAAAGTAACTGCTCCATAAAGCGGTGCTTTTACAACATAAAACTTGGTACTGGATGTAACACCGGTAGCAGGCAATGATGCAGATATGGCTTTATTAAAGTGCGCATCAAGAGTTTGACTACTCGTTACTAAATTGCTGATCGCGGAAGAAGATTCATACAAAGTAATTGAGTCACCACCAACTAGAAAACGATCAGTACTGCCCATTTTAGCTCCGACCACTTTAGACGGATTACCATTCGCTTGAACTTTCCAAGCCACGCTCCCGGTAGCCAAATTAAATAAACCAAACTCTTGGCCACACGTGAATAACGACTGGCTATTTGAAAAGAAATTAAGACTAGTGATTGCAAAGGTGCAAGGCTTGCCTATTAATGTTTTTTGAAAATTCAGATTTAAACCTACAATTGAACCTTCATTCTGGCCGGCAATGAGATCAACAGATGTGTTATAAATTCCATGAGTAATTGCTGACTTATCTATCGCTCCCGCATTTTTAAGCGTATTTTTGATAACGTCATAAACATAAACGTCTCCACCTACAACAGTGCTCACATCCAGTTTGCCATCGCTATTAGCGTCAAAAATATCCAATTGCGAAAGATTTGACCAGCCAGCAATGGCAGGTGACTGTTTAATTACCTCACCAGTTTTTCCATTTAGAATATAGATCATTGCACCCGCTGAACCGGTATGCGCTACACCGCTACCAGTTACAATTTCGTTAGCGCCATCTCCATCAATATCAATGATACTAATTGAATAAATTGGTGATCCAGAATCGTAAAATTTATTGAATTTAACCTGCCCAGTTTTTCCATCAAGAACATAAAGAGCACCATCATACAAACGATCAGTAGCAACGACTATTTCGTTTTGACCATCGTTATCAACATCACCAACCTTCAAGTCATGAATGCCGGTCCAAGCAGTCCTACCGAATGGATTCGTAGCTTCCGATGACCATTTTAATTTAAAAGTTTCGCCATCAAATACATATAGAATGCCGTCGCCGTAACCGCTATTTGATTGATTAGATATCGCAAGAATATCTTGCTTACCATCGTTATCAACATCAGCAAGATCGAAAGCATAAAATGGACCGGAAATATCGGTGCTTATCCATTCCTTTTGCTTTGTTGCCAAGTCATAAATATATAAATGATCGGGGCCCGTGCTAGAGTACCCAGCCCCCCACAGTATTTCCTGCTTTCCATCATTATCGATATCGGAAACAATAATGTTTGTAACACCATGCTCGGGATTAGGGATACTAAAAATACTTGATCCATCGCTAGAGCTTAACGCATTCACGCTTCCCCATTGTCCATCACCGTAAAGAACTTCGCTGATACCATCTGCATCAATATCGTAAGCTGACAATGCTGCAATATCCAAAGAAGTTGTTTTTGACCAGAGCACAACTTTGTTTTTAATATCAAATGCTTTAATGCTTTGCCATTGTTCAGCTCCGATCAACTCATCTACACCATCATTATTGCTATCGACTGCAACCAAACGATATCCAAAGCCAGCATTAGAGTTATTCCATATTAAAGTGCTATCGTTCCCGTCAATGGAATAAACGTATCCGCTGCTTAACGCTATATCGACGGAGTTTGAGGAGGAAAAATGACCGAATACGGCGTTATCAGCCCCCAAGGGATAGGTATATTTAACCTGGTTCGTTTTTGTATCTATTGCTTGAGTTTTGGTTGAGCCAACTACAATTAATTCTGGCACATCATCTTTGTCTACATCTTGCAGCAGCAATTTATAGCTGTAGCTGTAGTCATCTGTAACTGCAATGGACGAATCATACTTCCCCACAGTCAAATTATAGATTTGTATGGAACCGTTAGACGTCGCAACGTATAGAAAATGGTTATCCGTTGATTTATCGTAATAACCTTGAATACTTGATGTTGTCGCATTGTCGTTAAGAACGTACTGTTGCACTATCTGATAACCAGTATCAGTGCTTTTGACTACGTTGATTCTATTGTTAGGACCGAAGTCATTTCCGCCGCCTACAACGAGTTCTTTTTTATTGTCCCCATCAATATCGGCGATATAGCTACCGCTAGCAGCTATTCCTGAACCAAAAGTATAGAAACCCCATTTTTTAACAACTGCTGTAGCCTCCGCTTTAACAGCCACCACAAGCACCATTAATGTAAGTGCAATTAAACTTACTACCTTTTTTGAAAACATATGCATATTAATCTCCTAGATATATGCTTGATCAGGCCTTTGCCTAGTTTTAACTAGTTAACTTAAATGATTGATTCAGATCGGTTACGCAACATTTACTCCAATAAATAGTCCTGCTTAAGACTCCTTGACTAGCATATAGGCAATGCGGAATTACTGATGGAGAGCGAATATTAAATCAAAAGGGAATTCAACGACACTCAAATATGTAAAATCTCGAGAAACTACCTTTTCGCTACTAAAGCATAAGTTTATCGCTATATTAAACCTCAGAAGGGAAAACAAAACTTCTCCGAGATATTTGGAAATAAATATTCGTTAAGTTACAACTTCAATTTTAGCAATTTTGATCAAGATAAGATTTTTAAGTCGCTCTAGTATGAAACCGTTGTGGAGATAATTGTTAAATGAATAAATACCACTTATAGCCTTATTAATAAAATTATTCCTGCAGGAAAATGCTCACGTATCAGGCATGCAGGTAGCGACGATTCCATGGGAGTTATTGTAAATTTCCTTTATTGCGAATGGTTAAATGACTCGGATTTTGAACTCAGAGACTTTCCCATTTTTTTGATAGACTGAGATTTTCCCCTGACGTAGCTGAAAATAAAATGGTTACT
>Ga0247729_10000638_pt1 | contig 14007 bp, 10 predicted proteins | sample UWRJL133311R2_FD_180958 | JGI IMG/M metagenome (GOLD analysis project Ga0247729, IMG submission 180958) | Plant litter microbial communities from Arlington Agricultural Research Station in Wisconsin, United States - UWRJ-L133-311R-2 | ecosystem: Environmental > Terrestrial > Plant litter >... | reverse complement strand
TCGCCGCGTCGGCGTACCAGCCGGAGACATTTCCGGCCGTGGCGATGCTGCCGACGGCGGCGACGGCGAAGGAGATCGCCAGGAAGGCGGCGAGCACCAGGGCCGAGACCAGTCGGTCGCGGCCGGTGCGGGCGGAGGACGCAGCGAGGTCGTTCATCCTCCGACCCTATCCGAGCGGGCCGGCCACGTCCGAGGGGCCGGGGCGTTACTGGAGGGGCGGCTCGTTCCGCGGCACGATGTTCAGGTTGGTGTTCAACTCCGCCGCCTCCGCGTTCAGCGACTCCAGTTCGTCGGCCTTGGCGTCGAAGGCGTCGGAGCGCTCCTGGATGGAGGCGAACAGGGCGTCGAGTTCGTCCCTGCGGGCCATCAGCACGTTCTTCGCCCGGGTGAACTGGGCGTTCGAGGTGAAGACGCCGCCGTCGGCGTCCGCGTTGAAGTCGAGGATGTCCGCGTTGAGCCGGTCGTATCCGGCGTTGTACGAGGCGTAGTCCGCCTCGATGCCCGAGCGCAGGGCGTCGAGTTCCGCCACCAGCGCCGTCGATCTCGCCTCGAGGTCGACGAATACGGCGTTGGAGGTGACGTGCAGCGCCACCAGCGCCGCCCGATCCTCGAAGTACTCGGAGTAGTAGGCCTCGAGCTCGGGCGAGATGGTGGCGTACTCCGTGCCGATGATCGAGTGCAGCTCGTTGTCGCGCTCCCCGGGCTCCGTGCGGTCGTAGAGGTCCATGCGGGCCACGAACTCCGCGTCCCCGGCCAGTGCGGCGGCCTCGGCCTCGAGCAGCGGCTCGACGGCCGCCTGCTCCTCGGGGCTCATGCGGTCCCACGCCGCGTGCAGCATCTCGTGGGAGGCCACGACGTCCTCGATGCCGTCGAGCCGTTCGTCCGTCACGTCGAACAGCGAGATGGTCTTCGTGCTGGGCAGGTAGCAGCCGAGGATCCCGGTTCCGGCCTCGCCGCTGCCGCAGACCTCGTTGAACTCGTCCCCGGCGACGATGGCGGGCGCGCTGGCGGTGAACAGGAACGCGCCCTTGTCGGTCATGCCGGAACGCGCGATGTAGCCGTCGATGTCGTCGCTCGACGTGTAGTTCCAGACCACGATCTGGTCGGCGATGTACTGGCGGTTGGAGACGGCCCAGAGACCGGCGGCGCCGAGCAGAGCCAGTACGAGAACGAGCGCGACGATGCGGCCCGGTCGCCGCCGGGGGCGCTCCGGCGGCAGGGGGTAGCGCTCGAGGTCGAACATGGTCGCTTGGCTCATTGCGAGGCGTCTCTCCAGGTCAGGCCGGGTCGGCCACGCGGTACTCCCAGTTTCGCAGGTAAAGTGGGCGCCATGTCGAGTGCCGAGACGACCGGCGCCGAGCCGCAGCCCGCAGTGATCGTGATCGTCGCGGCGATCATCTGGGACGACGAGGGCAGACTGCTGCTGGTGCGCAAGCACGGCACCGAACGCTTTATGCAGGCCGGCGGCAAGATCGACGCCGGCGAGAACGCCGCGGACGCGCTCATCCGCGAGCTGCATGAGGAGCTCACGCTGATCGTCGCGCCCAGCGACCTCGAGTACCTCGGCAGGTTCCACGCCCCGGCCGCGAACGAGGCGGGGCACGTCGTCGACGCGGAGATCTACTTCGTGTCGGTGGACGGCGCGGCGGTGGGAGCCGCCGCGGTGGCCTCCGCCGAGATCGACGAGGTGGTCTGGGTGACCCCGCGCGAGGCGATGCTGATCCCGCTCGCGCCCCTCACCAGCGAGGTCCTGCTGCCGCTGCTGGCCGAGCGCGCCCGGGGGCTGTAGCGCCCGCTACTTCTTGTGCGGGTGCTTGTTGTGGTGGTGCTGCGGCTTCGGCGCATCGCCGGCGAGGAATTCGACCGCCTCGTCGATGCTGGTCACCTCGGCCGGCAGTCCGTCGTCGAGCTGTGAGGGCTTCCACGCGTAGATCACGTCGTTGCCCCTCTCGATGAAGCCCACCGTGTTGCCGTCGGAGAGCACCTGCCAGTCGAGCCGCACGTCGGGCTGGCCCATTCCGAGCCGCCGCGTCTTCGCGGTGGGCATGATGGTGACCGTGTGGCCGACGGCGTCGAAGTCGATGCCCTCCGGCCGCAGGGTGCTGAGATCGTCGAGAGTAACCATGGGGCCACCCTAGGTGCGCTCTATTCGCAGCACCAGTGTCTCTGCGCCATCCGCTCAGAGCCTGGTCCACGCCTCGGTGAGCACGCCGCGCAGGATCCCCTCGATCTCGTCGAACTCGGTCTGGCCCACGGTGAGCGGGGGAGCGAGCTGGATCACCGGGTCGCCGCGGTCGTCCGCGCGACAGTACAGCCCGGCCTCGAACAGCGCCTTGGAGAGGAAGCCGCGCAGCAGGCGCTCGGACTCCTCGGCGTCGAAGGTCTCCTTCGTCGCCTTGTCCTTCACGAGCTCGATGCCGAAGAAGTAGCCGTCGCCGCGCACGTCGCCCACGATCGGCAGGTCGAGCAGCCTCTCGAGCGTCGCGCGGAAGGCGGGGGAGTTCTCGCGCACGTTCTCGAAGAGCTTCTCCTCCTCGAAGATGTCGAGGTTGGCGAGGGCGACGGCCGACGACACGGGATGGCCGCCGAAGGTGTAGCCGTGCGGGAAGGCGGCGTCGCCGTGTTTGAAGGGCTCGTAGATTCTCTCGCTGACGATCGTGGCGCCGATGGGGGAGTAGCCGCTCGTCATCCCCTTGGCGCAGGTGATCATGTCGGGCTCGAAGCCGTAGGTCGTGGAGGCGAACATGTTGCCGATGCGCCCGAATCCGGTGATCACCTCGTCGGCGACGAGCAGCACGTCGTACTGGTCGCAGATCTCCCGCACCCGCGCGAAGTAGCCGGGGGGAGCGGTGAACGCGCCGCCCGAGTTCTGCACCGGCTCGAGGAACACCGCGGCGACCGTCTCGGCGCCCTCGAACAGGATCATCTCCTCGATGCGGTTCGCCGCCCACTGCCCGAAGAGGTACTCGTCGTCGGCGGGCGCCCCCATCTCGGCCGCCCGGTAGAAGTTGGTGTTCGGCACCCGGAACCCGCCGGGGGTCACCGGTTCGAACATCTGCTTCATCGCCGGGATGCCGGTGATGGCCAGCGCGCCCTGCGTGGTGCCGTGATACGCCACCGACCGGGAGATCACCTTGTGCTTGGTGGGGAGGCCGCGCAGCCTCCAGTAGTACTTGGCGAGCTTGAAGGCGGTCTCCACCGCCTCGCCCCCTCCGGAGGAGAAGAACACCCGGTTGAGCTCGCCCGGCGCGTGGGAGGCGAGGCGGTCGGCGAGTTCGATCGCCGACGGATGCGCGTACGACCAGAGCGGGAAGAAGGCCAGCTCCTCGGCCTGCTTGGCCGCGACCTCGGCCAGACGCCGTCTCCCGTGGCCGGCGTTGACCACGAACAGTCCCGAGAGCCCGTCGAAGTACCTCTTGCCCTGGCTGTCGAAGATGTGGTGCCCGGAACCCTTGACGATGATCGGCACCCCGCCGCCGTCCTCCATCACCGACTGGCGGCTGAAGTGCATCCAGAGGTGGTCGCGCGCCTTTTTCTGCAGCACGCTGTCGTCCGCGTGGGCCGGTGTGCTGGTCTGCTCCGTGGTGGTCATGGCTACCGCGTCCCCCAGTTGTAGAACTGCTTGATGAGCTTGAGATAGACGAAGGTCTCCGTGGACTGCACTCCCTCGATGGCGCGGATCTGCTTGTTCAGCAGCTCGATGAGGTCGTCGTCGTTCTCGCAGACCACCTCGGCGAGGATGTCGAAACTGCCCGCGGTGAGCACCACGTAGTCCACGGCCGCGAGAGCGCCCAGCGCCTCGGCGACGCGCGTGGTGTCGCCGGACACCCGCACGCCGATCATGGCCTGCCGGTAGAAGCCGAGCTGCATCGGGTCGGTGACCGCCACCACCTGCATCACCCCCGACTCGGTGAGCTTCTGCACGCGCTGGCGCACCGCGGCCTCGCTCAGGCCGACGGCCTTGCCGATCTCCGCATACGACCGCCTGCCATCCGTCTGCAGCTGCTCGATGATGGCCTTCGACACCGCATCGAGTTGCACCGTCTTCGCCGCGGTCTTGCCTGTCGCGTTCATGGGGCCGCCCTGTCTCATTCGAATACTGCCGTCTACGAGTTGATTCTGTCAGCGGATGGCGTCGCTCACAAGCGATTCCGCACCCGAGACGCCCTCCCGACCACGAAATCAGTCGTCAGAGTGCTCGATCCTCGGCGGCCGACGGGCCTCTCCCGACCGCCGAGGCCTAGGCTTTCAGGGTGGAACCCGATCTCGAAGACACGGTCGTCCCCCGGGAGGCCCCGCCGTCCGGCGCCGCCCCCGTCGAGGCGCCGCCCGCCGAGCCCCAGCGCTACGGCTTCCGGGTCGGCGGGTCCCGTCGCACGGTGCTGCTCGACACCGCCGCCTACGTGGGCAGGGCGCCCGTGGCGCCGCGGATCCAGCACGGCTCCCGGCCCCGTCTCATCCGCGTGCCGTCGCCGCTCGGCGAGGTGTCCTCCACCCACCTCGAGGTGCGGCAGCACGGCACCTCGGTGGTCGTCACCGACCTCCGGTCCACCAACGGATCACGTGTCTCCGTGCCCGGTCGGTCCCCGCGCGCACTGCGCCAGGGTGAATCGATGGTCGTCACCCCGGGTACGCTCGTGGACATCGGAGACGGCATTGTTATCGAGATACTGCCGCTGCAACGCCGCCTCGGGGGACCCCATGTCTGACACCACTCACCACGCGATGCGATCGGCGGCGCCCGCGTGACCGAGATCGGCGGGAGCAATCCGGACTTCTCGATCGCCCTGCCCGGCAGGCAGCGTGCGGGCATCCGGCTGTCGTGGGCGGCCGTCACCGACGTCGGCCTGCGCCGCGCTGCGAACGAGGACAGCTACATCGCCGCCCCGCCGATCTTCGCGATCGCGGACGGCATGGGGGGACACCTCGCGGGCGACCGCGCCAGCGCCGCCGTGGTCTCCCGGCTCGCGGACGCACGCGGCGCCGACTTCCTCGCCCCCGAGGCCGTCGAGCGGGCGCTCGAGCTGGCCACCGACGACATCGAGATCATCTCCGACGGCAGCGAGCTGGGCGTGGGCACCACCGTCACCGGCGCCGTGCTCACCCTGCGCGACGGGGAGCCCTACTTCGCGGTGTTCAACATCGGCGACAGCCGCGTCTACGCCTTCGAACGCGGCACGCTCGAGCAGGTCACGGTCGACCACTCCCTCGTGCAGCAGCTCGTCGACACCGGGGTGATCACCCGGGCGCAGGCCCACAACCACCCGGAGGGCAACGTGATCACCCGGGCGGTGGGATTCCAGTCGCAGCCGACCCCCGACTACTGGCTGCTTCCGGTCAGGGCGGGCATGCGGCTGCTGGTCTGCTCGGACGGTCTCACCGGCGAGATCGAGGACGACGGACTCGGCGAGCACCTCGCCGCCGGGCTCTCCGCGAGGGAGACAGCGGACGCCCTCGTCGCCGCCGCGCTCGCCGAGGGCGGGCGCGACAACGTGACCGTTCTCGTCGTCGATGTCATCGAGTCGGGCAGCACCGCGCCCGAGCGCCAATCCGGCGACACGGCACCGGTGCACAACCCATAGAGCACTCCGCGACAGCCGCTTAGAATGAAGAATCTCGACCGGGGTGTGAGGGGGTAGCTGTGGCGCGTCGTCTGCCTTCGCCGCCGCCGATCCTGCCCGGCTTCTCCCACATCCACGTTCTCGGATCCGGCGGATTCGCCGACGTCTTCCTCTACGAGCAGAACATGCCGCGGCGCCAGGTGGCGGTGAAGGTGATGCTCGCCGAGGTGGTCAACGACCAGGTCAGGCAGATGTTCCAGGCCGAGGCCAATCTCATGGCCCAGCTCAGCTCGCATCCGTCGATCCTCACCGTCTACCAGGCGAGCGTCTCGGCGGACGGCCGGCCCTACCTGGTGATGGAGCTCTGCTCGGCCTCGCTCAGCCAGCGCTACCGGGCCGAACGGCTGCCGGTCGCCGAGGTGCTGCGCATCGCCGTGAAGATCGGCAGCGCGGTGGAGACCGCGCACATGGCCGGCGTGCTGCACCGCGACATCAAGCCCTCGAACATCCTCATGACGGCGTACGGGCACCCGGTGCTGTCCGACTTCGGCATCGCGGCGACTCTGAGCGAGTCCGACTCGCAGCAGGCGATCGGCATGTCCATCCCGTGGTCGGCGCCCGAGGTGCTGATGGACGAGACGGCGGGCACCATCGAGTCGGAGGTCTGGGCCTTCGCCGCCACCGTCTACTCCCTGCTCGCCGGGCGCTCGCCCTTCGAGATCCCCGGCGGCAGCAACTCCTCCGTCGACCTGATCACTCGCATCAACCGGGCGAAGGTGCAGCCGGTCGGGCGCACCGACGTGCCCGCCAGCCTCGAGCGGGCGCTGGCCAGGGCCATGTCCCGCACCCCGAAGAACCGGCCGGCGAGTGTGCTCGAGCTGGTGCGCGAGTTCCAGTCGATCGAGACGGAGCTCGGCGTCTCGCAGACGGCGGTCGAGGTGGCCATGGACGACTGGGCGCTGGCCACGGTCGCCGACCTCGAGGACCGCACGCGTGTGCGCGGGGTGTCGAGCGCGGTCGCCGCGGCGTCGTCGAGCCGGAGGCGCCGCCGCACGGCCGCGGTGCAGCACGACTACGACGCCGTCGGCACCCTGGTCAGGCAGAGCGCCGCCGACCAGCGGCGAACGGGCGCCCCGCGCGGCCCCGCGCGCCTCGGCGACGGCGAGACCGCCCCGGGCGGCAAGCGGATGCAGCTGCTCGCGTGGATCCTGGTGGCCTGCTCCGTTCTCGTCATCGCCCTCGGAGCCACCGCCACCCTCGTCATCCTGCGGAGCAGCTCCACCGACATCCCGGTGGTGGCGAACATCCAGGCCGAGCAGTCCGCGGGCGCCGTGACCTTCGAGTGGGCCGATCCGGGCATCGACTCCTCCGACAGCTACCGGGTCGACCTCGACGGCGGCGAGCAGAGCGTGCAGACCCAGCCGACCTTCACCGTCGACGCCGACGACGGCGACCACGTCTGCATCACCGTGCGGGTGAGCCGCGACGGCACGCTCGGCGAGGCGAGCAATCCGAAGTGTGTGGACTTCGTCGGGTGAGCCGCAGAGATGGCTAGGCGCTGGATCCTCGCTCACAAATCGCTCGTCGCCACCGCGACGAGCGGTTTGCTTGTTGCCGCGCTGGTCGCGACGGTCGCCGTGGTCTCGTCCGGCTACACCGCGCAGCGGCTCGATCTCGGCGACGCCTCCGTCTGGGTGGCGAACAGCGCCGAGCGGTTCATCGGGCGCGCGAACACCGAGGTGATGCAGCTCAACTCGGTGGTCGAGAGCGGCGGCGACGACATCGACGTGGTGCAGAGCGGCGCCACCGTGATGCTGCTCGACCGCGGGGACGCCACCCTCGGCATCGTCGACCCGGCCACCTCCACGGTTGTCGACACGGTGGCGCTGCCGCCGGACGCGCCCGAGGTCTTCCTCGCCGGGGCCAACGCTGTGGTGCACGCCGCGGGATCGGGCGGGCTCTGGATCGTGCCGCTCGTCGACCTGCCCGACTTCGACGCCGATACGGATCCGCTGCTCAGTCTCGGGCCGGGCTCCGTGGTGAGCGTCGACGACGAGGGGCTCCTGTTCGCTTTCTCGCCGGGTGCGAAGAAGATCTACCGGGTCGACGCCGCCTCGTCGACGAGCGTCGACGCGACGGTGGGCACCACCCTCGGCGACGAGGCGCCCGGGGCCGGGGCGGACTCGGGCGACCGCTTCGCCGTCACCTCGGTGGGCGGTCGCTGGGCGGTGCTCGACCGCACGGCCTCGCGCCTGGAGCTCCCGGGCCGCGTCGTCGACCTCGACGACGTCGAGTCGCCCGTCGTGCAGCGGGCCAGCTCCGCGGGCGGCTCGGTGCTCGTCGGGCACGCGGCGGGAATGCTGGCCGTGGCGCTGGGCAACGGCGGCGTCGACCGGCTGTTCTCCGGGGCGAGCGGCATCGCCGCTGTGCCCGTGACGAGCGGCGGATGCTCCTTCGGGGCATGGTCGGACGGCCAGGCCTGGCGGCGGTGCGCGTCGGGAGACGGCGAGCCGACCGTGTTCGCCCTGGACGCCGTGCCGGCCACCACGACCCTCGAGTTCCAGACCAACCAGGCGCGGCTCGTGCTCAACGACTCCCGCGCCGGCGCGTCGTGGGCGGTGCAGTCCGCCGGCGAGCTGATCGACAACTGGGACGAGCTGATCTCCTCGGACGAGAACCAGGAGCAGGTCGAGGAGAACGAGGAGACGACCGAGCCCGAGGTGGAGAAGAACCAGCTCCCGCCGGTCGCCGTGGACGACGAGTTCGGCGCCCGCCCCGGCCGGGCGAGCTCCCTGCCCGTGCTCATCAACGACTACGACCCGAACGCCGACGTGATCGTGATTGGCGAGGTGACCGCCATCGACCCCGCGGTCGGCCGCCTCGACGTGATCGACGACCGTCAGAAGGTGCAGATCACCCTCGCCCCCACCGCGAGCGGCACGGTCTCCTTCGGCTACACGATCGACGACGGCCGGGGCGGCACGGCGCGCGCGACCGTGCTCGTCACCGTGCGCTCGCCCTCCGAGAACTCGCCGCCGCGCCAGGTGCGCACGACCACGCTCGAGGTCGCCGCCGGCGGACAGGAATCGGCCTCCGTGCTCGGCGACTGGGTCGACCCGGACGGGGACCCCTTCTATCTCGAGCGCGCCAGTGCGACCGCGCCCACCCGCGTCGTCTACACGCCGGAGGGCACGGTCACGGTCTCCACCGACGCCGACTCGGCGGGCGGCGGCACCATCACGCTCCTCGTCTCCGACGGCTCGGCGCAGGGGTCGGGCGGTCTCACGGTCACCGTCCGCTCCGCCGGCAGCGTGCCGCTCGTCGCCGACCCCTTCGTGGTGTTCGCGCACGCGGGCGAGGAGACGACGGTGTCGCCGCTCGACCACGTGCGCGGGGGGAGCGGAGTCATCCGCTTGAACGCGGTGCCGCCGAAGGCCGGGGTGACCATCACCCCGAGCTACGAGGAGGGCACCTTCCGTGTCGTGTCCGACCTGGTGCGCTCGCACTACCTGGAGTACGTCGTCACCGACGGCGACCAGACGGTCACCGGGCTCGTGCGCGTCGACGTGTCGTCGCCCCCCGACCCGAACACGCAGCCGGTCACGATCCCGAAGACGGTCTTCGTGCCCACGCTCAGCAGCACGACGGTCGACGTCGCGGCGAGCGACCACGACCCGGCGGGGGGAGTGCTGCTGGTGACCGGCGTGTTCAACGTGCCGCAGGCCTCCGGGGTGCGGGCCGAGGTGCTCGAGCAGCGCTCGGTGCGCGTCACCCTCACCGGGCCGCTCGCCGACTCCGTCACCTTCGAGTACCGCGTGACCAACGGACTCGCGGCGGCGCAGGGCACCATCACCGTGGTCGAGATCGCCCCGCCGAGCCGGGTGCAGCCGCCGATCGCCCGCGACGACACCGCCACGGTGCGGGTCGGCGACGCCATCACGATCGACGTGATGGGCAACGACGAGCAGCCCGACGGCGAGCCGATCGCGCTCAACCCGGTGCTCGTCGACGGACTGGACGGCGACTCCGGGCTGCTCTTCGCCGCGGGCGACACCCTGCGCTACCTCGCCCCCGCCACGGCGGGCAACTTCACCGCCGTCTACGAGATCGTGGGCCCGCTCGGCCAGACCGCCCAGGCGCAGCTGAGCATCGAGGTGCGCGAGCCGAACGCGGACACCAACCACGCCCCGGTGCCCACCACGGTGGTCGCCCGGGTGCTCGCGGGGGAGCGGGTGCGCATCGACATCCCGCTGAGCGGCATCGACCCGGACGGCGACTCCGTGCAGCTGCTCGGCCAGGAGAGCGGACCGGAGAAGGGCGGCGTCGTCGACGTCGGCACCGACTACCTCGACTACGAGGCGGGGGTCTACTCCGCGGGCACCGACACCTTCACCTACTCCGTCATGGACGCCCTCGGCGCCCGCGCCACCGGCACCGTGCGCGTCGGCATCAGCCCGCCGCTGGAGGGCGCGCGCAACCCGGTCGCCGTCGAGGACACCGTCGACGTGCGCCCCGGCGCCACCGTCTCGGTGCGCGTGCTCGAGAACGACTCGGACCCCGACGGCAGCGCGCTCGCGATCACCACCGCCGTGCCGAACGACGAGAACCTGGTCGTGGGCGTCGACGACGGCACGATCCTCACGATCACGGCACCCTCGGAGCAGGGGCAGTACGGCCTCGTCTACACGATCGAGAACGAGCTCGGCGGATCCAGCTCGAACTTCGTGACCGTGAACGTGCGAACGGATGCGCCGCTCGCCTACCCGGAGGCCAGGGACACGGTGCTCACCCTGAGCGACGTGCTCGACCGCACCAGCGTCGACGTCGACGTGCTGGCGAACGTCTTCTTCGCCGACGGACGCTCCCGCGAGCTGGACCTGTCGCTGGTGCCCGGTTACGAGAGCTCCGCGCAGGTCACCGCGGCCAAGCAGATCCGGGTGACGATCCGCGACGCGAGCCAGATCATCCCCTTCGCCGTCGCGCACCCGGACGACCCGGCGGTGCGCTCCTTCGCCTTCGTCTGGGTGCCCGGATTCTCCGACGCGCTGCCCCAGCTGAACCGCGACGCGCCCCGCCTGCAGGTGGACAGCGAGGAGGCGCTGACCATCGACCTCAACGACTACGTGCTCGCCATCGGCGGCAGACGGGTGCAGCTGACCGACTCGAGCACCGTGCGCGCCACGCACTCCGACGGCTCGCCGCTGGTGGTCGACAGCACAACCCTGCGTTTCCGCTCCGCCGACCTCTACTTCGGCCAGGCGTCGATCTCCTTCGAGGTGACCGACGGGGCATCGGCGACCGACCCCGCGGGGCGCCGGGCGAACCTGGTGCTGCCGATCACCGTGAACCCGCGCGACAACCAGCCGCCCGCGTTCACCGGGGCGTCGATCGAGTTCGAGCCGTCGCAGGAGAAGGTGATCGACCTCACCGATCTCACCAACTACCCCTACGACGACGACCTCGACGAACTGGTGTACGCGGTGCAGGGCCAGGCGCCGAGCGGCTTCACCTACAGCGTCGCCGGGCAGCGGCTGACGCTCCGGGCCAACGCGGACGCCGTGACGGGCGCCGTGACCGCCATCACCCTCGGGGTGCGCGACGCGCTCGCCGCGGGTGCGCCCGGCCGCATCCAGCTCACCATCGTGCCCTCCACCCGGCCGCTCGCCGTCCCGGCCGCCGACACCGCGGTGGTCAGGCGCGGGCAGAGCACCACCGTCGACGTGCTCGCGAACGACGAGGCCACGAACCCCTTCCCCGGCCGCCCGCTGCGGGTTCTCGCGGTCCGCGGACTCGACGGCTCCCTGCCCGCCGGGGTGTCGGTGAGCGCGAGCGCCGACAACCGCACCCTCACGGTGAGCGTCGCGGCCTCCGCCGCCACGGTCGACGCGAACCTGCAGTACCAGCTCGCCGACGCCACCCGCGACCCCGGGCGCAGCGTCTGGGGGAGCGTGCGCATCTCGGTGCAGGACGTTCCCGACCCGCCGGCCCGCGCCATCCGCCAGTCCAGCGGCTTCGAGCCGGGGGAGCTGCGCCTGCGCATCACCGCGCCGCAGCCCAACAACTCGCCCATCACGCGCTACACGGTGGTGAGCTCCAACCAGGGCGGCTACCGGCACGACTGCGGCACCACGCTCATCTGCTCGCTGCCCGGGCTGGTGGCGGGCGCCGAGTACCGGTTCCAGGTGATCGCGAGCAACGCGGTGGGCGACTCGGCGCCGGGCGCCGCCAGCGAGCCGTACAGCGTCGACTACCTGCCCGAGGCGCCGCGCGTCGGCGTCGCCGCCACTCCGGCGAACGAGGCGCCGGACGGCGGCTCCGTCACGGTGCGCTGGGCCAGCGTGCCCGACCCGAGTCCGGGCAGCGCCGTCACGGGCTACACCGTGGAGGTCTCCGGCCGCGAGCCGCTGAGGGTCGGCCGCTCCGCCACCTCCGCCACCATCGGCGGCCTCCCCACCGACGCGGAGATCACGGTCGCGGTCTACGCGCGCAACTCCGCCCAGGTCGCCAGCGACGCCGACTGGCGGCGCAGCGCCCCGGCCTCGGTGCGCACGGTCGGGCCGCCGACCGCGGGCACCGTCACCGCGACCAGCGCCCGCGACGGCTCGATCGTCGTCGCCTGGAGCGGCTTCGGCGCGAACGGGGGTGTGCTGGGCTACGACGTGACCCGCTACGCCGAGGGCGAGCCGGTTCCGAGCGGATGCACCCCGGGCGACGCCACCTCGACGTCGCCGTGGACCGACGCCACGGCACAGCCGGGGGCGCGCTACACCTACGTCGTCTCCGCGTCGAACGGCCTGTACTGCACGGCGGCGTCCGCCGAGGCGCGCAGCACGACGCCGCCGGGGACCGCGTCCGCGACGGTGTCCGTGGAGGCGAGCGGGACCGGCCAGTTCGACCTGCGCGCCTCGAACCCGCAGGCCTCCGGAACCGTGGACCGCTTCCAGTACCGGCTGGGCAACGGCGACTGGCAGGACGTCCCCGGCAACGGCTGGCTGACATCCGCTGCGAACGGCGCGTACTACGGCCTCGAGACGAGCGTGCGGTTCCGCGCCTGCGCCGACGCGGGCACCGACTTCTGCGGCGAGGAGTCGGCCGCCACGGTCGCCACGCCGCTCAGCGTGCGCGCCGGGGTGACCGTCTGCATCGCCGGACTCCCGCCGGTCGCCGTGGCGCCGCCGAACCTCGCCCTGCTCGGAGTGTCGTACACCTTCTCGTACATCACGCCGGCGTTCCCGGATGGCACCGATTACTCGACCGACCCTGTACCGTCTGATGCTACGGGGGTGCGCGTGCGGGCCACCGTGACCGTGGGCGGCGTCGACTTCATCGACCCGGGGTACGGGGAGTCCGCGTGCAACTGACCGTGTTCCGAGAGGCCTGAGCAATGACGATGACACCCGAGCAGGCCACCTGGTTCTCCGACACCTTCACCCGCCTGGTGGCGAACGTGGAGACCGTGCTGCTCGGGAAGACCTTCGTCATCCGCCTCGGATTCACCGCCCTGCTGAGCGAGGGCCACCTGCTGCTCGAGGACTTCCCCGGCACCGGCAAGACGTCCCTCGCCCGCGCCATCGCCCAGACCGTCGACGGCACGAGCACCCGCGTGCAGTTCACCCCCGACCTGCTCCCCGGGGACATCACCGGGGTGAGCATCTTCGACCAGGGCACCGGCGCCTTCGAGTTCCACCGCGGCCCGGTGTTCGCCAACATCGTGCTCGCCGACGAGATCAACCGGGCCAGCCCGAAGACCCAGGCCGCTCTGCTCGAGGTGATGGAGGAGGGCACGGTGAGCGTGGACGGCACCAGCCACCCCGTCGCCCTGCCGTTCATGGTGATCGCCACCCAGAACCCGATCGAGCAGGCGGGGACCTACCGGCTGCCCGAGGCCCAGCTCGACCGCTTCCTCATGAAGGCGTCGATCGGCTACCCCGACCACGCCTCCACCCTGCGGATCCTCGAGGGCGCGGGTACCCGGGCCCACGACACCGAGGTTCCGGCGATCGCGAGCGCGGAGGTGGTGCTCGAGATGGCCCGTCTCGCCCGCCTGGTGCACGTGGACGCCACCATCAACGACTACGTGAGCCGCCTGGTCGACGCCACCCGCTCGGCCACGGAGGTGCGCCTCGGCGTCAGCGTGCGCGGCGCGCTCGCCCTCGTGCGCGCGGCGAAGACGCTCGCCGCCTCGCACGGCCGCCACTACGTGATCCCCGACGACGTGAAGGTGCTCGCCGAGCCCGTGCTCGCACACCGGCTGGTGCTCGACCCCGAGGCGGAGTTCGACGGGGTCACCGCCACCAGTGTGATCAGCCAGCTGCTGATCGAGACCCCGCCGCCCAGCGATCGGCAAGCCGTGTGACTCTGAACAGCAGGGGCACACGCAGCAAGGGGTCGCCGAGGAGAACGACGGCGGCCCGCGGCGGCACGCTCTCGAGGTACTCCACGGTCA
>Ga0247729_10000637_pt1 | contig 14013 bp, 24 predicted proteins | sample UWRJL133311R2_FD_180958 | JGI IMG/M metagenome (GOLD analysis project Ga0247729, IMG submission 180958) | Plant litter microbial communities from Arlington Agricultural Research Station in Wisconsin, United States - UWRJ-L133-311R-2 | ecosystem: Environmental > Terrestrial > Plant litter >... | reverse complement strand
CGGAAGAACATCCTTCGTCGGGTGCTGCGGCTTCTGGTGCTCAGCCCAGTTCTTCACCTGTACGTAATCGACGTTCGAGACGACGTACCGGACGATGACGCCAGCCTCTGCGAGTCCCCACATCCACCGGTCGATCACATCGCCTGTGACCTCGGTATCGAGCGGGAAACAGTCGGCCTTGATTAGCAACGGGTTATCGCGCGCCTTGCCGTGGTCATCCACGTACCCCCACAGGAGCACCCAGAAGTAGCGGATCGGAATCGGCCATGAGGCGACCTTCTCCGAGGTCCTGAGATCGGGTTTCAGCATTCTTGTCTTCGCCATCAGTCGGTGTTTCTGTCTTCGTCGAATTCGCCTCGGCGGAGTCGTTCCGCGAGTCCTGCGTAGATCGCCCCGACGAGCGGGACTCGGTCGGGTTCCGCGCGGGCGTCCAGCCAGGTCAGGAGCTTCTTCTTGTCGATGCCCATCAGGTGCCCCCGCTCATCCGTCGGGCGGCGCCAGCGTCACTGAGTTCTTCCCAGCGACCGTCCGGCGTGTACAGCACCCACGCGAGACGGAGGACGCCGTTCCCGGTCGACAGCCACCGTCGCGCCGGCCACTCCATGGGGTCAGCCCACGACGGGACAGACCAGCCCTCAGCCACCGCCTCGGCCGGGTGGCTGCTTTTCCATCCGTGACAGCCAGTCGTTCCTGTGCCCCCGAGTACCTGCAGGTTCACGACCGTCGTCAGCCCGCCGACACCGCGGCCCTTGCGGTGATCGCGTGAGGTCACACCCCACCCGCAGTTACGGCGGCACCGCTGGCACGTATCCCGATCACGGAGAGTCGCGAGCTCGTACGCCTCACGCTCCTGCGCGGGGGTCGGCTTCGGCGCGGCGTCGGTCTTAGGGCGGATCATGCTGCCGCCCCCAATGAGTCCGCCGCAATGTGCACAATGTCGCGAGATGAGGGCGGCGTAACCGCGTTCCCCATCGCCCTGACGATGTCCCGCTTGGACACCGGCTTTGCGTACCCCTCGGGCTGCCATTTGTAGTCGGCTGGGAATGCCATGCCTGCGCCGACCTCGTGAGGCTGGAACATCCGGAACTCTGTCTCCGGCACCATCTCCATCGCTTCTTTGAGGTCCTTGGCGGTGACCTGGCGCCCCCGCTGACGGAGCAGCGCCTGGTGACCTGCCGCGGTCAGCGTGCGCAAATACTCGGCGGCCGGTGTGGTCATCTCCGCCCCGCCCGAGTTCATCCGCTGGATGAGCGCATACCGGTCGACTGTCGTCAGCGTGCCGATCGGCTGGTCGGCGGGCTTCGCACTCTCGTTGTTGCCGTAATACGCCGTCACCAGCGCGTGATGATTGCCTCCCGCTGTGAAGGTGCCGGCGGGCTCGTCGACAGGGCGTGCAGTGCTCGTGCCGTACATCTCAGCGATGAAAGGCGGCTGCGCGAATCCGGTCTCGAGTCTCGTCGTCTGCGTTCGCAGCGGCCCGTCGAGTGCGTACGCCTCCTTGCCCTCGCGGGCTTCTAGCGGGACCGCGATGCCCTTGGAGTTCGTGGTGTGGAGGGCACGCAGAGTCTCGTCGGTCGTCCACGTCCGGTAGTACGCATCAGGGTCACCGAACCGGGGGTGGTTCGGGTCCGCGGCGTCATACGTGTTGCCGGCGGCTTCCATTGTCATCGGCCCCCACCACTTCGCGATGCCATGAGCGACGCGCAGTCGGGTCTTGTCCGTCAGCCGCCCGTCGTCGCCGATCTTCGTACCGCGCAGAGTCCAGTCGATCGCCGTCGATGCCGGGAGCCAGCCGGGCTCCACGACAACGCCGCATCGAGAGCAGCAGAAGAGGTAGGCCTGTTTGTAGCGCCCTACAGTGCGGCCCGGTTTGAAGGACTGAACCGACTCCACGACGGTGTCGCAGGAAGGGCAGTACGCCTTCGGTCGCAGGATCCGATCGAAGTCCGGCGCCCGCTCGCCCTCAGGCCACGCGACGATGTAGATCCGGTCCCGCGACTGTGGTGCTGGCGCACCGAACGCCTGGGCGTGCATCGAGTTCAGCGACACAACCCGGAAGTTGTAGCCGAGCGCACGCAGCTCCTGCCGCCAGATCGTCCACGCGGTGGCGTACTTGGCTTGCGTGGCGATGTCGACGACGTTCTCCACCATGATGACGCGCTGGCGGTGATGCTCCACGTAGCGGAGCACGTCGAACATCAGCAGTCGCGACTGGGTCTTCGCATCGTCCGCGAACGGGTCAGCGAACAGCCCCTCCTCGATGGCAGGCATCTGGTCGCCATTCGCCTGGGACCATTTCGTGCACTCGGGTGACGCCCAATACAGATCCGTCTTCGGGAAGAAGCTCGGCCGCTCCCGGTGAAGATCGACAACTGCATGCGCGGTGTTCGGGTGGTTCGCCGCGTGGATGTCCATCACCAACTGCAGGTGGTTCGCTGCGTGGGTGACGTTGACGCCGGGCACCATCATGGCGCCCGTCGTCGTCCCGCCCCCTCCCGCGAAGTGATCCATGAGGGTGATCAATAGCCCATCACCACCCGCACCGATTTGCCGTCGGCACCGAGTTCATTCACGGTGAACGTGGGCGTGTACGGTCCGTCGCCACCGCGGGAGATGCCGCGGAGAACCTTGCAGACGATATCCAGTTCGGCGTCGTCGAGGTGCATGTGTGTGGTGCCGGTGTTGTCGGCGGTTCCGGTGATCCGGTATCGCTTCTTGTCGCTCATGCTGCACCTTCGGTTTCGATGTCGAGGAGGTCGAACAGGGTGGGGACGGCGGCACGGTTGTCGTGCTGCCGCAGGTACACGAGCGAGTCGGCGACCGATGCGGGGTTCAGCTCGGAGCCGTAGCCACGGCGGGCCTGCTTGATCGCTTCGAGCACGGTCGAGCCGAGGCCGGAGAACGGGTCGTAGACGAGCTCGCCAGGGTTCGAGTACTCGGTGATGAGTCGGCGGGGGATGCCGAGCGGGAACGGGCAGATGTGGTTCTCCACGTTGCGGCGCTTCTGCTCACTGTTCAGCGTCTCGATGCGGAGGATGTCGTGCCACACGTCGGGCCGCCAGGATCCGGGGACGAGTGCCGCGAAGGTGCCGGGGAGTGCGTTCTTCGCCGACAGCAGGTCTGCCAGGCGCACGTGCTCGTCGTAGTCGTAGACGTTCGCCAGCGACTGCTGCGTGAACAGGCGAGTGCGAGTCTCCGGGTCCAGGGCGGCGAGCTCGTCCACGGACAGAAGACGGTCGCCAGACTCGCGCCAATCGGCAGCGGCGTCCATCTGCCAGCGCCCGACGGAATAGTCCGCCTTCTCCTTCACCACGCGCTCGTCAGCCCACCCGACGGAGCGATCCGTCTGCGGCTTGTGGAAGAGCAGCACGTACTCCGGGGAACCGACACCCATTGGGGTGTGGTCCTTCAGCATCTTCGAGTACGAGAGGCGGTAGGACTGGTTGTTCTCGCGCACGACGTCGGTCGTGACGGTGATCATCCCGTAGTAGTCGAACCCGTGGCCGACGTAGTGAGCGATCGCCTCAGCGCGCAGCGGCGAGACCGTGTAGACGCCGGCGCCGGTGACGGACCCGAACATCTGCCGGTCCTTCACGTGGATGGCCATGAGTCGTCCCGGCTTCAGCACGCGCAGCAGAGACGGGGTGAGGTAGTTCATCTGCGTCCAGAAGTGCGCGTTGTCGTCCGTGTGGCCGAGGTCCGCGTAGTTCGGCGAGTACTCGTAGTGGTTGCCAAACGGGATCGACGTGCAGATGAACCCGACGGAGTCGGCCTCCATGAAGTCGCGCGCCTCCACGATCGAGTCGTTCAGCGTGATCGTCCACCGCTCGCCGGTGTAGACGTCACGCTCGACGCCCATAGCCCGGGTCAGCTCCTGCGAGATCGCCGTCGGATTCAGACCGAACTCGCGCACGACATCAGACATGGTGTCGGTGAGCTCGTTGTGCTCCTGCCACTTCGCTTCGAGCGTGGCCCGGACCTCAGTTTCCGACTCGGCGAAGATCAGGTGCACGTCGCAGGCCTTCGTCTGCCCGAAGCGCTGGATGCGGTGGACGGCCTGGATCGTGTCGTTGAACTTGTAGGTGACGCCGACGAACACAGCGACATTGCACTGCTGCAGATTCATGCCCTGCCCGAGCATCACGGGCTTCCCGATCAGCGCGTAAGTCTCCCGGTTCCGCCACTTCTCGAGACGGAGTTCGGCCTCCTCATCAGAGAGCGAGCCGTGGATTGATGAGTACGACCAGCCTTCGGCGGCCAGCGCGCGCTCGATGGCAGTCTGCTCGTCGTTCAGGTCGCACCAGAGGACGATCTGATCGCCGGTGTGCGAGACGCGGTGGCCGGCGACGATGTCCATCAGCCGGGCGACTCGCTCGTCGATGGTGTCGCGCTTCTCGCGGGCAGCATCGACCATCGACAGCGCCCCGCCACGGAACATCTGAGCCTGACCGTCGCGGTCGATCACCTTCGACGCGATGTCGATGCCGACTTCATGCCACAGGACGTTCAGGTCGGGTAGGTCGTAGCCCTCATCGGAGTGGCCGAGGTCGGATGGGGACTGCACGAAGCATGCCCAGGTGTTGAGCCACAGCCAGAATTCGCGCCGCTTGTGCGGGTATAGGGTCAGGTTCCCGGCCTGCGAGGAATCGCGCTGGAAGAACCGCGTGAGCGCGGCGCCAGTATCCATGATGCCGAGGAAGCCGGCGTAATGGATCAGCTCCTTGTGGCGGTTCGGCGACGGGGTTGCGGTAGCGACGAAGCGGTACGGAACGTCCTCAAACAGGCCGAGGAACTCCTGGTAGGTCTTCGAGCCGAACGAGCGGAGCACGGATGCTTCGTCGAGTGAGACGGCATCGAAGATCGAGACGTCGAGCTTGCCGTCACGGACTGACTCGTAGTTGGTGACGTAGATGCCCCACCACGTGGGGTCGACCTCGTCGGTGCGCCGCACGAATCGGACCTCGGTACCGAGGAGATCGCGGGCGTCACGGATGAACTCGCCGCGCACTCCGAGTGGGGCGACGATCAGCGCTCGACCGAAGCCGGCATTCGAGCGGGGGTCGTCAAGGATGATGCGCAGGGTCTCGATCTGCATGACGGACTTGCCCAGACCGAACTTGGCGAAAATTGCGCGGCGACCGCCTGCGACCGCCCACTTCACGATGTCGCGCTGGTGCGGCTTCAGGATCTGGTGCACCTGATCGTCGGTGACTTCGAAACCGAATCGGCGATCAAAGGCGACCTTGTCGCGCAGGAACTCGTCATAGTTCATGTCCGGGTCGGCGCCCGTGTTGAGGGTAAGGAGGTTGCTCATTCGGGTTGTCCTTCTTGGCCACGGATCGGTTCGCACAGGTGCTTGACTCCTGCGCCGTCGGTGAAGTGGATGGGTGGGTTTCCGTTGCGGCGGGCGGCGGCCCATGCGTCGCGGAAGGTCGCGTAGGTGAACTGGAGACGCCCGTCGCTGCGTTCGTTGGGGAGCTCGAACGAGTAGGTGAGCTTCGGGGCGATAGCGGTCGCGATCATCCGATCTGCCTCACTTCGAACTCGAAGTGAGCTGGCGCGATGGACTTGTGCACGTACCGGATTTCGGGCATGTGCTTGACCATGAACTCGTTCGTGTCGTCTTCCACGACCTCGGCGTCCACGAGCCCGTCGCAGAGGGCTTTCAGCGTCGGTACGGGGTTCTCGTCGTCACGGCGAGCCTTCGTGTTCACGAACCAGGTCAGCCGCACCTCGCACCGACCGAGGTCGGGGATGTGGCGGGCGCGGGCATGCATTTCGGAACGCAGCTGGGAGACGATCTTCGCCTTCGCCATGTGGTGCAGGCGCTGGTTCAGCGACAGGGGCGGCTTCGGCCAGTCGAAGCGGAACGTGGTGACGAACGGGATCGGTTCGACCGCGTAGGCCATCTGATCGCCATCGATGTTGGCGGTCATGACTTCACCAGCTCGGGGTCAACGTAGTCGGGCGAGGCGGGGTCGATGAACGCTGCAGAGTCGACAGTCTCGGAGTGGGTTGCGGGGGCGGCGTCGAGTTCGTCGAGGCCGAGCTTCCGCCAGAGCCAGTCGAAGTTCCAGTCGGCGGGGAGGTCGGTGCGGCCCATGAGTTGGTAGCGGACGGAGCGGACGCCGGAGAGTGTCGCTTTGCCGCGTTCGGGGAGTTCGATGACGCCGTCGACGTCGTAGGGGAGGTTCTTCTGCGACTTGACCTTCTCCGCCTTAGTGGAGGTGGGGCGGCCGCGGTCGTCCATTACGGCGACCAGGTCAAGTCGTGCGGTGACGATGACGGGCCCGTTCCAGGCCTTCACCTCAGAGAAGATGCGCTTCCACTGGAAGTTCGCCTTGTTCCACAGGTCAGTGCCGACGATGACCTCGCCGTTCTTGTCTTTCCGGCCCTGCCGTTCGGCGGTCATCGTGGCCTCGCGTGACAACTGGTCCCAGAGCAGGGTGGCGGAGTCGATGATGAGGAGGTTGGGCTTCTCGGTGCGGGGTGCTTGGCGCAGCCAGGCGATGGTCGCTTCGATGTCGACGACTGTTCCGTCGTGGGGTGCCATCTGGAATCGGGCGCCGGGGATCGCGCCGTACTCGTCGGGGTCTTTCTCGCCGACGGATACCCAGTAGGTGTCGTTGATCAGCGGCGACGCGGATGCCTGGGCGGCACTGTACGACTTGCCCGCTTTCTCTCTGCCGGCGAGGAGAAAGATCGGCCAGGACGGTTTCCCCGTCGGTGCACGGAGTGTGCGGGTCATCGCTGCGCCTCCGTTTCCGGCACGACTACCTGGATAACCCGGTCTTTTCCGACCATGGCCTCAAGGTCGCCGATCGGATCGACGAACTCCGCGGTCAGCGGCATGGGGTCGACATGGAACGCGTCGCCGTGGGCGTCGATGTAGGGCTGGAGGGCGGCCGCTGCGGAGTCCCAGTCAGTGACTTGACCGTCGGCGATGGTGCACTCGGAAAGCCAGGGGAACAATTCCACAAGGTACGGCTCGGCGCGGCGGCTGGCGTTGGGAAGCTGGTGGGTGAACAGGCTCTGCCCGGTGAGGTGGTTCAGGGCCTTGTAGACGTCGCCCATTGAGCAGACCATGTGCCCGTCGACGATCGTCACGAGTTGGGCCATGCTGAGCGTTTCGGTCATGCGATTCTCGTTTCCATGTAGTGCGCGGTGAGCCAAAACGGCGGCATCAGCGGGTCTTGGTTTTCGGGGTACCCGGGCCACAGGTCGTGTTCCTTGCAGGCGGCGTAGATGGCGCGGGCGCGGGCGGCGTCGGCGGTGCCGATCTCGCGGAACTCGTCGGAGAGTGTGTGGACGGCGACGAGGTGAGGGGCGTTCTTCTCGACGACGATGAACACCATGGGGACGACGATCTGCTCGAGGATGACGAGCAGTTCGCTGTAGTGGGCTTCCTGCACGTCGTAGCGGAAGTTCCCGACGCTTTTGGTGAACCCGTCGCGGGATGCGTCTTCGGTGGTTTTCAGGTCGATGATCGCGGAGCGGTCGTCGGGGAGCCGGTCGAACCGTGCCCGCAGCGGGACACCGGTGGTGGTGTCGGTGGCGAACGCGGAGGCTTCGGAGTGCCCGGGGAGCTCGAGCAGTTGCCGAGCCTTCGGGTGAGCGAGGATCGCCTCGGCCATGGCATCGACCTCGGCGGCCACCGCCTTTTTGATGGGAATCTCACCCTTAGCGCGGGCGTTCTCGATGAACGTCTTCGCTGCCGCCGTGGACGCGGCGCCGTTGGTTGCGAGGATGTCGGCCGGGATGATCGCGAGCGGTGCGCCGACTCCGAGGACCTTGGCGTGAGCGGCGCTGCCTACATCGAACGCTGCAGTGTCGGCGCGAGGGTGGGAGCGTCCCCAGTCGAACGTCTTCGGGCTTCTGAGCAGCTCACGTGCACCCGTCGACGACAGCGCCGGGTGACGGTGGTACTCCGCCTCATCGAGGTCGTGGACGATGCCCTGCAGCGCGGTCATGACTCGTATCCGATTGCCCAGAGCGCGCCAGCGATGAACGGGTCTTTGTCGCGGCCCGTCTCGTACCGGCGGTGTGCTTCCTCGCGGGCGGCGTTGATCGCGCGAGTGCGGGCGTCGCGGGCTGCCTGCGCCGCGGTGATCGCATCCTGCGCGGCCAGTTGGGCTTCGGTGGGTCTCTTCGCTGCCAGGGTCGACAGCAGATCGTTGTGAGGCATGGAGCCCCTTTCAGATGGTGGGGAGTTGGAGGGCGACACCGGCCGCGGTGGCGGTGCCGAGGAGGATGACTGCGGCGAGAGCGCAGGCCAGGAGGGTGCCTACGATGACGAACAGCCACATGGGGCGAGTCATCGGATGGTCCAGGTGATCCAGCAGAAGGCGACGACACCGACGATCACGGCGATGAGGAAGACGCACTCCTGGAACGCGGCGACGCGGTCCTCGTGACGAGTGATCTCGCGCTCGTCTTCCTCCTCGCGGGTCACGACTTTCTCCAGACAGTGACGCCGGCGTGGTTGACCTTCGGGAACGTCGTCGGAAACCGGTCACCGTGGACGATCAGCACGAACACGAACCGGTCGTCGCTGACGAGTCGTCCGCTGTATTCCTCGATCTCGTCCGGGTCCTTCGAGACGATCCGCCAGACGGTGGCGTGCTCGAAGCGGAGGTCGCGGAGCGGTTCGATCCCGCAGTACGGCTCGTGCGCGAAGTTGACGTCGACAGTGCCGCCCCCACAGGTGTGGTGATAGACCTCTTCGGCGAGCCAGCCTTTGATCACGCGGAGGGCCGAGCCGGACTCTTCGACGCGATCCCACAGGGTGCCGGGAACGTCGACGTCCATCTGGGCGATCACGTCACCGCTCATGCCCTCGAATTCGCGCTCCGGGGTGGTGACAAATTGCGCGGTCATGCGAGGCCCAATTCGGCCTGAATGACGTAGTCCAGGTTGATGGTCGCGCGGTCTGTGCCGCCAGCCGCCCGGGCGATGGCGAGATAGGCAACACGATTCGCGATGCGCTGCTGTTCGGCGAGGTAAAGCGTCGCTTGAGTCTGAGCCTCGATGGCGACGGTGAGCATGCTCTCGTCACTCATCCCCTCGAGGGACTGGTAATCGTGGAGACCTTCAATGTTGCGAAGGGCTTCTGCTTTGTGGTCGGTCATGCGAATCTCCTGAGCAGTAGTGCGAGCAGCGACCGCTGCGGGCGGATGAACGTGGAGCGGCGGCGGGTCACGACTGCACCACCGCGGCGATGAGGGCGAGGACCATGAGGGTCGCGGGGAGGATGACGACCGTGACGAAAAACAGCCGTGCAGTGGCGGCGCTCATGCGGACACCGCCTGGAGGGCGCCGATGTGGAGGCGCTGACGGAGTCGCTCGAGACCCTTGATCGTCACGCGCACCTGCGGGGTATCGAGGACCTTCTCCCGAGTGCGCGGGTGATAGTGCCACTGCGCCCGCTCGGTCAGATAGCCGGTGTCGATCGCCGTCGAGTAAGCGCGCCACTTGTTGTCGCCGCCGCGGTAAATCCAGTGGAACTCGGCGAGGGACTCGAACAGGCGAGTACGGCCCGTGGGGATACCAGCACGGGCCAGCATCTTGGCGGCGTCCGCGACTTCGAAATCCCCGCCGGCAGAGGCGAGATCATCCCAGGCGTCAGCTCGCGGGGCGAGCTCGGCGACCTGGCCCTCAGCGGCGATCGCTCTCTGCTCGGACTCAATCGCCATCGTGAGGATGTCGAGGCGGGACAGTTCGGTGGGCGCGGGGGCGCTATAGCTGCCGGTTCTGCGGATCTCGGGGAGGACGATGTGAGTCACCCACCGCTTGAACTCGCGCGCGTTCTCGACGCGACTGCGGAGGATGACCGAGTAGAGGCCCGCTTCGTTGATCGTGAGGACCGCTTGGTCGCCGCCAGGGGTCTGCACACTTCGCAGACCCTTCTCGTCGTCATCGAGGGTACGAGTCATCGCGGCGGCCTCGCTGTAGCCAAGAACGCGGGCAACGTCGGAGGCGACGAACCAGATCTCGTCGAGACTGCGGACGGTGCGAACGTCGTGGCCGAGGTAGGAGAAGACCGCGAGGGCGCTCATCTGGCGACCTCGTATCCGAGTTCCTTGAGCGACTTCCCCAGAACCCGGACCGGGCCCCAAGTGGGGAAGACGTTCGTCTCACCCTTCGCGTCGGCGACGATCACACGGTGATGTGTCTCCGTGCCACGGGTGAGGGGCGGGATCAGGTCGAACAAGGTCGCGCCGGACTTCGTCGCCGATACCTTCCTGGCGGTCGGGCGAGGTACAGTTTTCGGTGTAGCGGGCATCATGGTGCCTTTCTGCTCGAAGCCCCGGTTGCCCCCGGGGCTTTCTCTTTGTGAGGAAGTAGTGCTGGGTCTCTTGCCCCGCCCAGCGCGGGCCGAAACGACTGCCCGAGCCTCTACGGGGACAGTCATGCAAGCGGGTCGGCGTCGAAGGGCTTCGGGCGAACTTCGATGCCGCAGTGGTTAGCGGCTACGCGCAGCGGCGGTCATGCGGAAGACCTCCCCAGAGCCGCGAAGTCTTCGGGCTTCCAGTCGGGGAAGTAGTAGGAAAGAGGCGGCTTCGGGGCCGGCTTGAGTGAGACTTCTGCGGCGGCGATCAGCATGGCCGGGTCCATGTTCGTGAACCACTCGCGCCCGCCAAGGCGCTCAGCCCGGAGCGCTAGCGCTCCCGCCACCAGCTTTGCTTCGTCCTCAAGCAGCGTCGACGACCGCATCCACCAGCGGGTATCCATCTCGTAACCACGGACGCGCTTATCGGATCGGTGAGCCTTCACGCGGTTGTACCAGTCGCCCGTCTGACCGATCTTCACCACACCGTTCGACCATCCGAGGATGTAGACGACGGGCTCACGCGGCCCCAGAAAGGAATGGTTCTCGACGGTCAGCACGACGGACTTCCGCAGGCTTCGGAGTAGACCGTCTACCGAAAGATCGATTTCCACAGACGCAGCGGCACTCATGCCGCCCTCCGTCGAGCGGCACGCGACGCGGGGGAGTATGCCCACGGGTCGGCGGGCTTCGACTGGTGCTCCTTCACTACCGAGGGGTAGAAGCGCCAGCGGTTGCCGATCTTGAATCCGGGGATTTCGCCGAGCGTTGCCTTGCGGTACACAGTGCCTTTCGACACTAAGAGGAGCTCGGCGATCGCGGCGACGTCTACAGCCTTCTCTGCTTCGTTCATGCCGCCACGGCGGATTCTTCGGTCATGTCGATGACGTCGAATACCCGTTCAAACTTCACGGGGAAGGTGAGAAGTACAGCGGCGATGAATAAGGGGCCGGGTGCTGATTTGCCTGAGAGGACGCGGGACACGGTGCCCGGGTCGATTTCCATGCGGGTGGCGAGGTCTTTGTCGTTGCCGACTCCGAATTGTTCGCGCAGTTCAGCAAACCCAGCCCGGTTGATAGTGAGTGTTCGCATAGGGCTCACTCCTTCGGGTTGGTCTTAAACAACTAGGGATTGTCGTTGTGCAACCGACTCTAACCCCCCTGATTGGGGATGCGCAACTCCGAGTTGGCGTGTCGCAACCCATTTACAGATTGCGCAGACGCAACTAAGGTGAGAGACATGAGCACCTCAAAGTGGTGGGCTTACGTTCAATCCATCACCGGAGACGTAGCCCATACCCAGATCGCCGATACCGCCGGCTTCGACAAGTCCGTTCTGACCAGGTGGAAGCAGGGCAGTCGACCCGCTGTGGAGTTCGCCGTGTCCTTCGCCCGCGCATATAAGCGGCCACCAGTGGAAGCTCTAGCAGCAGCTGGCTATATCACCGAGGCAGAGGCGAATGTCCGCGAGGTGAAGGTCCGTGTAGACGAGATCGGGACCGTCGAGCTTGCGGAAGAACTGTTAGCCCGAGTGAGTGCGAATGTCGGTGGGCAGGTGCAGCCTGAAACGCGACGACACCTCAAAGCCGTCGCCGACACCAGCGAAGACACGTCGGATCCAGACCTAAGGACGCCATGAAAAAAAGCCCAGCCTTCGACCCCTACGGGGAGGCCGATCGGCTGGGCATAACGGTGGCCCATGAGCGCATTCGCTCAGCGAACGGGCTCTGGGTTCCCGAAGAACGGTTGATCATTCTCAAGCGCGGGCTCAAGGTCTGGCATGAGCGTCAGGTCCTGTCCCACGAACTGGGCCATTGCATGCTGGGGCACAACGAATCGACGCCGCGGAATGAGTTCATGGCGGACACCTGGGCGGCGCGCAAGCTCATCACGCCAGATGGCCTGGCAGAACTCGCGCGCGTGTCCCCAGACCCGGGGGTTTGGGCACTAGAGCTTGGCGTCACTGACCACTTGATGGACCTCTATCTCAAGCGGCTCCATCGGGCGAGCTGATTGCCCAGGGAAAACTCCGGACATCACCTCCGCAATCGCGTTCGCTGTCGCGGACTGCATATCGGGGAGCATGTGGCCGTAAAGGTCGACCGTGGTGGTGATGTTCTCGTGTCCGAGGCGGTGCTGAATATAGGGGAGCGGGACGCCGGCCGCGATAAGCCATGAGGCGTGACTATGCCGCAAATCGTGGACGCGCGGTCGCTTGCCGATGGGCTTGGCGCCGATGGCTGCGCACCTCACTTCGTCGTTCGCCGCGTCGAGGGCGGGCCCCCACGCCGCGGTATGGAATCGATAGGACCAGACGCGCGATTCGTTCCGCGGCCCCTTGAACACGAGCTCGCCGCCAGCTTGCCGCTCGCCGACCGCCGCTACGAGGTCGGGCCAGAGGGAGATGGTGCGGTGCGCCTTGTCAGTTTTCGGCGGGCCAAGGACGGCGCGATTCTTCGCACCCTTCTGCCACGCCTTGTCGATAGTTAGCATCGCGGGACTCCGCGCGGTGTCGATGTCTGACCATGTGATCGCCGTGGCCTCCCCCCATCGCATGCCAGTGCCCGCGAGCATCAACACCAGCGGCTTGTAGTGGGCGGGGATGAAGTGCAGCAGCGTCTCGAACTCGTCGCGGGTGAGGAACGATATCCCCTGCCGACGGCCACGTGTGAGCGATGTCCCTTTCGCAGGGTTGGCGCTGGTGACCTTGGCGTCGACGGCAGCGGCCATGATCGCGGAGAGCAGCCCGTGGTAGTTCCGGATCGTCTTGGCAGCGATCTTTCGGTCTGGATATCGGGTGGACGGCTGGTCTTCCTGCCACGCGATCCAGCTGGCGACATCCTGCTTGGTGATGACGTCGATTGGATACTGCCCGAGGATTTGCAGGAAGGAACGTTCCGCGATCTGTCGGTACCCGTCACGGGTCCCGGGCGTCACGCCCGACAGGTGACCTTTCGATGGGTCGAGATACGCGGCGGTGAAGTCGGCAAGAGTGGGGGACTCGGACAGGTTCCGGCGCTGGCGGGTAGCTCGAGCGGCTTCACCGCCAACGCGGTCGACTAGGCGGGCGAAGTCGTTGGCGGCGCGGTCGGTGGCGAAACCTTCCTGGACCATGCGTCCGTCGATGCGGAACTGCACTCGCCAGGTGACTGAACCGCCACGATTTCGACGGGCTGTGACACTCGCCATTTGTTGCCTCCTACAGCTCGAATGTAGGCGCGGCCACTGACGTTGTAGGCGAGGATGTAGGCACGGTCTCCCACGAGGGATGAAAACCCCGTGTTTACTGGCCTATCGAAGAGCGAGTGACGGGAATCGAACCCGCGCTACCAGCTTGGGAAGCTGGAGTTCTACCATTGAACTACACTCGCGCACTGGCTAAGCCAGCCAGAAATACCCTAGCCGATCACTTGCCTCGACGGTTCCGCACCACGATGTAGGCCAAGCCACCGCCGATCGCGAGCAGCACCAGAGCGATGATGTACAGCACCGACACGTAGTCACCCGTGCCGCTGTAGGCCAGCTCCCCGGCAGGCGCCGCGGTGCCCGGGTCGACGGTCACCGCCGCCAAAGCGAAGTTCTGGTCGACGAGCGTCTCGCCCGCCGCGGTGATCGTGATTGTGCGGGTGAGCGGGCCGGCTGCCACATACCCGGTGGGCACGGTGAGGGTGACGGTGTAGCTACCAG
>Ga0247729_10000635_pt1 | contig 14044 bp, 12 predicted proteins | sample UWRJL133311R2_FD_180958 | JGI IMG/M metagenome (GOLD analysis project Ga0247729, IMG submission 180958) | Plant litter microbial communities from Arlington Agricultural Research Station in Wisconsin, United States - UWRJ-L133-311R-2 | ecosystem: Environmental > Terrestrial > Plant litter >... | reverse complement strand
AGGCCGTCACATACATTCGTGTGATTTTTCTCCAGCGGATGCGCTGAGAAACCGGCCTCTAAGACTTACAAACCCATACACGCGATGCGTGCTGTCTCGAGCCGACCTGTCTACGTTAGTACACATCCTTCACTTTGGCCAGTGGCAGGATGGGTGGATGATCACGATCTCCGTCGAGAACCCGCGCCAGGCCGACGTTCTGGCGCTCATGGAGCAGGCGGACGAGTACGCGCTGAGCATCTACTCCGCCGAGGACTACCACTGCCTCGACATCGACGGCCTCGACCGGCCGGGCGTCAGCGTCCTCGTCGCCCGCACCGCGGCGGGCGAGGTGGCAGGGATGGTCGCGCTCGTCGACACCGGCGACTCCACCTGTGAGATCAAGCGGATGTTCGTGGCCGCGCCGCAGCGCGGGCTCGGCATCGCGAGCGCGCTGCTCGTGCGCCTCGCCGAGCTTGCGGCCGCGGCATCCGCTCACCGCATTCGTCTCGAGACGGGGTGGGAGCAGCCGGACGCGATCGCGCTGTACCGGAAGCAGGGCTACGTGCACATCGAGAACTTCGGGCCGTACATGGGCGATGCGTCGAGCGTGTGCATGGAGCTGACGCTCGCCGGTTGAGTAGCGCTCGCTGGTTGAGTAGCCCGCGACGAAGGAGCAGGCGTATCGAAACCTACAGGTCGAAGCTCGTGACTCCGGTGAACTCCACGGCGCTACGGATGCGCGAGGCCATGTCGTCGCTCAGCTCGGGCAGGGCGTCGAGCGGGAACCAGGCGGCCTCGGTGTTCTCGCCGTCCGCGGGGTAGGGCTCGCCGGAGACCCAGCGGCAGACGAAGGCGATGTCGAGGTACTGGGTGATGTCGCCGTTCCCGTAGACCACGGGCGGGGTGACCAGGATGCGGGCGACGGCCTCGGGCACGGCCACGATGTCGGCCTCCTCGAGCACCTCGCGCGCGGCCGCCACGGCCGGCTGCTCGCCCGGGTCGATGATGCCGGTAACCGGGGTCCAGGCGCCGTTGTCGGCGCGGCGCACCAGCAGCACCTCGTTGTCGCGCAGCACGATGGCCGTGATTCCGGAGAGCCAGAGGGGGTCGTTGCCGATCTTGGAGCGGAGGGCGAGGATGAAGTCGGGGATAGCCATTGCTCGAGCCTAGTCAGCGCTGCGGTCGCGGCGGTCATGGGCCTCGCGTCGGCGCTTCAGCCGGCGGCGGCGCCTCAGCGCGCGCCCGATCCTGCGGGAGAACACGCGCAGGGTGAGAACCAGCGCGAGCGCCACGAGGCACGCGATCGCCCCGATGACATAGGGCAGCAGGCCGGGGCCGCCGGCACCCATCGCCACGAACCGCTCCGCGGACGTCACCGAGAACGGCAGGCGTCCACCGGTGGCGGTCTCCCCGGTCGCGGAATCCGTGAACGTCACCTCGACGGTGTACCTGCCCGGTTCGAGGGCGGCGTCGAGCATCACCTGCACGCGGGTCGGGTCGTGCGCGGGGATCTCGGTCGCGACCGTGGCCCGACTGATGGCCGTGCCGCTGTAGTCGCGAACGGTGATCTCGCCGGCGGCGTCGAGGTACGCACTGCCGGGAGCGAACTCGACGCCGATCACCGAGCGCTCGGCATCGAGAACGTGGTCGGCGGATGTCGTCTCGAACAGGGGCTCCAGCGGCATGGGGGCGTCGGGGAGCGGGGCGGTGTCGATCGAGGCGGGGCTGGGGGCGGTCGCGGGGCTCGCGGGGCTGGCGGCGCCGGCTGCTCTCGCGGCGCTCGCGCCGGCGGAGAGCAGGACGCCCAGGAGGAGCGCGACGACGACGGGGCCGATGGCAGCCGAGAGGGCGCGAGCGGTCCGGGGCATGGTGGCGGTCTTTCATAAGCCTGATGCGACGGGAACGCTGTGAGGCTCGAGAGCCGGGCCGGGTTATGGCCTGCTCTCATTTTTGCGTAGACCGGCAGGTGAGCACAACTCGTTACCCGGCCGCGTTGAATGTCTACGGTCTGTAGTTGCCGCCGCTCAGTCGGCTTTGCGGGTGGCGCTCGCCTGCTCCTCGACCAGCACCAGGGCGGCCATCGGTGACGCGAGGGCGGTGCGGTGCTCGGGGTGGGCGAGGAAGAAGTTGATCAACGGCGCGAGCACGTTCGGGTCGGAGCCCGTGTAGTGCGGCATGATCACGATGGCACCGGACGGGCGCAGTTGCAAGACGAGCTTCGCGCCCTGCGGGCTCGAGACGGCTTCGGCGTAAGAGAGGTCGTCCCAGCCGAGGTTCACGGGCTTCGAACCGCGCACGCCCCGCAGGCCCTGCTCGCTGAGGGTGAGTCCGCGCGGTGTGCGGAGGGCCCAGAGCTGCTGCCCCACCCAGAAGAGGGCGACGAGGCCGATGAAGAGCATGGCGCGGCCCACGAGGTCGAAGCCGAACGCCAGCGCGGCGACCGCGGGCACCGAGCCGGCCAGGGCGGCGAGCCAGAACAGCACCGGCACGAGCCGGGGTCCGACGAAGCGGAGGGCCCCGGCGTTGGTGTCGATGCGCACCACGCGCTTGCTGATGTCGCCCGGCATCCGCAGCGCCGCGACCAGAATCAGGACGAGCATCACGGCACCGGCTGCCGCCACGGCCCGGGAGACCGGGTTGTCTGCGCCGACGGCGAATGCGACGAAGACCAGCGCGGTGAGGCCGATCAGGAGGGTGATCGCCAGGGGATTCGGCTTCGCCGACTGGAGGGCGACCCCGGGCTCGTCGCGGGCGACGCGGTCCATCGAAACGCGCTTGCTGCTCATGTAGCGATCACGAGGTTCAGCCTACCGGCGCAGGTGAGGCGACCTCGGAAAGCACGTAGTCGGTGCGCGGGCGGCCTCGCTGGTTGAGTAGCCCGCGACGAAGGAGCAGGCGTACTTGTACTGAGTAGGCCGTCCACGGCCGTATCGAAGTATCGAAACCTTTGTTCGGGAACGTAGGTTTCGATACGCGAACTCGCTTCGCTCGCCTGCTACTCAACCGGCGGGAGCGCCCCCGCTGGTTGAGTAGCCCGCGACGAAGGAGCAGGCGTACCTGTACTGAGTAGGCCGTCCACGGCCGTATCGAAGTATCGAAACCTGTGCTCGGGAACATAGGTTTCGATACGCGAACTCGCTTCGCTCGCCGGCTACTCAACCAGCGGATGGGGCGCCCTCGCTGGTTGAGTAGCCCGCGACGAAGGAGCAGGCGTATCGAAACCTTTGTTCGGGAACGTAGGTTTCGATACGCGAACTCGCTTCGCTCGCCTGCTACTCAACCAGCGGAGGAGGCGGAGGGGGTGGCAGCGCTGCGGTCGGTGCGCCGCTCCTTCGCGCCCTCCACCAGGTAGTAGAGCACCGGCAGCACGACCAGCGTCAGGATGGTCGACGACACGAGTCCGCCGATCACGATGATCGCCAGCGGCTGCGAGATGAAGCCGCCGTGGCCGGTGAGGCCGATGCCCAGCGGCAGCAGCGCGAAGATGGTCGCCATCGCGGTCATCAGAATCGGGCGCAGTCGGCGCGAGGCACCGTGCACGACCGCGTCGCGCACCTTCATGCCGCGCTCCCGGTACTGGTTGATCAGGTCGACGAGCACGATCGCGTTCGTGACCACGATTCCGATGAGCATGAGCACACCGATCAGCGACGGGACGCCGAGCGGGATGCCCGTGGCCACCTGCAGCAGGATCGCACCGGTCGCCGCGAACGGGATCGAGACGAGCAGCAGCAGCGGCTGGCGCAGGCTCTTGAAGGTGGCGACCATCACGACGTACACGATGAGGATGGCGATGAGCAGCGCGAGCCCGAGCTGCTGGAACGCGTCGCCCTGCTGGGAGGTGACCCCGCCCAGCTCGGCCGAGGCGCCGGCCGGCAGGTCGGCATCCGCTACGGCCGTCGCGACGACGCTCGACGCGGTTCCGACGTCGTCGCTGCCGGGGGTGACGCTCACGGTCGCGCTGCGCACGCCCTCGATCGTGGTGATGCTGGCGGGGCCGTCGGCCTGCTCAACGGTCGCGATGTCGGAGAGCGGCACGAGACCGGTGAGCGACGGGATCTGGAAGGCCTGGATCTCGGCGAGCGTGGTCGGCGCGTTCTCGTTGTCGATGTAGATCGACAGCGTCTTCTCGTCGATCACCACGGAGCCGGTGGCGCTCGGGTTCATCGCCGCGGTGACGATGCCGCCGACCGCGATCTCGCTGAGGCCCGCGGCCGCCGCCTTGTCGCGGTCGACCGTGATCGAGATGAACGGCTGCGACTCGGAGAGGTTGCTGGTGGCCTCGGCCACGACATCGAGGTCTTCGACGGCGGCGAGCACCGAGTCGGCGGCCTCCGTGAGGTCCGCCGAGTTGTTCGCGGTGATGTTGACCGCGATGTCCGATGACGCGAAGCCCGAGGCGGCGGCCGCCAGGGTGATCTCACCCGCGTCGTCGATCGCACCGACCGCCTTGCGCACGGTCGCCTGCAGGGCCTCCTGGTCGGCATCCGCATCGGTCGTCAGCGAGAAGGTCGTCGCGCCGCCACCCGAGAAGGCCGCGGCCAGGCCGCTGCCGCTGGATCCGAGGGAGAGCTGCACGGTCTCGACGCCGTCGATGTCGGCGAGCACGTCCTCCACCTTCATGGCCGCGTCGTCGCGCACCTCGAGGCTCGTGCCGAGCGGCAGGGTTTGCGAGACGGTGAGGGTGTTCTGTCCGCTGTCGCCGATGAAGTTGGTCTTGAGCAGCGGTGCGGCCAGGCCGGTGAGCACCAGCACGAGCACCGCGGAGAGCAGGGTCACCAGCGGGCGCTTGAGCGTGAAGTTGATGATCGGCAGGTAGCTGCGCTGCAGGCGGGTGGGGTGCTCGAGCTCGTCCTCGGTGGTGTCGACGGCACCGTCGGCGTGCTTGTGCGGGGCCTTCGCGCGCAGGAACCAATACGCGAGCACCGGCACGATGGTGAGCGACACGAAGAGGCTCGCGGCCAGGGCGATCGCCACGGTGAGGGCGAAGGGTCGGAACAGCTCGCCTGTGACGTCGCCGACCAGGGCCAGCGGCAGGAAGACGGCGACGGTGGTGACGGTGGATGCCGTGACGGCGCCCGCCACCTCCTTCACGGCGGCGAGGATCGCCTCGCGCTTGTTCTCGCCGAAGCTCAGGTGCCGCTTGATGTTCTCGATCACCACGATGGAGTCGTCGACCACGCGCCCGATGGCGATCGTGAGCGCGCCGAGCGTGATGATGTTGAGCGTGTAGCCGGAGGCCTGCATGCCGATGAAGGTGATGAGCACCGAGACCGGGATCGAGATCGCGGTCACCAGCGTGGAGCGCACCGACAGCAGGAACACCAGGATCACGATCACGGCGAAGACGAGGCCGAGCAGGCCCTCGACGGCGAGGCTGTTGATCGACTCCTCGATGAACGGCGCCTGGTCGAAGACCACGGTGAGCTGCGTGTTGCTGCCGAGGGACTCCTCGATGCCGGGGATCAGATCCTGCACGAGCTTCGAGACGTCGACGGTGTTGCCGGCGGGCGACTTGGTGACGGCGATGGTGAGCGAGGGCTCGCCGTTGATGCGCGAGATGCCGGTCACCGGGTCGTCGGTGAGGGTGACCGTGGCCACGTCGCCGAGCGGGGTGAAGGCGGCGTTCCCGCCGAGCAGAGGCAGCGCGGTGATGTCGTCGGTGGAGGTGATGCGCGACCCGGCCTGCACGGTGAGGGTCTCGCCGTCCTCTGTGATCTCGCCGGCGGGCAGCAGAACGCCGTTGGCGTCGAGCGCGTCGCTGATCGACTGGGTGCTCAGGCCCGCTGCGAAGAGAGCGGCGGTGTTCGGGGTGATGGTGACGCGCTGCGTGGTGGCGCCGAGCAGGCTGGCGTCGCTGACGCCGTCGAGCTGGCGGATGTCTGCGAGCGAGCTCTCGAGACCGGCCGACAGATCGCGCGGGTCGAGATCGCTGGTCACGCCGATCTGGATGACCGGCAGGTCGGTGAGGCTGAAGGTGAGCACCTGGGTGTCCGCGCTCTCGGGCAGCGTGGACGAGAGGCGGTTGACCGCCTGCTGCACCTTCTGCTCGGAGGTGGCGATGTCGGTGCCGTACTCGAAGGAGGCGGTGATCGTGGAGACGTTAGCGTTCGACGTGGCGGTGGTGCCGTCGAGGCCGGGGACCGCCTGGATCGCGGTCTCGATCGGCGTGCTCACGTCGTCGTTCACCACGTCGGGGCTCGCGCCCGGGTAGGTGGTGAGGATGAAGATCTGCGGCAGCGAGAGGGAGGGGATCAGCTCCTGCTTCAGCGAGGTGAGCGCCACGCCGCCGAAGATGCCCACCACGATGGTGACGAGGGCGATGAGCGCGCGATTGCGCAGGCTGAACACGGACAAAAGATGCACGGAAGTCTCCTGGTGGGAATGCACGGCGCGACGTTGCTGCGGATCGCAGGCTGTGGACGCACGTCTGCGTGCTCAGACGATTATCCCAGCGGGTTCATCGAGAACCCATACTCCCGCGGGATGAATCTGCGGGTCGCGTTCTCGCCGGTTGAGTAGGCCGCGCCCCTCCCGCTGGTTGAGTAGCGAGCGAGGAACGAGCCCGCGTATCGAAACCGGTTGTCCGCGCGGGTACCGCGCCAGAACCGGTCGCTCAACCGGTTTCGATACGCGGGCTCGCAGAGCTCGCTCGCTACTCAACCAACGAGAAAGGGCGGGCCAGCGAGAAAGGGCGGGCCTACACGACCTCCGCGAGCCATCCGCTCTCGGGCACGGCCACGCGGCCGACCGTGCGCCAGGCCGCGGCGAGCGCGTCGACGGCGCGCTCGGTCTCGGCGGCGGGGTAGCTGAAGGGGATGCGCAGGAAGCGCTCGAAGGCGCCGTCGGTGGAGAAGCGCGGGCCGGCCGCGATCTGCAGGCCCTCGCCGCGGGCGGCCAGGGTGAGCTGCGAGCTCACCGGGGCACCGAGGTTCACCCACGCGGTGATCCCGCCGGCGGGATGCGGCATCTCCCACTCCGGCAGCTTCTGTGCGAGCTGGGAGGCGAGGAAGTCGCGTCCGGCGCGCAGCTGCTCGCGCCGGGTCTCGAGGATCGCGTCGTAGTCGCCGAGCAGCTCCGTCACGATCAGCTGCTCGAGCACCGGGTTGCCGAGGTCGCCGGCCGAGCGGTTGCGTACCAGGCGCTGGATCAGCGGACGGTCGGCACGGATCCATCCGATGCGAACACCGCCCCACACCGTCTTGCCGACCGACCCGACAAGGATCGCCTGCGTATCGACGTGACCGTAGGCGGCGAAGGGCAGCATCCGCTCGCCCGAATCGATGTCGAGCTCGCCGATCGTCTCGTCGGCGATCAGCGTGGTGCCCTGCGCGGCGGCGAGCGCCAGCACCCGTTCGCGCTGCGCGGCGGGCATCGAGCGTCCGGTGGGATTGTGGAAGTCGGGCATCAGGTAGCCGACGCTCGGGCTGGTGCGTTGGAACGCCTGCTCGAGGGCCTCGTCGTCCCAGCCGTCGTCGTTGGTCACCGGCACCGTGACCAGCCGCGCGCCCGCGGCCCGCAGCGCCTCGATCGCGTGCGGGTAGCTCGGCGTCTCGACGAGGGCGCGGTCGCCGCGCACGAGCAGGGTGCGCGACAGCAGTGCGATCGCGTGCTGGGCGCCGAGCGTCACCATCACCTGCTCCGGCTCGGTGGGCAGGCCGCGCGCGGTGTAGCGGTCGGCGATGGCCTGCCGCAGCACGGGGAGCCCGACCGGGTCGAAGCCGCTGCGGGCGAAGTAGCCGGGCAGCTGGCGGGCGGCGCGCTCGGCGGCCTCGGCGAGCGCCGGCAGGGCGGGCATGCTGGCCTTGCCGAAGTCGATGAGGCCGGTCTCCGCCACCTCGGTGGGCGCCCGCACGCCGAGGGGCTGGCGCGCGACGCTGCCGGAGCCGCGCACGCTGCTGAGGTACTCGGCGTCGCGCAGCTGGGCGTAGGCGGCGGCGACCGTCGTGCGACTCACGCCGAGCTGCGCGGCAAGGTCGCGTTCGGCGGGCAGGCGCACGCCGAGGCCGATGCGTCCGTCGAGAATGAGCAGGCGGATGCGGTCCGCCAGCGCCGAATACGCCGGCGCCTGCCCCTTCCATGCGTCGAGCATCACGTCGAGAGCGCGGGCGGAGACGAGGGTCATGGCAGCCACTTTAGGCCAATTGGCATCTTGCCGCGAGGCCAATCGGGTAATTGGATTGCTGTTATGACACTCCTGATGACCCGGCGCATCGCGCAGCTGCTTGTTGGCCTCACCCTCTACGGCGTCGCCATCTCGTTGATGATCCGGGGTGCGATCGGGGTTCCGCCCTGGGACGTGCTCACCCAGGGTCTCGTGAAGCAGACCGGGCTGCCCTTCGGCGTGCTGACCAACATCATCGGGGCGCTCGTGCTGCTGCTGTGGATCCCGATCCGGCAGAAGCCGGGCGTGGGGACGGTGGCCAACGTGCTGATGATCGGGCCGGCGATCGAGCTCGGGCTGTTCCTGGTTCCCGCCGCGGACGGCCTGCTCGAGCAGGTGCTGCTCTTCGCGGGCGGTCTCGCGCTGCTGGCGGTTGCGAGCGGGCTCTACATCGGAGCGCGCTTCGGCCCCGGCCCGCGCGACGGACTGATGACCGGCGTCAACCGCCGCTGGGGCGTGAAGCTCTGGAAGGTGCGCACGGCCATCGAGGTGTCGGTGCTCTCGGTCGGCTGGCTGCTGGGCGGCAACGTGGGCGTCGGCACGCTGCTGTTCGCGCTGCTGATCGGGCCGATGGTGGGGCTGACGGTGCCGCTGCTGCGGGTGCCGGAGGCGGTGCGGCGGCGCACCCCCGCGCTGGTGGAGTAGGCCGCGTCGCAGGAGCAGCCCCCACCCGCCGGTTGAGTAGGCCGCGACGCAGGAGCAGCCCCCACCCGCCGGTTGAGTAGGCCGCGACGCAGGAGCAGCCGTATCGAAACCCGGTGGCCCGACCGGATCGGTTTCGATACGCGGGCTCGTACCTCGCTCGCTACTCAACCATCGAAACCCGCCGGTTGAGTAGGCCGCGACGAAGGAACAGCCGTATCGAAACCCGGTTGCGCGACTGCTCAGCCGAGACGGCCAGCGCCGAAGTCCTTTCGACTCAGCCTCGGTAGCTCGTTGTACTCTCCCGCGATCAAGGCCTCCCGCTTGCGGCGCGACCAGCCCTGGATCTGCTTCTCACGCGCGTAGGCCTCGTCCATGCGTTCGTACTCCTGGGCGAAAACAGCCGTGACCGGCATGCGCCGACTCGTGTACGCACTCCCGTGCCCGGTTCCGTGCTGGTAGAGGCGGTTATCGAGGTTCCACGTGCTTCCGACGTAGTACGAGTCGTCGGAGCATCTGAGGATGTAGACGTAGGGCATGCCGGGAGTATGACGCCCGACGAGAATTTGCGTTCCGGTTTTCCACAGGGGCTCGACCGGGTCGGTTTCGATGCTTCGATACGGCCGTGGACGGCCTACTCAGCACAAGTACGCGGGCTCGTACCTCGCTCGCTACTCAACCAGCGAAACCCCCGCCGGTTGAGTAGGCCGCGACGAAGGAGCAGCCCCCACCCGCCGGTTGAGTAGGCCGCGACGCAGGAGCAGCCGTATCGAAACCAGGAACGTCGACCGGGTAGGTTTCGATACGCGGGCTCGTACCTCGCTCGCTACTCAACCAGCGAGACCCCGCCGGTTGAGTAGGCCGCGACGAAGGAGCAGCCGTATCGAAACCCGGAAGCTCGACCGGGTCGGTTTCGATACGCGGGCTCGTACCTCGCTCGCTACTCGACCGGCGAGGGGAGGGGGGTCAGTTGATGCAGGCTCCGGCCGCGTACGTCGTTCCGGCCGGGGCCTCCTCCTCTGCGGGCGTCGCCGGCGCAGCCGGCGCATCCGCTGGGGGCGCCTCGACGGGCACGACCGGGGTGATCCCGTCGGAGCCGAGCACGACCGTGACGCCGCTCACCGACGCGGACTCGACCGCCGCGGCGCCCGGCAGGTAGGCGGCGACCGCCTTCGCGGCGGCCTCCTGGCCGGCGGGGTACTCGATGGTCGTGGCGGACTGGAGCGTTCCGGAGGCGGGCGCGGTGGTGACGAAGCCGGCGCTGGCGAGCACGTCGGTCGCCGCGGCGGCGGCCCCGGAGGTCCCACCGCTGTTGACGACGGAGACCGTGACGTCGGTGACCGCGGCGGCCACGGCCGTGTCGTAGGCCGAGGGCTCGCCGATCAGGTCGTCGATGAACGCGGGGATCGCGTCGGTGTCGACCTCGACGATCGAGATGCGCGAGTTGCCCACCGAGATCGTGGGTGTTCCGAGGATCGGGATCGTCGCGGAGTGGATGTTGTCGGCGTTGAGGTTCTTCACCTGCGAGGCCAGTTCGAGGAAGTTGAGGCCGGAGTCGGTCTCGATCGCGCCGCTCACCGCGTCGAGCACGTTGCCGAGCTTGATGGGGTTGAGCAGGGTTCCGGCGGAGAGGATCTTGCGAGCCTCCACCGAGAGGAAGTACTGCTGGCGCACCTGGCGGTCGAGGTCGCCGTTCGGCAGGCCGTGGCGCTGGCGCACGAACGACAGGGCCTGCGACGCGTTCAGCGACGACACCCCGGCGGGCAGCGCGAGAGCCGAGTAGGGGTCGTCGACCGCGTTGTTGAGGCACACCTCGACGGGGCCGAGCGCGTCGGCGATGTTGTAGAAGCCGAGCAGGGAGACGCGCACGTAGTGGTCGATGCTGAGACCGCTGAGGTTCTCGATGGTCTCGATCAGCAGCTTCGCGCCGCCTACGTTGTCGCCGCTCGCGCCGCCGCCGAGCGAGAACGCGGAGTTGAGCTTGTTCTTGCCGAAGCCCGGAACGTCGACCCAGGAGTCACGGGGGAAGGAGATGAGCGTGGCGCTGCTGCCGTCCGCCGGGATGTGCATGACCATCATCGTGTCGGTGGCCGTGCCGCCGCCGTCGTCCTCGGTGCCGAGCTGCGCGAGCTGCTCCGGGGTGGCGTTGTCGGGGCGGTGGTCGTCGCCCACCAGCAGGATGTTCTGCGCGGGACCGTCGTAGTCGTCGGCCCCGTCGCCGATCACGTCCACGGTCGTGACGCCGGAGACGAAGCGCTGGTAGTTGTAGAACGCGTAGCCGCCGGTGCCGACGAGGATGACGACGAGTCCGATGACGATCCAGCGGATGAAGCGGCGCCGTTTGCGAGGACGCTTCGGCCCGTCCGCGGGCGGGCCGGGAGGCTGCGTCGGCGGCTCGCCCAGCAGATAGGGGTCCACCGGGAGAGGGAACGCATCGTAGGAGCTCGGGCGATCAGTCACCCCGGCACACTAGCGGGAGATGCTGTGCACAATCGCGCCCCCGGGCCGAAATCATCCGTTCGGGCTACCCCGGCTGGGCGCGAGCTGGGTGCCCGGACCCCCGGATCAGAGCTCGCGCTCGGCGAACTCGAGCATCGCCGCGCGCACGAAGGCCGCCGACTCGGGGCCGCCGTAGCTGGCGGCGAAGCGGTCGTCCGCCGCGTAGAGCTCGGCGAGCCCGACGAAGTACTGCTTCGTGGGGCCCTGCGGATACCCCGGCGTTCCCGGCACCGACGCCAGCCAGTCGTACTGGCGGCGGGCGAGCGCCTGGGCGTGCGGGGAGGCGGGGCCCGCGGCGGCCGTTTCGGCGCCGTTTGAGTTGGCGCCCTGCGAGTCGGCGCCGTTTGAGTCGGCGCCCTTCGAGTCGGCGCCCTTCGATGCAGCGGATGCCGTCGCGGCGGCGGCCCAGTCGCGTGCGAGCGCATCCTGTTCCGCCTGCCAGGCCGCCCTCTCCTCCACAGTCTTCGAACGCCACCAGTTGTCCCCGGCCGCGTAGGCATCCGCGCCCCAGCGCGCCTCGACCTCCTCCCGGTACACGGTGTGGTCGAAGCCGTTGAGCATCTCCTCAGCCATCAGTGGTTCTCCGTCCTTCAGTCTCTCGATCGTGGTTGTGACGCTGACGATCTGGGCGGACACCCGGTCGCGCTCGGCCTCGAGCCAGCTCAGGTGCGCGAGCAGCGCGCCGGCATCGTCCCGTTGGCCCCGCAGTACGTCTGCGATGGCGGCGAGTCCCAAGCCGAGTTCTCTCAGCAGCAGGATCCTCTGCAACCGCAGCAGGGCATCCGCGTCATACCGGCGGTAGCCGTTGGCGCCGACGCTCGTTGCGGCCAGCAGGCCGATGTCGCCGTAGTGCCGCAGCGTGCGGCTGGTCGTGCCGGCCAACCGGGCGACCTCCTGGATCGACCAGTCCCTGTCGTTCGTCATGCACAACACGCTAGAGCTTGACGCCGCGTCAAGGTCAAGTGGGTACCGGGCGGGGGCTCCCGCACAACTTGCGGCAAAGTGCTCGATCCCGGCCGGAATGCAGCAGTTTGCCGCAAGTTGACGCACATGGTCGCTCATCGCGGGCGCTCACCCACCCGCGCCCGCCGCTCGCACGCCCGGCCGCTCGTTTGCCCGCCAGAACGCCCGCCACCTGCACGCCGCCTGAAAGTTCCCCGCACGGGATTGCGCCCGCGCCAACTCGCGATATAACGTGACTCTTTACGAGACGCGATATAACGCGTGTTGCCCGCGCGGAGCATCCGCCCGGATGGAGAGAAGGACATCATGACGCAGGAGAAATGGCTCATCAACGGGCCCAAGATCATCGACATCGGCACGATCAGCAAGCTCAAGGTGAGCCTGATCGGCGGCAAGGTCGACATCGTCGGGCACGACGAGCCGGGTGCGCGCATCGAGATCCACTCCGTGAGCGGCAAGGAGCTGAAGGTGAGCGTCGACGGCGACGTGCTCGAGATCGACCACCCGCAGCTCGGCTGGGACAACTTCCTCGACGTGCTGAGCAGCTTCCGCGGCACCGCGAGCGCCGACGTGAGCATCATGGTGCCGCGCAAGCTCGCCCTCACGCTCGGTGTCGTGAGCGCCAGCGCCCTGGTCTCGGGCATCGCGAGCGACGCGACCGTGTCCACGGTGAACGGCGACGTCGTGATCGACGGCGTCACCGGGAACCTGCAGCTCAACGGCGTCAACGGCGAGCTCGCGGTGAGCAACCACAGCGGACGCGTCTCGGCGCGCACCGTCAGCGGCGACATCACGGCGAGCGGCGACATCTCGGTGCTCACCGCCGACACCGTCTCCGGCGAGGTCTTCTCCGACATCACCGGCATCCCCGACGAGATCCGCATCAACACGGTGGGCGGCGCGGTCACCACGCGACTGGCGCCCGGCGTTCCCGCTCAGTACCGCATCAACACCGTCGGCGGCAAGCTGCACCTCGACAACAGCGAGATCAAGGGCGTGCACGGCACCTACAACGGCAAGTACGGCGAACTCGACCAGCACTGGCTCGACTTCAAGGCCAACACGGTGACCGGCAGCATCAACGTGCTGCACGCCGACTCGGTGTCGGCATGACGCCCCCGGTCTTCGCCCACGGGCACCTGCGCCTCTACCTGCTGAGCCTGCTGGCCGACGAGCCGATGCACGGCTACGAGCTGATCCAGGCGCTCGAGGAGCGCTTCGGCGGAACCTACGTTCCCAGCGCCGGCACGATCTACCCGCGGCTGGCCAAGCTCGAGGAGGACGGGCTGGTCACCAAGTCAGCGGATGGCCGCAAGACGGTCTATGCGATTACGGATGCCGGTCGCGCCGAACTCGCCGCACGCCAGGGCGAGCTCGACGGCATCGAGAACGGGGTTACCGACTCCGTACGGCGCCTCGCAGACGAGGTGCGCACATCCGTCAATTCGGCCATGAAGACGCTGCGGGCCGACCTCGCGTCGGCCGCGCGCGAGGCGCGTGTGGAGGCGAAGGATGCCGGGCGCACGGTGCGCACGGACGCCAAGACCCCGCAGGGCGACAGCCGTACGCAGCTGCAGAACGCGGACGTGCTGATCAACGAGTTCCGCCAGCAGCTGCGCACGGAACTGCGGATCACCGCCGCCCGCACCCAGCTGACCGCCGAGAACGTCGAGGTGCTGCGCCACGGCCTCGAGGAGATCCGGGCGCGCGTGACCGCGTCGCTCGACCAGCGCTGACCCGCTGGCCCCACGAACCGAGGGGCAAGCTCTCGACCTCCAATCCCAGTGCGGAGGT
>Ga0247729_10000634_pt1 | contig 14051 bp, 11 predicted proteins | sample UWRJL133311R2_FD_180958 | JGI IMG/M metagenome (GOLD analysis project Ga0247729, IMG submission 180958) | Plant litter microbial communities from Arlington Agricultural Research Station in Wisconsin, United States - UWRJ-L133-311R-2 | ecosystem: Environmental > Terrestrial > Plant litter >... | reverse complement strand
CCGACGCGGCGATGGGGAAACCGGGCTATCCGAGATCGCCGTTCGCGAAACTGCCGGAGCCGCTTCCGCCGATAGTACGGGCGAGCGCAGGCCGACACGGCAGCAATCTCGGCGGACGCAAAGTCGTAGTCCCGCTCCACGACGGCGGCTTCTTCTCGATCTTCAATACTTATCTGAGCCACCTTGTCTGGGGACTACAAGACGAAGACGTTTCGCTGGTCTTGCCCGATTGGCGCGCGAGCGACCTCGTCGAGCGCAGCGCCGCCGAGGGCAAACCCATCACAAGCTTCTGCTACGGCCGTCCCGAAGACGGCAACTCGTGGCTGGGACTGTTCCAGCCCGTCTTCGGATTGTCCGCTGACGAGCTGAACGACCCCGACTTCCTGTATGCCGGAGCCGAAACGCCCAAATTCCATTTCAACGAGCAGCGCGAACCAAAGCTGACCTACATCACGGCGCACGACCTGTACTTGTCGCCCACGTTCGGAAGAATGCGCAAGCAGTACAACGCGGTGCTCGAGGACCATGTACGGCTCGTCGAGCCGCATCAACGTGAAATCGACAGTTTCATCAACGAGAAGCTCGCCGGTCGATATACGGTCGCGGTACACGTGAAGCACCCGAGCCACAGCATCGAGCAGGTATCGGGCAAGATGGCGGACAGATTCCAATATGTGCGCCACGTGCGCGCCGAGCTGGAGCGCAAAGGTGTCGACCCCGCTTCGGACGACTGGTCGGTGTTCCTCGCTACCGACCAAGACCGCGTCCGTGACGTGTTCGCAGAGGAATTCGGCGACCATTTGGTTGCCTTCGACGACGTGACCCGTACCGCCGTGGACACGGATGAACGCTTTGACTCCCTCAGCGAGGAGGAGAAGGCGCAAGACGGTCATCAGCTCCAGCATCAGATGGCCGCGGACAGCGACCGTTGGTCTTCACGTCTCGCCTGGGAGGTCTGGCGTGACGCCGAGGCTCTGGCGGCGTCCGACGTCGTCATCCACTCGATTAGTAACGTCGCGACAGCCGTCGGCTTTATGAACGCGAACAATCGAATGCGGTATTACGAAGCCGACTGACCGACACGTTTTCGACGATCTACCCTATTTGAGCGAGAGACTGAGAATGCCACTTGTGAACTTCCCACGCGTCGACGATCCGACCGTTTCGGTCATTGTGCTCGCTTGGCGACAGACGGATCGTCTCGTCGCGTGTCTGTCCTCGCTCGCGGAATCGGCAGATGGGCCGTCGTTCGAAGTCGTCATCGTTCTCAACGGTGCCGCCGCTGAGGTCCGCCGCGTCGTCGAGGCCCAGATTTCCGGCGCGACCGTCGTCAGCGTGGAGCAGAATCTCGGTTTCGGCGGAGGCTGCAATATCGGAGTAGCTAGCTCGCGTGGCCGTCAAATCCTTTTCCTCAACGACGACGTGACTGTAGACCCAGGAATGCTCGCCGCCCTGTCTGCCCATCTCGACCGTGATCCGGGCATCGCCGCCACCGCCGCGGTGCTCCTCAACCCCGATGGATCGCTTCAAGAGGCAGGCTCTCGCATTCTCTCCAGCGGCGGTACCGTGCAACTGGGTGCCGGTCTCCCCATCAACTCGAACGACGCCAGCAGCTTTCTGACCGAGCGAGAGATCGACTACGGCTCTGCGGCGGCCCTGCTAGTGACGCGGAAGGCGTTTGACGACGTGGGGGGATTTGACCCTGTCTACGAACCGGCCTACTTCGAAGACGTCGATTTGGCATTACGGCTGAAAGAGCACGGGGGGCGCGTCACGCTCGAGCCCCGCGCCCGCGCCACCCATGCGACTGGGTCCTCGACAGCTACGGACACCCGATTCCGCCAGTTCGCCGCCGATCACGCGGGCAGCGAATTCGCCGCCCGCTGGGGTGACATTCTTCCCCTTGCCGCCGACCGCGACGCGGAACCCGAACGTGTTCTCCCCGTTCCGCCCTCCGACCGTCCACCGGTGCTACGTTCCGAGAGCACGCCGGCTGCTACGGCGGGCTCGATAGCTTCCAACTATGCGACGTGGCTCGGTGCGCAACTCGACAGGCTCGAGTCGGACCGTGCCACCCGCGAGGCCGACCTCCGTGCAGCCGAGGCAGAGATCGAGACTCTACGCAATTGCGTGGCGTCGCTCAACTCAACCGCGCACGGGTTGAAAGAGCGCCTCGATGACCTCGAGGCACGCGGTCCAATCGGCGTCGTGAAATGGCAACTGGGTCTGGTGAAGCTGCGTCACGCACGCAACTCCGACGAGTAAAGCCGGCTACTGGTCGAACGAGGCGCGTAGGGCCTCGATGCCGCCCTTGGTGTCCCCGTCGAAGATCACGTTTCCGTGGGAGAGCACCACGGCTCGGCTGCACAGGTCTTCGACCTGCGCCGACGAATGGCTGACGAGCACGATCGTGCGGCCCTCCTTCTGAAACTCCCGGATCTTCGCCATGCACTTCTCCTGGAAGCGCTCGTCGCCGACCGCCAGAACCTCGTCGACGAGCAGAACGTCGGGATCGACGTGCACCGCGATCGCGAAGGCGAGGCGCACGTACATACCCGACGAGTAGAACTTCACCTGGGTGTCGATGAACTCCTCGATCTCGGAGAATTCCACGATCGAGTCGAAGTACTCTTCGGTCTGCTTGCGGGAAAGGCCGAGGATCGAACCGTTGAGAAACACGTTCTCGCGGCCGGTGAGGTCGGGGTGGAACCCTGCGCCCAGCTCGAGAAGCGCCGCGAGCCTGCCGCGCCTCTCGATGCTGCCGGTGTTCGGCTGGATGATTCCACCGATCACCTTGAGCAGTGTGCTCTTGCCCGATCCGTTGGCACCGAGCAGACCGACGGTCGTACCCGCCTGGATGGTGAAGTCGACGTCGCGCAGCGCCCAGAAGTCGTCTTTGTGCTTGCTCGAACGCCCGAAGTTCACGATGCGCTCTTTGAGCGACTTGTCTTTGCGGATGACGAACCGCTTCGAAACGTCGTTGACCCGGATGACGTCGGGGCGGACAGGGCTCTTCTTGGCTACCACTTAGATCTCCTGCGCGAAGTTGCCCTGCAACCGCGAAAATACCCGCTGGCAGATCCAGACGAGAACGAGTCCGATGAGCGCCGCGATCAGCAACCGGAGGTTGAGGTCGACGGGCCACGGCTGTGCTTGCACGACGATGTCAGCGCCGGCGGCATCCTGACCCATCACGTTGTCCCGCGACCCCGCGGTCCACATGCCCTTCTGGAACGCGAGCATGGCGACGGTGATGGGGTTCCAGAGGTAGATCTCCATGAGCCAGACGTATCCGGTGCGCTGGGCGGCGTCGACCACATACGACCAGGAGTAGACGATAGGCGACGCCCAGAAGAACAGCAGGATGAAGACCTCGACGAGGTACTGGATGTCGCGCAGGTACACGTTGAGCGCAGAGAGCAGCAGAGCCAGCGCGATTCCGTAGATGAGCACCACGATCACGCCGAGGGGGACGTAGACGATGTCGGCGCTGAACGGCACTTGTCCGAGCACGACCGTGGCGCCCACGAGAACGACGAACTGCACGAGGAAGTTGAAGATCGCCGACCCGACCGACGCGAGAGGGAAGATCTCACGCGGGAGGTAGACCTTCTTGATCAACCCGGCGTTGCCGACGATCGAGCCGGTCCCGCTCGCGATGATCTCGGAGAAGAGGCCCCAGAGGGTCAGGCCGGCGAAGACGAAGATCGCGAACTCGGGCACGCCACGCGCAGCGCCGAGGATCTGCCCGATGAAGACGAAGTAGATCACCAGCATGGTGAGCGGCTTGACCAGGCTCCAGAGGAAGCCGAGGGCACTGTCTTTGTATCGCGACTTCAACTCGCGGCGGATGAGGAGGTCGAGGAGTTCGCGGTGGGCGACGATCTCCTTGACCGACCGGAAGAACGCCCCTATCGGGCGCGAGCTGATCGCCTCCGTGGTTTGGAACGGGAGCGATGCGAGTCTGGTCGCACGCTCCTGCGCTGGATTGGTCACGAGTTCTCCGGATTTCTTGGTGCTGCGTTGAGCAGCGTTCGATTCTAAGCTTCGGTGAAGAAGTAGTCCCACACGTCGTCGGCGTAGTCCGACCACGTGCGCACGGAACGCCCGGCCGCCTCGCGACGAAGCCGCGCATTGACGTCGTCGTCGAACAGGGCGCTGGCCATGCCGCTCGCGAGGGCCTCGTCGTCACGGGGATCGACGAGGATCCCGCCGCCCTGCACCGCGATCTCCGCCATACTGCCGTATCCAGAGGTGACGACGGGCGTACCGACGGCGAGAGACTCGGCCACCGGCAGACCGAAGCCCTCGTTGATCGACGGGAACACCGTGCACCGCGCCACCCGGTAGCCGCCCCAGAGGAGCGCGTCGGTGATGGCGTGCACGGTCTTCACCGGACGGCCTTCCTCTTCGAGCACCGCCAGGCGGTGCTGGAATTCTTCGGCGCCCCAGGCGTTGCCGCCGACGAAGGCGAGCGAGAACTGACGGCCTTGCTTCCAGAGCACCTCGGCCGCGGTGAGCACGGCGAGGTGGTTCTTGCGCGGCTCGTGGCTTCCCACGCAGAGCACGAGCGGCAGGTCTCCCGTCGCGAGCGTCTTGCGGGCGGCCGCCAACTGGGCGTCGGTGACCGAGCCGGCATCGGAGGGCAGGAAGACCGACTTGATCTGCGGACCGGTCAGGCCGGCGCTCCCCAGCATCATCCGCCAGCCGGAATACTCCGACGCTGCCGCCTCCGAGATGGTCGCGATCTTCGAGAAGTGCGCGGCCGCGACGAGGTTGCGGGCGAACCCGGCGCCCATGCCGGCGCCGATGGTCTCGGCGGACGTGAGCGGCACACAGTCGAAACCGATGAGCATCGAACGGTTGCCGGAGAACTCCGCCATCGCGGCGATGCGCGAGGTACGGCTGTCTTCGACGGCCAGCTCGGGGAGGATGTAGTCGCATTTCCACGGGATGAGGATCTCGTCGGCGACGGCGTCGGAGCCGGCGTGCGGGGCAGTGCCGTAGAGCGCGTTCTCCGCTTCTTTGGCCGACAGCTCGCGCAGGCTCGTCAGTGAGGAGTTCCAGCCGACGAGCAGGATCTCGTGGCTCTTGGTCCACTCGGCGATGGTTTTGCGCACGACCCGCTGGATGCCCGTCGCGAGCCCCGTGCGAGCGGTGTGGTGCACATCGACCACGACAGTGTCGGACACCACGCGCGACACCCGGTTGGAGGCACGCAGCGGGATCGACGAGCGGATTCCGGCGCTCGCGACGGCATCGAGCACGGCAACCGGGGCCTCGAGCCAGAACCTGCGGCGCAGCGCTACGACGTCGTCGCGCACGGGCAGTTCGGCCCCGAGCACGGCGAGCGTGAGCCACACGACGTCGTCGGCGGGGTTGGCGAGGTACTTGCCGACCATCGCGACGAGCTGGGCGGTCGGCACGTCGACGTTCGCGCCAGGCTCGAGCGTCTCGAGAAGGATGGCCAGGCGCTGGCGTTTCGTCTGCTTAGACATTGGCGGGGGCCCCCAGAGGTACGACGAGCCCGTCCCAGAGCTCGTCTGCATAGTCGTCCCACGACCGCGACGGCCGGGCCGCGATTTCGGACCGCAGCTGATCGATGCGAACCGAATCCACCAGGAGCGAGCGCATCGCATCCACGATCGTCATTTCATCTCTCGGGTCGATGAGCACGCAGCCTCCGCCGACGGCGATCTCGGCGGTGCTGCCGTAGCCCGAGGTGACCACGGGCACTCCCATGGCCAGCGACTCGGCGACGGGAAGGCCGTAGCCCTCGTGCAGCGAGGGAAAGATCGAGAAACGCGCTTCGGCGTACGAGGCGAGCAGAGCCTCGTCGCGAACACCGCGCCAGACCTCGACGTCGTACCCCTTTTTCGTGAGGGCCTTGATCCGTTGGTCGAAGCCCTGGGTGAACCACGGGCTGCCGCCGCCGATGAAGCGCACGCGGAAGTCGAGCCCCTCGCGCCAGAGCAGCTCGGAGGCGAACAGCACCGCGTCCTGGTTCTTGCGCGGCTCCTGGCTGCCCACGCAGAGGATGAGCGGAGTCGACGCCCCCGCGCTCTCGGCCTCCCGTGCGCTGTCGGGCAGGGCGATCGGCAGACTGACCTCGACGGCCGGCACCGCGGGCAGGCCCTGGGCGCGCAGGGCGTGACTGAACCCGAGGAAGTCGTCGGTCGCCGCTGCGCTGATGCCGGCGACGAGGTGCGAGTGCTTCACGATCGAGAGGTAGTTGACAAACCGCTCGGTCTCGGCGGGCGGTACGGTCTCGGCGCTGACCACCGGGATCGCGTCGTAGCCGATGAGCCCGACCTTGTTTCCGGAGAACTCGGCGAGCGACGCGAGAACGTTGCAGAGGTTCGGCTGCGGCACCTCTGGCAGCACGACCGTCGACTCGAACGGCACGACGATGTGGGCCCGGCCGGGTTCTTCGCGCGGCTCGTGGGCGTCGGGCTCGGTGTAGGTGTTCCATTCCGTCACCCGCGAGGTCTCGAGCGCGTTGAGGCGGCGCATCGAGCGGCCGTGCGGCGACCAGCCGACGAGGGTGATGTCTCGCTGTCCGTGCCAGCGCGACATCGTCTGGCGCACGACGCGCTGGATTCCGGTGTGGGCGAGGTGGGTCGCGCAGAAGTCGACGTCGATGACGACACCGCGGTGCACGACCTCGAGGGTCACGTCGAGGCTCTCAGTGCCGGTCGCGAGACCGAACGTGGCCTCGAGGAAGTCGATGAACGCGAGATCGCCGTCGGCGAGCAGAAGCGCGCGGCGGGCCGAACGCACCTGGTCGGGAAGCGGGAAGGATCCGGTCAGACCGACGCTGAGCAGCCAGACCTGGTCGTTGCGGCGGCTGTGGCGGATCTCCTCGATGAGAGCCGAGAGCAGGGCACCGCTCCCGCGGGCCTCCAGGTCGGGAAGCCGGGCCGGATCGCCGAGGATGTGAGGGGCCACGGCCACGAGCCGCGCGAATGCCGATTCGGACAGTTCTTCGACGGTAAGGCTCACTTGCCGGAACTCTTCCGACGCTTCTGCAGGGTGCTGACGACCACCTGGGCGGTCTGCACGACGCCCACCTCCACGACCTTGCGCTGCACGAGTCGCACCTGGCGGAGGGGCTTCGTGATGCGCCACGACACCGTCTGGGTCATCGCCACGTGGCTCGACTCGCGGTGGGCGATCAGAAGCCACTTCGACAGGGCCGCGTCCGAGAGGCTGTCGACCTCGCGCTGGAGTCTGGCCCGTTCGGCCTCCGACTGCTTCAACCGCTCGGTGACCGTCAACTTCTTGGGCGTTTCTGCTTGCGGGTTATCGCCGGGCTCGATAGAAGGCATTGGGTCATTCTAGCCGTTCACGCCGAATCCGGTTGGGCGTGCCCCTCCTCTATCACGCCGGTGCCGACGTAGTCTGAGAGGGTCTGCACATTCGGGAGCAGCCACACCGGGGATGAAAACGTGACTTCTTTGTATACAGAATCTACAAGACCGGCGCACAGGATGCGCCGAGCGGTCGCCGCGGCATCCGCGCTCCTCCTTTTCGTGGGACTGTTCACGGCGGCGTCGTTGGCACCGACGACGCCGGTCTCCCCCGCCGCCGCCGCCAGCGGCGCGGACTTCAACGCGGGCAACATCATCAGCGACGAGCTGTTCTACAACTACACGCTGATGTCCGAGAGCGGCGTGCAGTCGTTCCTCGAGGGCCGGGTGCCGAACTGCACCGCCGCGGCCGGAGCACCCGCATGCCTCAAGAACTATGTCGCGTCGTCGTCGCCCCGCGCGGCCGACCAGTACTGCGGCGCATACGCCGGCGGCACCAACCAGCGCGCCTCGACGATCATCGCCCAGGTCGCACAGTCGTGCAATATCAACCCCCAGGTCTTGCTCGTCACCCTGCAGAAGGAACGCGGCCTCGTCACGAAGACCGCGCCGAATACCGGCGACTACCAGATCTCGATGGGCTACGCCTGCCCCGACACCGCCGCCTGCGACACGCGCTACTACGGGTTCGCGAACCAGGTCTTCTCGGCCGCCCGTCAGTTCAACGTCTACAAGAAGCTGCCGACGTCGTTCAACTACCGTGCGGGCCGCACCAACACCATCCAGTGGCACCCGAACGCGTCGTGCGGATCGAGCCAGGTCTACATCGAGAACGACGCGACGGCTGCGTTGTACAACTACACCCCCTACCGGCCCAACCAGGCGGCGCTCAACAACATCAACGGCACCGGTGACGGATGCTCGTCGTACGGCAACCGCAACTTCTTCGCCTACTTCAGCGACTGGTTCGGAAGCCCGAACCGCGGAAACCTGCAGTCGCCCTCGTTCGAAGGCGGATCTGTCTACGGCTGGGGAGCGAGCAACGGTCCCGTGAACGTGATGACCGCGCGCGGCACCGTCGGCCAGGTCCCCAACGGGGAATGGTTCCTCGCCACGAACACGCCGGTCGCCGGACGCGCGATCACCCAGGACGTGCAGCGCACCACCTACGCCGGCCAGACCATCACGGCGAAGGTGTGGGTGAGGTCGGAATCCGACAAGCCGTTCAGCGGCACGGCTGCGGTGTGGGGCATCGGCAATTCGGCGAACGAGGCCGCGAGCGTGCCGTTCACCGTGACGAACACCTGGACGGAGTTGACGATCAAACTCCCCGTGAAGGGATCGAGCCACTCCCTCATCCGGCTGGACGTCTACATGAACACCACTTCGGGCAGCATGTGGATGGACAACGCCTCGATCTCCGTCGGCCAGACCCCTCCCCCGGAGAACCTCCTCAACAACGCGTCCTTCGAGGCGTCGTTCGGCGACTGGGTACCCGGCAACGGCTTTATGAACCGATCGATCTATCAGGACACCCGTTTCGTCAAGCACGGATCGTGGTTCGCCGCGTCGAACACCCCCGTCGCCCGTCGCTCGTTCTCGCAGACCGTGAACGTCACCGGCTACGTGGGCGACCAGTACAGCTTCAGCATCTGGTTGCGGTCGGCGGACGCCACGGCCGTTCACGGGAGACGTCGCGCTCTGGGGTCTGAACTCGAGCCAGGTCGCCAACAGCGTCACCGCATACTCCGTCGTCGGCGAATGGACCAAGGTCACGTCGACCTTCACATCGCCCATCAACTTCTCCCAGCTCAAGGCGGAGGTGTACCTGGCCAACGTCAACGACACCCTGTTCCTCGACGACGCCTCGCTGTCGAAGAACCTCCTCCAGACGCCGTCGTTCGAGAACGGGACAGCGAACGGATGGACGACCGGCAACGGCACGATCACCCAGACCGTCACCGCCGGCTCGGCCGGGAGCCCCGCGGCAGACGGCGCCTACTACTCCACCGTCGTCGCCCAGACCGCCAGTGCCTCGGTGGCCCAGAACCCGGCGCGAGAGACCACGGTGGGCGACACGTACACCGCATCGGTGTGGGTCAAGGCCCCGACCGGGACCACCGCAGGCACTCTGGCGCTCTGGGGACTCGGCGGCACGACCGAGCTCGCTCAGACCCCGTTCACGGCCGACGGCACCTGGAAGTTGATCAGCGTCTCGCTGCCGATAAACCAGCAGAACCACTCCGCGCTGAAGTTCGAGCTCTATCTCGCGAACGCGGGAAGCACGGTTCTCATCGACGGCGCCAAGCTGAACTGAGCGCCTATCGGGCATTTGTGAACATGGCACCCTGCCGCGGGCGATTCGGGCCGGAGGGCACAACGTGATCTAGAATGGTGCAGTTCGCTCTGCCGAACCGCCCCAGCTTCCTCGCTGCACTAAGTTCCCCGCTCGACAAGAAAGCCCAAAGGACAGTCATGCCTCGCGCCCTCATTACAGGAATCACAGGCCAGGACGGCCTCTACCTCGCAGAGCTCTTGCTCTCCAAGGGTTACGAAGTCTTCGGCTTTATGCGCGGACAGAACAACCCCAAGCGCCAGCTGCTCGAAGAGACGCTCCCCGAGGTCAAGATCCTCACCGGCGACCTCACCGACCTTTCCAGCATCCTGCGCGCGCTCGACTCCTCGCAGCCCGACGAGTTCTACAACCTCGGCGCCATCTCGTTCGTCGCGTACTCGTGGGAGAACGCCCACCTCACCTCCGAGGTGACCGGCCTCGGCGTGCTGAACGCCCTCGAAGCGGTCCGCCTGTACTCGAAAGACGACGCCACCAAGGTGCGCTTCTACCAGGCCTCGAGCTCGGAGATGTACGGCAAGGTGCAGAGCGTGCCGCAGAACGAGGACACGCTGCTCTGGCCCCGCTCGCCCTACGGCGTCGCGAAGGTCTACGGCCACTACATGACCATCAACTACCGCGAGTCGTACGGAATGCACGCGTCGAGCGGCATCCTGTTCAACCACGAGTCGCCTCGCCGCGGCCCGGAGTTCGTCACCCGCAAGATCAGCCAGGCCGTCGCCCGCATCAAGCTGGGTCTGCAGGACGACATCGTTCTCGGAAACATCGACTCGCGCCGCGACTGGGGATTCGCCGGCGACTACGTCGAGGCAATGTGGCGGATGCTGCAGCAGGACGAGCCCGACGACTACGTGATCTCCACCAACGAGACCCACGAGATCCGCGAGTTCCTCGACCTCGCCTTCCGTCACGTCGGCATCGAGGACTGGGCGCCCTACGTCAAGCAGGACCCGCGCTTCATGCGTCCCGCCGAAGTCGACCTGCTCATCGGCGACTCGACCAAGGCCCGCACCACGCTCGGCTGGGAGCCGAAGGTCGACTTCCCGACCCTCGTCACGATGATGGTCGACAACGACCTCGCCGAGCAGAAGCGTCTGGCGGGTATCTGAGCCCGATGCCCGTCGCACTGATCACCGGGATCTCCGGTCAGGATGGTTCGTATATCGCCGAGTCGCTGTCGCGGCAGGGATACGACGTCCACGGTGTCATCCGTTCGCGTTCGCGCGAGGATGCGGGCAACGAGGTTCTGTCGGGTGATGTCGTCCTGCACGAGGTCGACATCACCGACACCGCGCGGTTGGCCGATCTCGTGGCCGACGTCGCGCCGACCGAGATCTACAGCCTCGCGGCGCTCAGTTCGGTCTGGAAGAGTTGGGCCGACCCGGTACTGACCGCCCAGATCAACTCCCTCCCGGTGGCTCAGATCCTCGAGTCCGCCTGGCAGCTCCAAGAGAAGACGGGGCGACCGGTGCGGGTGGTGCAGGCCTCGAGCGCCGAGCTCTTCGGCGATGCGACGGAATCGCCGCAGAACGAGAACACGGCCATCCGCCCTACATCGCCGTACGGCGCCGCCAAGGCGTACTCGCACTACATGGTGGGCCTCTACCGCGAACGCGGGCTGTTCGCCTCGAGCTGCATCCTCTACAACCATGAGTCGCCGCGCCGGCCCGAGACGTTCGTCACACGCAAGATCACCGCGGCTGCGGCACGCATCTCACGCGGTCTCCAAGACGGTCTCGAGCTCGGCACCCTCGACACCCGGCGCGACTGGGGCTGGGCCCCCGACTACGCCGCCGCACTCGAGCTCGCCGTGCACGCCGACACCGCCGACGACTTCGTCATCGCCACCGGCAAGATCCATTCGATCGCCGACTTCGTCGAGCTCGCCTTCTCGCGCGTGGGCATCGACGACTGGCAGAAGTACGTGAGCGTGTCGTCGGAGTTCGCCCGTCCGCTCGACTCCGCCGAGCAGCTCGGCGATGCGGGCAAGGCCCGCGCCGTGCTCGGCTGGTCGCCCACGAAATCGTTCGAAGACATCGTCGCGGCGATGGTCGACAACGACGTCGCACTGCTCGACGCCGCGCCCGCGCAGTGAGCTCCCCTGCCCGAACGGTCCTCATCGACGCAACCGCTGTTCCGCCGGACCGCGGGGGCGTCGGCCGGTACCTCGACGGCATCATCCCGGCCCTCGCGGCCACCGGCGCCGCGGTCTCGGTCGTCTGCAAGCCCGACGACGCCGAGCACTTCCGCGCGAGCGGGCTGACCGTGATCACTGCCCCGGCCGCCACGGCCTCCACCGCGCGCCGTTTCGTCTGGGAGCAGCTGTCGCTCCCCCGCGTCGCCAAGCGCGCGGGCGCCGACACGATCCACTCGCCGCACTACACGTTCCCGCTGCTCACCCGGCGCACGCGGGTCGTGACCGTGCACGATCTCACCTTCTTCAGCCACCCCGAGCTTCACACGGCCGTCAAGCGGCTGTTCTTCCGCAGCTGGATCCGGCTCACGAGGCTGTTCCGCACCGTGGTCGTCGCGCCCAGCTCGGCGACCGCGAGCGAGTACCGGCGGATCACCGGCGCCCCTGCCTCGCGCGTCGTCGTCGCCCTGCACGGCTACGACCGCGACCACTTCCACCTGCCGACAGACGCCGAGGCGAAGACCCTCGCCGGCTCGTTCGACCCGCCGACGGGCCGCTGGATCGCCTTTCTCGGCACGCTCGAGCCGCGCAAGAACGTGGTCGCTCTGATCTCGGGCTTCGAGGCGGCGACATCAGCCATGCCCGCACAGCAACGCCCCAGCCTCCTGCTCGCCGGCGGGCCCGGCTGGGACAGCGCGATCGATCCGGCTATCGCCGCGGCGGTCGGCCGCGGCTTCGACGTGCGGAAGCTCGGCTACCTGCCCCTCGACACGCTGTCGGCGTACCTCGGAGGCGCCGAGATCGTCGCCTACCCGAGCCTGGGCGAGGGCTTCGGTCTCCCCGTGCTCGAGGCGATGGCGACCGGCGCCTGCGTGCTCACCACCCGGCGGCTCGCGCTGCCCGAGGTAGGGGGCGACGCGGTCGCGTACACCGACACCGACTCCGCGTCCATCGGCTCGTCGATCGGGCGACTCATGCGGGATCCAGCGGAGCGTGAGAGGCTCGGTACCGCGGCCCTCGCGCGCGCCCACGAATTCACCTGGGAGCGCTGCGCCGCGTCGCACATCGAAGCCTACGAGAGAGCGGGGGGCCGATGACCACACGAAGCTACGGCACCGACATCGCCTGCGTCAGTGTGAGCTACTACTCGACCGACGCCATGCTGCAACTGGTCGCGTCGCTGCGCTCGAGCGCGGTGCCCGTCGCCACGATCCGTGTCGTCAACAATGCTCCCGACGACGGTCTGGCCGAGTTGCGCGAGAGCGAGACGGTCACGGTGCTCGAGCCCGGCCGCAACCTCGGGTATGGACGCGCCGTCAATTTCGCCGTCGCGCAGCTCGACGATTCTGTCGGCTGGATCCTGGTCGCCAACCCCGACGTCGTGCTGCAGCCGGACACGCTCGGCCGCCTGCTGGCGGTGGCGGCCGAGTCGCCCAAGGTCGGCGCTCTCGGCCCCAAACTGACCGACGCGGCCGGTGCCGTCTATCCGTCCGCCCGCGAACTGCCGGCCCTGCGAACAGGCATCGGCCACGCACTGCTGGCCAACCGCTGGCCCACGAACCCGTGGTCGAGGCGTTACCGGGGCGAAAATCGAACGATGACCGAGTCGTTCCGTGAGACCGGGTGGCTGTCCGGGGCGCTCCTCCTCATCCGGCGGGAGGCATTCGAAGATATCGGCGGCTTCGACGACGCCTTCTTCATGTATTTCGAAGACGTCGACCTCGGTCGACGCCTGGCCGATTCAGGCTGGTCGAGCCTGTACGTCACGGGCGCGACAGCAATCCACACCGGCGCCCATTCCACCCGTCGGGCCGCATCGGCGATGAACAAGGCGCACCACCAGAGCGCGTACACCTATCTGGCACGCAAGTATTCTGCGTGGTGGCTCTGGCCGCTGCGGGTCGCGCTGCGCGTGGCCCTCGGGGTGCGGCAGCGCTTCACCAAGAACCGCCCGCTGTAGCGGCATCGCTGGCCACTCCAGTGGCGTCGGCGGCCCCCTCTCCGCCCGCTCATATAGGCTTCATGAGGCATCTCGTCGGGAGTGCCGCAATATCAGGTAGGTAAGAGTGACAGTTTCGATCGTGGTACCCGCGTACAACAACGCGAGTTTCATCGAATCGACGATGCACTCGATTCTCGCCCAGACCCACAACGATCTCGAGATCATCGTGGCCGACCACGGGTCCACCGACGACACCCTCGAGCTGCTGCAGCAGTTCGCAAGCGACCCGCGCGTGCGCATCCTGACGACCGA
>Ga0247729_10000633_pt1 | contig 14053 bp, 9 predicted proteins | sample UWRJL133311R2_FD_180958 | JGI IMG/M metagenome (GOLD analysis project Ga0247729, IMG submission 180958) | Plant litter microbial communities from Arlington Agricultural Research Station in Wisconsin, United States - UWRJ-L133-311R-2 | ecosystem: Environmental > Terrestrial > Plant litter >... | reverse complement strand
CTGGCAGTACAAGCTGCGTGAGGGGTTCCTGAAATTCCTCAAGATGATCGTCAAGGTCTTCATGTGGATCGGCGTGGCCCTCGCCGTGCTCGCCTTCTTCATCCCCGGCCTCGGCGCACTCGCTCTTGCCGGCGCCGCGGTCGCCGTCATGTCGCTCGCAGCCTCGACCGTTCTCGCCGCCATGGGCGAGGGTTCCTGGCTCGACGTCATCCTCGGCGCGGTCAGCGTGCTGATGCTCGGAGCCGGAGTGCTCATCTCCAAAGCAATAGTCGTCGCCCGGTCGGCCAGCCTCGCCAAGGGCGCTTCCGTTGGCGCGAAGATCGGCACCCCGGGCGCCTCGACCATCGGTACCCTCGGCGCCAAGTACACCGCGGCGGCCACCAAGTTCGCAGCCGAGCGCAAGGACATCCTCAGCCAGGCCCTCTCCGGCAAGTTGCCCATCACCAACGCGATGGAGCGCATCAAGGTCATCGACCAGCGCCTCGCCAACATCAAGATCAACGGGCTCGACGACATCGCGAAGGATTTCGCCGTGAAGCCGCAGTTCTGGCAGTTCACCCGGTCGGGCTACCTCAAAGAAGACTGGGGCAAGATCAAGGAGTTCGGCAGCGGCTACCGGTTCGACCGGCTCTACTCTGTCGACAGCATCGGCAGGCTGAAAGAGACGCAAACGGCGATGTGGAAGCAACTCGGCGTCCAGATGAAGCCCATCCCGACGTTCTACTACTTCCAGGCCGGTCGCGCGGCGATCAGTCAGATCTCCCTGGCCCTCACCCTCGGCCGCACGCCGACCGGGCTCGGCGGCGATGACGCCAACCGTTTCCCCGGGTATGCCGATGCCCAGACCACCCTGACGACGCCCAAACCATGAGCGCCTCAACCACACCGCTGATCCCGAACTGGTCGCTCACGGTCGAGCTGCCGGACTGGCTCGCGATTCCCGCGCGCCCGTTCGACGAAGCGGCCTGGCGCGACGACATCACGGTGATCCTGTCCACGATCGCGGAGATCGATGCCGGGCTGGCCGCGGCGGAAGGCGCTCCCACACCCGGCACACCCCTCGACCTGCCTGCCGCGCTCGACAACCTCGTCGACTTCGCTGCGTCACTCCCCGACGACCGGCGCCTCGTCGCAGGCCTCGGTGTCGCCGGCCGCTGGCCGCTGCCCGTGATCGTGCGGGTGTGGGCGTCCACCGGCAACGACGACGACCTACTCGACGCCGCGGGTGCCCGGGGCGGGCTGCCGATCGAGCAGCCGACCGTCGAATATCTTCCCGAAGAACTGGGCGACGGCATCCGGGTCACTCGGTTCGACCTGGACGACGACGGCGCGGTCTGGGCGTCGGTGAGTTGCGCCCGTCGCGCTGACGGCGTCGACACTGTGCTGCTCTGGCGCACCACCGAACTCGACCTCATCCCGCTGTTCTCCGGGCAGCTCGAAGCGCTGCTCGAGAACGTCGTGGTGAACATCGACCCGGGCACGGAGGCAACCGAATGACCGAGAACGAGGCACCGGCCACTGAGCCGCAGGCGAAGTTCGTGATCGCAATGCCACCCGGCTGGCTTCGACTCCCTGCCCTCGAGGGCGACCGCGAGGTCCTCGACCTGATGATCGACGGCATCGTCGCTGACACGCTTCCCGATTCACTCCCCCGCGACAGCACGGAACCGTGGCGGGGCGAACTGCGCAAACGTCTCACGGCATCCGTCGTCGAAGCGCGCGAGGCCGGCGCGACAGCCGTCTACCTTCCGGTGCGACCGGTCAACGGCGTCACCGTTCCGGCCTCGATCATCGAATCCGAGATCGACGACGAGGGCCACCCCGATTCCGTCGGCGTACTCGCGGCTATCCTGGGTGACCCCGCACTGGCCAGCCAGGGGGCGGATGCGAGTCTCCGCTCGGTCGACGGAGCCCCGGCAGCACGTACCGACCGCACCATCCGCAAGGTGCAACGCGACGCCGACTGGCCCGAAGTGACCACCCGGCAGATCGTCTACACGATCGAGGTCCCCCACCGCGAGGACCGCTGGATCGTGCTGTCGTTCTCGTCGGTCTCGAGCGACGACTCGGGCAGCGCACTCTCGGATGCCCTCGCGACCCTGTTCGATGCGCTGGTGTCGACCTTCCGTTTCACCGAGGTTCCCGGCGCCGAGTACAGCGATCTTGAGAAGCGCCTCGCCGAAATCGACTCGCTCTGACATCACCACCCGCGGTGGCTCCCGACACCCGCTCCCATCAAAGAGGTAACCCGTGCTCATCCCCTCGATCATCAGCATCGCCATCGGCGTCATCTTCTTCATCGCCGCGGTTGCAATCGCGATCCCGACCCTGATCAGCCGGCACAGCTACCGGTCGTTCGTCGGCACCTCGACGGCCCACCAGGTGCTGCGCGATTCCCACGCCTCCTGGCTGGTCGACCGCGCGCTGCGGGCACTTGCTCAGTCGTGCACGCTCGAGTGGCGACGCGTGCCCGGCATCGTCACGGCAACCCTCGACACCGAGGCGGTCACCGTGTACCTCGCGGCCCCGTCGCCGCAGCCGCCCCTGCCGTGGGAGACGTCGAGCAACGGGCTCATCTGGAGAGCGCGGCTCGCCGACCTTCAGGTGACGCCAGTCGAACCCACGACCCCGAACCCCTACCCGGGCCTGTTCACCATCGGCGTCTCGGATGCCGGCCGCGTATTCGCCGACCTCGACCAGGCCCACGGCCTGATCAGCATCGGCGGCGACGAGGCGTCACGGCGCGAGGTAGCGCGACGGTGGATCGAGGAAGCCTCCGGCCGGCCCTGGGCGACTGGGATCGTGCTGCTCGTCGGTCTCGACGCGAGCGGAAAGAAGTCCGACGCCCCCGGGACAACCCTCAACGACGCGATCACCTTCGTAGAGAGCGGCGCCCCCGGCCTCGTGGTCGTCGAGGGTGAACCGCGCCCGGAGCAGACCGCCCGCCTCCTGCGCGCACTCGAAGCAGTGGACAGCCGCTGCCCGGTCGTGGTCGTCGGCGAGTCGACGGATGCCCGCTGGCGGTTTACCGCGCAGCAGAACGGGTGGATCACCAGCGACTTCCTTCCCTCGGCCCGGTTCACGCCCGCTGCCGCCGTTCTCGCGCCGGTCGACACCACCCTGTCCGCCACGGTCTCCGCATGAGGGCTATCGTCACGGTTCGCGACGCGAGCCACGCACCGCGGCATCCCGGCCAGGCCCAGGGCCCGGCCCATGCCCCGGAAGAAACCAACCTGGTCATCGACGCTGATGCATCGACGCCGCTCGGCGACGTTCTCGACGCCATCCGCTCGCGAGTCCCGGGCCTGAGCCTCACTGCAGGCCACGACCCCGAGCTCACCTTCGCGAACTCCGGCCTGATGGACGGCGCCGTGATCGGCGGGCCGCACACCGTGCACCCCGACGAGGTCGGCAGCGTACAGCTGCGCTGGGTCGCCGGGCCCGGCTCGGGCCGCGTGCGCCGCATCACGGTCGGCGAGACACTCGTCGGCATCGCCGCTGATGGCAGCGCCGCGATCGGCGATGACATCCTCGGCCAGCCGGTCTGTGCGGTTGTCGTCGCATTCGACGCCCGAGTCACCGTCCGCGCACTCACCGACGACGCGCGCCTGGTGCTCGAGGCCGAGCCGGTGCACGATGAAGTGGCTGAGTGGCCGCCGTTCGCGCAGCTGCACATCGGCACCTCGACGATCACCGCCCAGGCTGCGGTGTTCCCGGATGCCGAGCTCCAGCCCTCGCCGGACGCCGGCTGGCTCGACTACAACCGCCCGCCGCGCCTGCTCCCGCCCGTACCCGTGTCGACGTTCCGGCTTCCGGCCGAGCCGCAGCCGCCGAACCGCAACGCTCTCCCCTGGATCACCGCGATGATCCCGGCCGCCCTCGGCGTGGCCATGGCCGTCTTTCTCAAGCAGCCGTTCTATCTGTTGTTCGGCCTCATGTCGCCGGTGATGATGCTCGGTTCACACTTCTCGTCGCGCAAGAACGGCAAGGTCAGCCACCGGCGCATGCTGCTCGCGCACAAAGAGACCCTCGCGTCGATCACCCTCGGAATTGCCGAAGCCGTGGCCGCCGAGCAACACAGTCGTCGCGTCGGGGTTCCGGACGCGGCTGAACTCCGACTCGTTGCCGGCACGCCTACCCGCCGCTTGTGGGAGCGACGCCCGACGGACCCCGACCACCTGCTCGTGCGAGTCGGCCTCGCCGACCTTCCGAGCGCCGTGCAGATCGACGACGCACGCGAGCTCGAACACCGTCGCCACAGCACGGGCACGACCGTCAACGTGCCGGTGACCCTGTCGATAGCCGACATCGGCGTGATCGGCATCGCCGGCCACGAGAACAGCGCACGTAACGTCGCCCGCTGGATCCTCGGCCAACTCTCCGTGCTGCAGAGCCCGCGCGACCTGCAGGTCTACCTGCTGGCTGCAGCGAGTGACGCCCCGGCATGGAATTGGGCACACTGGCTGCCCCACCTCCGCCCGGCGCTCGGCCAGGACACCGTCTCACTCACCGGCATGGACACCGATTCGCTCGGCCGCCGGGTAGCCGAACTCACCCAGCTGGTCACCGAACGCGTCGCCGCCGAGGGCGCCCCCGGCAGCCGCAAGGTCATCCACACCCCCGACCTGCTCGTTGTTCTCGACGGCGCCCGCCGCCTTCGCGCCATGCCTGGAATCGTCGCGCTGTTACGCGACGGCCCTGCTGTGGGCGTGCACATCCTCTGCCTCGACGAAGAAGAGCGCCAGTTGCCCGAGGAGTGCATGGCCGTGGTCACGGTCACCGGCGACGCCACCCTGACCGTGCGTCGCCAGCAGTCCAACGACATCGAAGAGGTGCAGACCGACCTCGTCACCGACACCTGGTTCGACGAGATCGCACGCAGCCTGGCGCCGATTCGCGACGTCAGCCTGTCGGATGCCGACAGCCTGCTGCCCCGCACGGCCCGCCTTCTCGACGTACTCGGCCTCGCCGACCCGACCGGCGCCGCGATCGCCGAGCGCTGGGCACGCGATGGCCGCTCGACCGAGGCCGTCATCGGTCTCTCGCTCGACGGCCCGTTCGCCGTCGATCTCGTGCGAGACGGTCCGCACGGGCTGGTCGCCGGCACCACCGGCGCGGGCAAGTCGGAGTTCCTGCAGACTCTCGTCGCGTCACTCGCCGTGGCCAACCGTCCCGACGCGATGACCTTCGTGCTCGTCGACTACAAGGGTGGCGCGGCGTTCAGCGGCTGCGTAGACCTGCCTCACACGGTCGGAATGGTCACCGACCTCGACTCGCACCTGGTCGAGCGCGCACTCGGTTCGCTGCGGGCCGAGCTCGTGCGCCGCGAACAGCTGCTCGCCCTCGCCGGTGCAAAGGACCTCGAGGACTACCTCGCCTTCCTCGGCCGCGGTGGCATCGGCGAGGGCCTGCCCCGCCTCACGATCGTGATCGACGAATTCGCCGCCATGGCCAAGGAGCTTCCCGACTTCGTTGCTGGCCTGGTCGGCATCGCCCAGCGCGGCCGTTCGCTCGGCGTGCACCTCATCATGGCCACCCAGCGACCGTCGGGTGTCATCTCGCCCGAGATCCGGGCGAACACCAACCTGCGCATCGCACTTCGAATGACGGATGCCGGCGAGAGCTCGGACGTCATCGACATCGCCGACGCTTCCCGCATCCCCAAATCGATCCCCGGCCGCGCGTACGCGCGGCTCGGGCACGCGTCGATCATCCCGTTCCAGACCGCACGCGTCGGCGGGACCTCGACAGTCGTCGTCGACTCGGCTCCCGTGCGCAAGCCGTTTGTGCAGACGCTGCCCTATTCGCAGTTCTCCCAGCCGGCACCGCAGCCGCCGCGGGCCGCGACCACGACATCGGCAGTGACCGACCTGTCGGTGCTGGTGGCGGGCATCCGCGCGGCCAGCGACTCGCTCGGAATCCCGCGGCAGCACAGCCCGTGGCTTGCACCCCTGGCGCAGACCATCGACCTGGACGACCTCGACCCGACCCGTATCGCCTGGGGACGCGAAGACCTGCCGGCCCGCCAGGCGCAGGAAGACGCGGTGATCGACCTCGACGTCTTCAGCCACCTGTATGTCGTCGGAGCGCCGGGGTCCGGTCGTTCACAGACGTTGCGCACCATCGCCGCGAGCATCGCCTCGACGAGTTCGCTCAGCGACGCGCACCTCTACGGCATCGACTGCGGAAACGGTGCGCTCGCCTCGCTCGCTGCGTTACCGCACTGCGGCGCGGTGACGCAGCGCAACCAGACCGAGCGTTCAGCGCGGCTCATCGACCGCATTCAGGCCGAGGTACTGCGCCGCCACGAGTTGCTCGGCGCCGGGAACCACGCCAACATCGCGGAACAGCGGCGCAGCGGCGAGAACCCGCTGCCGCACATCGTGCTGCTGATCGACCGCTGGGACAACTTCATGTCCACGCTCGGCGAGCTCGACGGCGGACGCCTGCTCGAAGCGGTGCAGGCCCTGCTGCGCGATGGCGCGAGTGCGGGCGTGCACCTCGTGATCTCCGGTGATCGTACGCTGCTGACCAGCCGGATGGCGGTGCTCGCCGAAGACAAGCTGGTGCTGCGACTCACCGATCGCCTCGATTACAGCCTCGCCGACCTCAACTACAAGACGATCCCGCCCGAGCTGCCGGCCGGGCGCGGATTCCGCGCGGGCAGCGGCATCGAGGTGCAGGTGGCGCTGCTCGGCGCCGACCCGTCGGGACGCGGCCAGAACGAAGCGGTCTCACGGCTCGGCGGAACCCTCACCGTGCGCGAGGCATCCGCGACACCGGCGATGCGTCCGTTCCGTGTCGACGACCTGCCGTCGACCTTTAGCCTGGAGAGCGCGTTCGCCCTGGCCGACCGCGACGAGCACCACCCGCCGATGTGGGCAATGATCGGAGTCGGTGGGGACGAGCTCGTCGCGCACGGGATCGACTTCGAGCGCGACTCGGCGACGTTCGTCGTGGCTGGCCCGGCGCGATCCGGGCGCAGCACCCTGCTCGCCGTCATGGCACGCTCGCTGTTGCGCGGTGGCTCGGAACTGGTGCTGGTGTGTCCGCGTTCCAGCCCGCTGCGCGAGCTCGCCGACGCGCCGGGAGTGCGTGCGATGGTGACCAGCGCCGACCTGACCGAAGAGGACATCCGCCCGCACCTCGAGCCGGACGGCACGCCTGTCGTGCTCATCATCGACGACGGCGAGATGGTGATGGATTCGCCGGCGAAGCTCTGGCTGCGCACGTACATCCGGTCGGCGGGTGATAACCGGCGCGCCTTGATCCTCGGCGGCAACTCGGCGGAGATCTGCGCGGGCTTCGCCGGCTGGCAGGTGGACGTGAAGAAGAACCGCCGCGGCGCACTGCTCTCCCCGCAGAACACGGTCGACGGAGACCTGCTCGGCGTGCGCGTCGCCCGGTCGATGGTGTCGGCCCGCGTCTCGCCTGGTCGCGCCCTCGCGCACCTGGGCACCGGCGACCTGCTGACGCTGCAGATCCCGGAGGCGCCGGCCGCACCCACCGCCGCGCCGCTGGAGCCGACTGTAGCGCCGCTCCCCTAATCCGCCGTCTCACTCGAGGGTTTGTGCTTTTTTGCGGGTTGGAGCGCCTTCAACCCGCAAAAAGGCACAAACCCAGGCAGGGGGTCGGGCGTGTAGGGGCGCGCGGGCAGGGGCTAGTTCGTCATGCTCCCGGCGACGACGACGGTGCGCTTCTTCGAGAAGGTGAAGCTGAAGAGCAGGGCGATGAGCAGCACGATGCCCTTGCCGAAGTCCTGCGCGTAGTACGGAAGGCCGACCATCGTGAAGCCGGTCACCATGACGGCGATGAGCACGGCGCCGAGCGCGGTTCCCCACGCGTTCGGGCGGCCGATGCCGAGCACCGAGACACCGACGAGCGACACAGCGACGGCGTCGAGCAGCAGCGAGTTCCCGGCGCTGACGTCACCCTGGCCGATGCGGGCCGCGAGCAGCAGCCCCGCCACCGACGCGAGCAGTCCGCAGCCGATGTACGCGGCGGTGCGGTACAGCTGCACCCGGATGCCGGCGAGCCGCGCCGCCTCGGAGTTCGCGCCGACCGCGTACAGGGCTCGCCCGTAGCGGGTGCGCTCGAGCACGAACCAGAGCAGCACGGTGAGCAGGATGAAGATCACGACGGGAACCGGCACCGGCCCGATGGTTCCGCGGTCGAGCCAGAGGAAGTCCTCGGTGAAGCGCCCGGGAGCCGTCGTTCCGTTGTCGAGGGTCATCTTCGATGAGATCGACTTGCCATCGACGATGAGCAGTTTGAGGCCGACGATCACGAACATCATCGTGAGGGTCGCGAGCAGGTCGGGGATGCGGGCCACGACGATGAGCAGGGCGTTGAGCGCACCGATCAGCGCCCCTCCGACCAGTACGACACCGACCGCGACACCGCCGACCTGGTTTCCGATGACCATCGTCCAGGCGGCGATCGACACGGCGAAACCGGCGGATGCCCCGACCGAGAGGTCGATGCCGCCGACGGTCATCGCGAGCATGACACCCAGCCCGGCGATCGCCGTGGGAGCAATGAACTTGAGCATGCCGAAGACGTTGTCGACGGTGCGGAAGTTCGGCTCGGTGATCGCGAAGAAGCCGACGAGCAGGATGGTGACCGCGACGAATCCCCAGCGCACGATGCCGGCCGAGACGCGGTCGCCGATACTGGCGCGAACGCGGTCGATTGCCGCCTCGACCCGGGGCGGGGCGACGAGGCCGTTGCCCGAAGGCAGCTTGTTGGTGCTCATACGTGTGTGCTTTCAGGAGAGTGCGCGGGTGATTCGGAGTCGGTGGCGAGTTCGGCGTCCAGCTCGCGATCGCTCGCCGAGGTGGAGCCGAGGAACGCCTCGACGATCGTTGCACGGTCGAGGGTGTCGGAATAGCCGTCGAGGGCGATGGCCCCGGCGACGAGTACCACGATACGGTCGGAGACCTCGAGGATCTCGTCCACGTCGCTCGACAGCACGACTGCAGCGCTTCCGGAACGAGCGAGTTCGGTCAGCCGGTCGCCGATACCGCGGCGCGCGGCGATGTCGACGCCGCGGAACGGCTCGTCGAGCACGGCCAGCGTCGGCCCGGCCGACAGCCACCGACCGACGACCACCTTCTGCTGGTTTCCTCCGGACAGGTCGTCGATCGGGGTATCGATCGACTCGGTGACGACGTCGAGGTCGGCGACCACCGATCGTGCCCGGTCGTTCTCGAGCCCGCCGCGCAGCGTGCCGAGGCGCGAGGATTCGGCGAGGAACGGCACCGAGATGTTGTGCGCGACCGACCAGCCCGGCAGGATCGCCTGCCGCTGCCGGTCTTCCGGAACCAGCACGACACCGCGCCCGATGGCATCCGAGGGGCGACGGGGCGCGTACGGCGCACCGCCGAGCGTCAGGCTTCCGGCGAGCGGTTGTGCGAGCCCACCGAGGATCTCGGCCAGCTCGCTCTTGCCCGCGCCGATCAGTCCGAGGATTCCGAGCACCTCGCCGCCGCGAATCTCGAGCGACACCGGAGCGGACTCGGCAAACAGCACGACATCATTTACCTCGGCGACGACAGTCTCGCCACGATCGGTGTGCGCGCGCTTCTGCGAGAGTTCGGTGGCCCGGCCGAGCATGTCGTGCAGGATCTCGTGCCAGGCGAACGGGCGGATGCTGTGGCTCTGCACGGTTCCGTCACGCAAGACGACCACGCTGTCGGCCAGCGCTTCGATCTCGCCGAAACGGTGTGACACGTAGACGATCGCGAGCCCGTCCGCACGCAGGGCCCGCAAGACGTCGAACAGGCGCTCGGCCTCGGCTGACGTCAGTGCCGACGTGGGCTCGTCGAGGATGAGTAGTTGCGGGGTGCTGCGCAGGGCGCGGGCGAGCGTGACGAGCTGGGCATCCGAGATGCGCAGGTCACGGGCGTCCTGCGCGAGGACACGGTCGGACCAGTCGAGGCCGAGGAGCGCGAGGGCGGCGCGGGCCTGGGCGAAGTCGCGCCGGCGGTTGCGCAGGGCGCCGCGGAGACCGCCAGCGAGGTCGTCGAGCAGCACATTCTCGGCGACCGTCAGCCCGGGCACGATGCCGTCGGCGACCTTCTGGTGCACCGCAGAGATGCCGAGGTTGCGGGCGGCCGTCGGGCTGGAGAGCGTGACTTCCTCGCCGGCGATGCTGATGGATCCGCTGTATTTCGGGTTGGCCCCGGAGAGCGCCTTGATCAGCGTGGACTTACCGGCCCCGTTCGCGCCCAGGAGCGCGGTGATGCTGCCCCCGGAGAACTCGAGGTTCACATCGCGCAGGACGACATTGGATCCGTAGGAAAACGAAACACCACTGAGGGAGACGACCGCGGTGCGGGCGTCTCCCTCAGTGGTCAGAGGAGAAGAGGTCACGAGGTGGCGGGCAGCCAATCTGCGACGACGGTGGTGTCGAGGGTCAGGCTCGGCTCGGCTTCGCGCAGCGCGGCGACGTTGTCGACGGCCTTCTCCTTGAGGAAGTCCTGCGTGATGACGATTGCCGGGAACTGCACGTCGGTCTCGTCGAGCTCACCGGCGAGGCTGAGCGCGAGCGTGCGGACGACCGCGGCGCCGACTGCTGCCGGGTCGGTTGCCGACGTTGCAACCCAGGGGCTGTCGGTGGCGTTGATGACCTCGAGGTCGGCGTTCGAGATGTCGATGCCGTAGACCTTTACCTTCGACTGCAGGCTGTTCTGGATGACCGCCTGCACGGCACCCTTGGTGATCTCGTCGTACGGGGCGAAGATCGCCTCGACATCGGGGTTCTGCTTGAGCGCGGCGTCGACGAGCGGGATATTGTCGCTCGCTGTCGATTCGCTGACCTTTCCGGTGGAGAACACGACGTCGAGGTCGTGGTCCTTCACGAAGGAGTCCCAGACGACAGCGCGGCGGTCGAGCGCTGCGAAGCCGGTTGCGGAGACGTAACCGACCTTGGCGCCGTCTCCGACATCCGTGATCAGCTGGTCGAGAACGCCGGTCGCCATCGACTCGTCGGACTGCGACGTGGTGATGACTCCGGTCGCGTCGGTGAGCGCGAGGTCGTAGACGACAACCGGGATGCCGGCGTCCACTGCCTTGGTGATCAGCGGCTGCAGGGTATCGGTCTGGCCGTGGTCCACGATGATCGCGTCGGGCTTGGAGGCGATGGCCTGCTCGAGGTCGCTCGCCTGCTTGGCGTTGTCGTTGCGGGCATCGGTGACGGTCAAGTCAATGTTCGCGACGCCGGCCTGCGCCTTGGCGCCGGCTCCCCACGACTCGAAGTAGTCGCCGGCACCACTCTGGCGCACCAGGGCGACGGTGACCGGGTCCGCGTCGAACGGGGCGGGCAGGGGCGCGGATGCCGCGGCGGCAGAGCTGGACGGTGCGGTCTCAGCGGGGCCGCTGGACTGCGCGCAACCGGTGAGCGCAAGAGCTGCGGTCGCCGCGACGGCGGCGAACGTGATGATGCGGGAGTGGGCCATGGAACTGATCTCCAGAAAGTCGGGAAGGGTGCAAGCGAAAAAGGAGTGCGCGCATCTGCTGCGATGCGGAAAGCCGTGAGGTGCAGGCCGAACTGCTTCGGCCTTCGCTCATGCAACCAACAGGAGGGACCAATCGCACAATTCCGTGACCTTGTATTACGAAATCCAGGTCACACAACGAAATCGAAGACCCGGGAGAAATAGCATGACGCTATGACTCTTTTGACCGTCTGGGACGAAACCGACGAGACCACACCCGTACTGCAGACCCGCGATGCTGCACTCATCACCGACACGCTTTCCCCGCTCGGCGTGCGCTTCTCCCGCTGGGAGCTCAAGGAGCTCTCGGAGAACCCCACGCAGGACGAGGTGCTCGAGGCCTACCGTGCCGAAATCGACGGCGTCAACGCCGCCCAGGGCTACACGCTCGTGGACGTCGTCGCCATCGCGCCCTCCGACGACCCGGCCTACGCCGAGCTCGCCGCCACCTCGCGCCAGAAGTTCCTCAGCGAGCACCAGCACGACGATGACGAAGACCGCTTCTTCGCTCGCGGATCTGGCGTCTTCTACCTTCGCGTCGAGGGCAAGGTCTACGCCGTGTTCTGCGAGGCCGGCGACGTGATCTCCGTTCCCGAGAACACCACCCACTGGTTCGACATGGGAACCCGCCCCGAGTACGTCTCGGTGCGCTTCTTCCACGACGACGATGGTTGGGTCGGAAACTTCACCGGCAGCGACATCGCCACCAAGTTCGCCACTTACGACGAGCTCGCCCAGGTTCCCGCCTAGCCCTTCTTCATCCGCTCACCCACCCGAGGTACTCCTATGTCGAACGCGCCCCGCAGCTACTGGTCAGGCACCGCCGACCGCGCCGAACTGGCACACTGGTCGGCCATCGCCCGCGAGGCCGCGACGGCCCTCGCTGTCGATGTTGTCGACCGGGATAAAGCGAACCTCGACCCCCGGGCGGAACTGGTGCTGCTGCGGCAGGCAGGACTCGTCGACCTTCTTGTTCCCGCGGCGTTCGGCGGGGGCGGCGGGCACTGGGAGACCGCGTTCCGTGTCATCCGCATTCTCGCCGAGGTCGACGGATCGATCGCCCAGCTGTTGCTGTACCACTACATCAACCAGGGCAATATCGGGTTCATCGGCGACCCGGTGAAGCAGGAGGACTGGTACCGCAAGTCCGCGGCCGGCAGCTGGGTGTGGGGCGACTCGGTGAACCCGGTAGATCCCGCGCTCGTGCTGACGCCGGAGGGCGACGGCTACCGCCTCGACGGCCTCAAGCGATTCTCCACCGGAGCATCGGCCGGCGATGTCGTGCTCATCAACGCTCTCGCGAAGGGTGGACCGCACGACGGCAAGATCGTCGCACTGGTCGTCGACCACGACCGCGAGGGCATGAACTACCTCGGCGACTGGAACGCTCTCGGCCAGCGGCTGTCGGCGAGCGGATCGGTGCGCTGTGACAACGTGTTCGTTGCGGAATCCGACCTGCTCGGCTTTGCGAGCGACGACCCGTTCTTCAACGCGGTGACTCCCGGCCTGCAGCTCGGTTTCGGCAACCTCTACCTCGGAGTCGCGCGCGGAGCGCTCGAGCACGGCCGCCGGGTGACCCTCGCCCGCAAGAACGCGTGGTTCCTCAGTTCGGCGGACCTGTACCAGGACGACCCGTTCATCCAGCGCTCGTACGGCGAGTTCCTGTCGCACCTCGTCGCAGCGGAAGCGCTGGCCGACAAACTGAACCCCACCTACGACGAAGCCCTCGAGAAGGGCTGGGACTTCACCCTCGACGACCGTGCCCTTCTCGAACAGGACGTCGCACAGCTCAAGGTCGTGTCTACCGACATCGGACTGGAGATCACGACCCGCATCTTCGAGACGACGGGGTCGAGTTCGGCAACCGCCAAGTCAGGCCTCGACCTGTACTGGCGCAACCTGCGAACGCACACCCTGCACGACCCGGTCGACTACAAGAAGCTCGAGGTCGGTGCCTACTTCCTCAACGGAACGGTGCAGCCGGTCTCGCTCTACACGTAAGCGCCGCACGCTGGTGGAGTAGCACGACGAGCGCCAGCGAAGCGCACCCTTCGACACGGCCCTGGCGGGCCTGCTCAGGACAAGCGTAGCGAAACCCGCAATCACGCCACGCACCCGTAGAACCCGTCGCTCGCCGACAGCTCGGGCGCCCACGCCGGGCGCGGACGGTTGTCGTCGAGGACCGTCCACTGGCCATCGACGAGTTCGTACTGCCAGGCCGGGCCATCGCTCAAGAAACTGCGGGTGGCTTCGAGCAGCCGATCGACATCCGCCTCGCTCGACCCGAGTCCGACGCTCGCCCGCAGCGCCGCACCGGCGGAGCCGAGACGGGCGAGAAGCGGATGAGCGCAGAACTTGCCGTCGCGCACTCCCACTCCCCATTCGGCCGAGAGGTACGCGGCAAACAAGCGCGAGTCCACGCCGTCGACGGCGAAACTGACGACGCCGACGGCATCCGTCGAATCGGGGAATATGCGGAAGGTCTGCACGCCGAGAGCGGCAAAACCCTCGACGAGGCGATCACGCAGCCGGCTCTCGTGCGCGACCAGTTCGTC
>Ga0247729_10000632_pt1 | contig 14120 bp, 9 predicted proteins | sample UWRJL133311R2_FD_180958 | JGI IMG/M metagenome (GOLD analysis project Ga0247729, IMG submission 180958) | Plant litter microbial communities from Arlington Agricultural Research Station in Wisconsin, United States - UWRJ-L133-311R-2 | ecosystem: Environmental > Terrestrial > Plant litter >... | reverse complement strand
CGTCGTAAAAAGGGCCGGTCGCCCCGAGCGCGCCTTGCATATCCTCGGTTGCTGTCGTCCACACACCAGACAAGGAGAACGCATTCACATCGAGTGGCTGTCTGAGAAAGCCGTCGACTATTGACGTAGCGCCGACTGCGCCGATGACGCCAGACAACACCGCTAGATCGTTAATCGCCCGAGCAGTTTCGATGATTGCTGTGCCTGTTGTCCAAAGACCTGTCAGCACCGCACTTGTTTCGGCGATGCTCCCTCTAACTGACACTCCCACCATCGTGGATGTCTGCGACCAGATCGCTACGGAAACTCCGGCTCCTAGATGCAATGAGGTTGCGGTTCCGCTGAGCGCGCTGTCGGCCAGTTGGTAGGTCGTCACAACTGACGCGGTGACAAGAGTGAGAGCTTCAGCTGTTGCGAGTTTGATGGCCAGCTGAGCGGCAGCGGTGGTCGCTGCGCTCTCTGCAGCAGCTCCCGTTAGCGGTGACAGTAGAAGTGAAGCGACCAAGTCGGGAGCTCCTGCGACTGATGCTGTTGATGCGACGATGGGCCCCACGAAACGGTTGAGACTGGAGAGTGAGGTCGACATCTGCTCGACGTCGGAGAAGGTGACCTGCAGGTCGTGGCCAGCTTTAGCGTAGTTACTGTGCGCGGTGCTGGCTGCTGCAGCGACTGCAGAATTTGTCTTTGCTTGGGCGTCTAACGCAGCGTCGTGCTGAACGGACGTCTGTCCGGCAAAGGTTCCGGTGACGTTGGTGTAGGCGGTCGAGATTGCCTCCACCAGCAAGGGTGTGCCGTCCACTGTTTCATCGGACATAGCTGTCTCTGACCCCTTCCGCGACTAGACCGAGTAATTCGATCTCCATGCCGGCCTGAGTAGCTGGACTGATAGTTATCGTGGCTGATTCGGTGATGTCTTCAGCCGATAGTGGGTTCTGTGCGTTGAGGTCGAACTTGGTCCAACCGGCAGAGGTGTGAAACCAACTTCCCGCATAGACGCAGCGTCCGTCCCGGGTGAACGTCCTTATCCGAAAGGATGCCGACATCGCTCCGGCGATGCGAGCGAGAACGCTGGTGGCGTTTTCCAACTGCGTTTCTGCGGCGACTGCCTCGATGACCCGGGAGTCTCCAGTTCGCAGCGCAGCGATCAGAGCGCGGGATTGAGTCACGCCGACCGTGACCGGAGCGAACGTTTCCTGGGTCGGACTCGTCGGTGGGATCAGTCCCGCGAGCGTTGTGGACAGGTTGGACACGTCTCCGAGTTCGATGGAGACGAGAGGCGGTGAGGCTGCTTCCCGGTCAGTGTTCGCCGAGATAGTGAGGGTCGACGTCACCCCGTCCGTGACAGTTATCGAACTGGTGATTTGTGATTCAGGGCTCCATGCGTCGGCCTGGAAAAGAAGTTCTCCTGTCATTTGCAGGGCGAGGCAGCTCAGGAGTGGAGGTCTGATTAGGCCTGTCCAGTCCGGGTCGCCTAGGACAGTGGAGCTGTCTAAGAGACCATTCCTTTTCAGGGAATTCAGCGGAGTTAAGTCGTCGTGCGGCGTGCGTGCGGGCGCGGCGAGGTTCGGCAATATCAGGCCCGGAATGTGGTCGCGGAGGAGTAGGAGTTCGTCGATGCCGATCTCGAAACGTTGCATGACGTCCGGGGCTTGCATCATCGCCAGCCTCGTGCCGTGAAGGTTTGTGCGAGGTCGAGCCAATCCTTTGCCCCTGACGGCGGCAGTGATGGAACTGTTCCCACTACAGACTTCGCGGTTTGTACGTCAGTACGAGATATTTCGTGACCGGCCAGAGTGAGCACTGAAACGCGCACTTTGTCCACGTCGCCAGATGCGGCGGCGCCTACAACGTGCATGAGGCCAGTGACAGCGTTGTGGACGACGTCTCTGACGACCTCCACGGTGTGGGTGGCGGTGCTGAGCGCCCGTCCCCACGCTACGGTTACCCACTTCTCGGCGGCAGCAATGTCAGCCTTCACTGAATCGACTGCGCGAGCGTGGGCCTCGAGGGCTGACGCGACATCGTCAAGTGACTGCGCTTGGCGCCCTAGGTCCAGTGCGACCTCATGAATGCGCGAGCGAAGGATGTCACCCGCGTGGGACGACCAGGTCATTGACTCTGACTGCGCAATCAACGACTTTGCGCGCGCGCGCATCTCGACGGCGTTGCCTCGAAGGTCTGCGGCGCGCGCACGTAGTTGGCTCATTTCGCCGTACATGGGCTTTACCTACTCCCCGAGGGGACGTGTGACCGTTAGCGTCCGAGTCGAGAAGCGATCTGCGAATCCACGTCTTGCAGAGTGTGAGCCGTGGAGCGAAGGAAGGCGGCCAGATCGTTCAGTCCGCCGATTGTGTTCTGTGCACCGGAGGTGAATCGGGTATACGCCTCGGAGAACGCTCCGGAGGACTTGTCGGTGGTGAATCCTTGAGCGACCAGGGCGCTGATCTGACCCTGAAGCTTGGTCAGTGTTGTGCTGATCTCTTCCCGGCCAGCCGTCAAGATGTCGGCTTTGCCGGTGAGCTCCTGATATGAGACGTTGATGTTAGCCATGTGCGGTTCCCCTTCGCTGCGATGACGCTGTTCCCCCCGAACGGGCGTATACCGGGCAGTCTAGGCAGCCGCCATCTACTGATGCAAACTCAATTCGCCGTTGTGTGAGGTTCAACTGATTGAGTGTTGAGCCGTTCGTGTCAATTGTGGGAAAGCTACTTGCACACGGGAGGGCCGACCGGCAACAACGAGGATTCCACGACCGACGGGGAAGTCCGCTCTGGTTACGCGCGGGAACTGCACTCGAAAAAGACTCATCCCGTCTGTCTCTTCAGGCTGGAGCACGATTCCCGCCCGAGCGGTTTTCAGTTCGGAGTAGATCTGCCACGCGGCGCCGGCAGTGACGGTGTCGGCTTCGGCGATCACCGGAACATCGGCCCTGCGGGCGGCTTTGATGAGTCTGGCAATGGCGGACTCGGCCATGAGTCCCTCGAAGTCGCCAACATTCTCCAGGACGATCACCATGTCGGCGGTGCGATCGGGTCCTGGTCGTTCCAACATGGTCGCCAACCGATTCGCCAGTGCGTCGGCGTCGTCGGGGTCGTGTGCGGCTTCCTGCCATTCCGTTGTGGCTGTGAGGGCACTTCGGCGCGCGACGAGCAAGTAGGGGGCAAGGTCCGGCCGCGTACGACGGATGGATTGAATAATCGTCTGCATTGCGGTGGTTCGGCCGGAACCGAATGGTCCACTGACAACGAATAATCCGTCCAGTGGTAAACCGACCGGTTGCAGCGTTTCGTCGCTGACGCCCAGCAGCGGCTGACCATTGACGGAGTCTGGGAGGCCGGCTGTGGGGATCAGATCGGCTAGTCGCTGGATCTCGGGGGCCGGGTCGGCGGCGCTGAAGGTGCCGATCAGATCGACGGTGGCTGCGGCTTGGGCTGCGAGGTCCGGGGACCCAGCCACCACAGCGAGCTGAACTTCATGCGACGCAATCAACGCGCGCCCGGCTGGTGCGTCGATGAGGACATCGCCGGGCACTCCGAGTATCGCGTACTCGCTGTCCGTGGCCAGGCGCAGCACAATGCGCTGCTGAATATTGGCAAGGAGCGCCGACGGGAAGGCGGCGAGCCGGTCAGCGGTGACGGCAAAGTGGATCCCTACTTGCCGCCCGGCGCTGAACAGTTTGGTGAACTCGTCAAAGAACATCCCGCTGAACTCGAACTCGGCTCGGAAGGTTGCCATCCCGTCGATCAGGACCAGCAGTCGTGGCGCGTTGATACCGGTGCTATTCCGGTATTCGGTCAGCGTGGAGGCATTGGCGGCGGAGAACAGTCGTGTGCGATCGAGCATGATTGCCGTCAAGTGGCGGATTAGTCTGCTGACTCGTTCGGTATCTCCGCCGGAGATTATCGAACCCACCGTTCGGAGGCTCTCGAGGGTGCTCAATGCCCCGCCCGAGAAGTCGAGCCCGTAAAGGTGGACAAGGTCAGTTTCGGCTGCTCGAGCGGCCGAGACAGCGAGCGTGCGCAGGAAAGTGCTCTTTCCTGTTCCGCCGGTGCCGAAGATGGCGATGTTGCCCTGTCCGTCGAGATCGAGCTCGAACAGGCGTTGGCGTTGCGTCTCGGGCTCATCAATGATGCCGAGGCGCAGTGCGCCAGTGCGCGCCACGGGAAGTGTCAGCAAATCGAGCGTGGTGGGCAGCTGATCCAGCCATGGCCGTCGTGGAGACGGCAGCCGCAGCCGACGTGCGGCGGCGGAGATGGTGACACTGAGCCGCTCGATGTCTTTTGGTTCATCGCCGCCGCGTACAGCAACGGTTGAGTGGGAAGCCCAAGTTGATCCGCGGCCAAACGTCAACTCGGCGACCTCGATTTCGCTCGCGGCGTCCACGGTGGCCGTGGAGTACCCGCCGAGATAGGCGGCTTGGAAGTCAGTTACGCGGCCAGGGCCGAGTTTGGCTGCGGCTCGCCCGGGCATCGCTGGGTCAAAGTATGCAGCGCTGCTGGTGCCGAGTACGTCTTGGCTGTCTGCCTCATCTGCCACGCGCAGTGCGATGCGAAGGTTCGTGTTCGCTCGCAGGTTGTCTTTGATGACGCCGGCCGGGCGTTGGGTTGCCATAACTAGGTGGAGGCCGAGCGATCGTCCTCGCTGAGCAATGTCGATCATCCCGTCCACAAATTCTGGAACTTCCGTGGCGAGGGCTGCGAACTCGTCGACAACGATGATCAACGCAGCTGGCGCGTCAGGGTCGGATCGTGCCTCGAGGTCTTGGAGATCTTTAGCCCCCTTGTCGCGGAGTATTCGTTCTCGATGCTTGAGTTCGGCCCGCAACGACGTGAGCACGCGGCGAACGAGGTGGGTATTGAGGTCGGTGACGAGCCCGACGGTATGAGGGAGGGTCTTGCATTCGGCGAAAGCAGTCCCACCTTTGAAATCGACCAGGAGGAAGTTCACTCGCTCAGGTGAGTACTCGGCGGCGATTCCCATGATCCACGCTTGGAGAAACTCGGACTTTCCTGAGCCTGTTGTGCCGCCGATCAGCGCGTGTGGACCGTGTGCGCGTAGGTCGATCGCAAACGGCTCGATTGGGCCTTGGCCGACAATGGTTCGAATGCCGCCTGGTTCACGGGGAACACCGACAGTCCACGCGGAAGTTAGTGAATCATTCTTGGCCCACCGGGACACCACTGCACCGTCATCGGTTGCGATCGCGGCATCGAAAAGTTCGAGAAAGGCAACACTTCGCGGTAAGTCGGATTCATCGAGGACCTGCGCTCCCGCATCATCCACGGGTGCGAGGAGTCGTGCGCTCGTCAACGCAGCAACATCATCTAGTTGTTCGAACGAGTCCAGAGCGACCGTCTGCCCCGTGCGAACAAATCCCACCGTGCCTGTCCAGGTGTTGTAATCAACGTGAACGTATGTACGGCAAACGACAGGTAATTGGGTAGTCGTCGGTGCGAGCCAGATTAGGAACACACCAACGTCCGGCCCTTCTTCAGCCAACGCAACCAGGCGTGCTCGGTCTGCTGGAGATTCGGCGGTGACCAGAGCGACGACGACTGGGGTTGCTGGGAGCGTATCCACGGCCGTGCCGTGGTCTTCGTCCAGGCGCGTGAATTCATCGAGCCGAGACCGCACCGTGGTTCCGCGACCAGCACTGTGCTGGCGGCGTTGGGCCACAAGCCCCTCCAACTCGGCCAACAGGAGACTCGCTGTCGCATAGTCCCCAGCTAGCCCCTTGGATTTGATCGGGCTGTACGGCGAATCAAGATGCGGCAACCACTTCAACCAATCCCATTTAGCGGTGGTGTCTCCAGCAGCGAAGGCTGTCAAAACTAGGTCGGCAGGCGAGTGCAATGCCGCCAACTGCAGGACCAGCGCACGCGCTGCCGCCAACGCCTGCGGTCCTGCTCCTGCCACACCGATCGAACCTGCGCGTTCGAGACTCTCGATCACCGGCACCCCATCGACTGCGCGGAACTCGTCGACCAAGCAGGTCACCCGGTCCCAGTCCTCTGGCCGAGCGCTGTTCTTCGTTGGCGGAACCACAGAACTGCGACTGGACTGAGTACCCGTACCCAGACGCACTTCCAAAAACGTGGCGTGCTCCGGTTTCCGAGTCCACAACAGATCTGACCGTGATCGGATCGCCTCGACAACATCAGCCACCGAAGGCGATTCGGCGACGCGCGAGGCAACTTCTTGGGAACGAAGATCCACCAACGTGTTCCGTGTGGCAGCCATGGACCTGTCAAACCGTGCCGAGTCATCGCGGTATCGACGCCGATTCTGAGCGCGATTCTCGATCCACGTACCGAGCATGATGACAGGTGTCAAGGCGATGAAGATGAGGCTGTAGATCTGCTGCGTCACGACGAAAAGGACCGTACCCATCACCACCGGCGCCACAACCGCCAGCATCGGAAACTTGGTCTTCTCCGGGACCAGAGGCAGCTCCGGCGCAGGGATGGCAGAGCCACGGAAGGTAGCCTCCACCCGAGGGGACCTGAAGAACGCGGCCTCGGCACCAGCAGCGGCTAGCAAACTTGGTGAGCCCCCGGGTGACTTGGTCAGAGGCCGTAATTGCAGAACAGTGTCGCCCACCCTCACCTGCGACCACAGGGTCAGGACATCGCGGTTAACCTTCATGCCGTTGACCTCCAACCCATTTGCCGAGTTGAGATCCGTGACAACTACTGTGTCAGCGACCGTGATGCTTGCATGGCGGCGCGAAACCTGCTCATCGTGCAAGGAGATATGAGCTGCGGGATTTCGCCCCACGTGATTGACCCCCGGCAGCAAAGTGAACTCAGCCCCGTCATCAGGCCCCTCAATGACCGACAGCAAAGCCACCGGATGCCCATCACCTTGGTCGCTCGAGCGAGGCGCGCCAGCGTGAGCAACTTCGACGGTGCTTCCCGACCGCAAAGCAGAGTCGTGCACTGACAGAAGCGGGTTGAGCAGGCGGGTCTGCAGCTGACCGGGGATATGCACACGCAGGGTGAGCTCTTCGGCGAGATCACTGTTCTCGAGATCACTGGAAGCGAGCCGCCGAGCGATGTCGCCGATCGTAGCTGTGGCGTCTACCGTCACCTCGACGTCCTTCGGACCGCCGCCTGTCGATGCGAGCGAAAGTTTGAGTCTCATCGAGCCCCCGTAGCCTGAAACCGATCGGTATCGATGAATCATCAGAATTCATCCCGTCGCCCATTCTTACTTATGAGTGGGGAAGCCGGTCGCGGTCAACGCCATTGGCCTGGCTAGGGGGTGGGCAGGCAGCACCAGCGTGCACGCGGTCCAGCGCGAGTTAGGCATCCGCGAGCGCTGTCGTCTCCCTGTGGCACCATCTCACAGTGCTTACAAAGAAGAGCGAAAATCGATTCTCTAATTATTCAAGTAGTGGCCGGCTGTTTGGTCCAGCAGCAGTCGTCATCTATCTGCTGTTTATCTGCGCTGCAATAGCTGCCTCGTACATTGGAATTGACCCAGTCTGGAGGGTGCTCGGTTCAGCGCTCGCAACGTTGATTCCCGAGGCATCGTGGTTCGAACCCACCGCCATGGCCGTTGTACTCGCCTGCTACGCGGCTCTATTGGGTGAAGGTCTCAATCAGGCGCGTACGCCTGAGGCGCGATTGAACCGCGATTTCATCGTCTCTCTCTGCACGGGGGTGGGGTCATTTGTTTCGATGTACATCGTCGGCTGCATTGTGGGATCCGTCTACCGGCCGGCCCTCCTCCCTCAGATTTCTCTCATCCTCGCTATTGGGCTTCTGACAGTGCTGTTGAGCGCCAAGATCGGGTCCTTTTGGATCGGCAACCCGGCAAAGCAGCGCGACTCACTGCTGTCCAGCGCCGCCGTGCTGGAAGACATGATTGCGAAGGCCGGGTCCGTGCGCGCTACCTCGTTCGTGCGAGCGGCAGCAGTCCCCGGTATTTATCTCGCGGCGTGGTGTCTTGTCTTCGTGGGAGCGGCCGCAACATTCGTGGGGGTGTCTTCTATCGGCGACATGGTTCAAGCATTCTGGCTGGTTCCGCCGCTGGTGGTGAGCGCGAGCAGCGCGTTCGCGGTGCTTACCACTTCCACTATTCCTCGGGTTGTCGGCGTTCTGGTTGGCGGGCTTGTTCTCGCCGTGGGACTGATCGCACCGGTTGGGCTAGTGATAGTGCTGGTGGGGAGCTTTCCCGCCTTCTCGATGATCGCGATTGCGATCCCCACTCTCGTTTGTGCAGTGTCGGCAATCGTCCCCCAGTCGGTATCAAAGAAAACGTCAAGAGTGACGATCAACTCGGCCGGGAGGGCTGTGGGGGTAACACTCCTTGTCCACGAAAGGGACCGGATGGTGGCGCGCGCAATAGCCATCGATGACCGAGCACTTGAATTCGCCTCCAGGTACGGAATGTCACGGTAGGTAGTGCCAACCTCGCGAGCACGCTTCCTCCACCGGACGCGGATCCGCGGCGCGGGGCACCACGGACGCATGGTCGCCCGAGGCAAGAGCTTTGACGCGGCGGTCGTTCCGCTCTTTCCTGCAGGCGAAAGAACGGAAGAATCAGTCGAACTGGACGGTACGGAACCGTGGCTCAGCACCGAGACCGTCGGGCTCGATCAGTTGGCCCCGCAGGAGCCATGAAACCTGTTATCGGGGATTGCGGCTTGGGTCGTCCAGGTTGCGGCTATCACAGGTGCCTAATTGGTTTACTAGCTTGACGTACGCTGGCGGTGTGACGGGGCTTATTCGAAAAGTAGTCGCGGGGACGACGCGTACCGCAAAGGTGGTCACGCTGGACCGACCTGCCGCTCGCAGGTTCCAGCACTCGGTCCTCGGTGACGAAGGCGTTGTCTTGGCGGAGAGCGTTGAACAGTTCCGTGCCGCGGTCGCCACTCCTGTGGACCTGCTTGTAGTCAGCACCCACGGTGGACTTTGCGAGGCCAAGGTCGGTTTCGGCAGGAGCGGCGAGAACTGGGTAAACATCGACTCGCTCTCAGGTCGGTGCTCGATTCTCCTTGTCATTGCTTGCAATCAGGAACGTGACCGTGCTGGCATCTGGCAGGCGAGATTTTCGCCCACACAGGTCGTGCTTGCTACCAAAAAGGTCCCGGGTGAGACGGCGGACCGAGCGATCGGGCGCGTCCTTGATCGGCCGCACACGTGGGGCGATGGGCATGCCGTACTGGAAGCCTTGCTCGACACGGTACGGCCGGCTCCCGCGATGGTGGACGCCGACTGGTACGTCTATCACGACCAGCTTGCGATCTGAGAGGCAGCACGGCGGTGACCGACGAGTGGATATACGAGAACAATGCTGACAACTCAGCGCGTTTCGTGCTGGGCACCGCAGGAGCGCACCCACTAGTTTGCGTTGGCGTGAACCCAAGCACCGCGGCGCCAGGGATCCCCGACCTCACCGTCAGCAAGGTCTCTGGCTTCGCGTCACGCAACGGGTTCGACAGCTGGGTGATGCTGAACCTCTACCCGCAGAGATCTACCGACCCTAATGGAATGGATCTGGCTCACGACCCAGGTCTCAAAGAAGAGAACGAGCGGCGCATCTCTGAGTGGATCAACGGGCGCTCACTAACTTTCTTAGCCGCGTGGGGAGGGCTCATCATGGCCCGTCCCTATCTAACTCAAATGCTCGCTGGCATCGTCTCCGCCACAGAGCTTTCAGGGGGCAACTGGGTATCGATCGGAGACGCGCTTAAGGCCGGACATCCGCGCCATCCCTCGCGTGCCGCTTACACTTGGCCGTTGCAGAGCTTCAACGTACGGTCATACCTGCGCTCTATCGAAGCTGCTGCCATACGCGGCGCCTGACACCGCAGCTATTCGCCCCGATGCAGGGTATGGGTTGTCAGGACAGGGTGTATGAAGATGGGCTCGCAGCACTTGTAGACCCAACCCCAGTTTGAACCGGCAAGTAAACTTTGCTGCATCCTGCGACTTGCAGAGATCCTCGATCTGCATTCAGGCACCCTTCTCATCGTGGGCCCGTTGATCGGCCGCCGAATCCGGACGGTTTAGCCCCTGTCGATTCTTCAAAGTTTGCGTCGCCGCCGATCTGACGCCTCACCGAAGGTGCAGTTCGCCAGCGCTGGACCGGAGCGCCCGCGCGGTACAGAGTAGTGCTATGCACAGCAGCGATCGACGAGACGACAACGTGATTCGGATGCACTCGGCGAGTGAGGAGCCGGAAGAAATGGTTGAGCTCGATGGCACGGAGAATTGGCTCTCGACCGAAACGGTCGGCCCGGAGCAGCTAAGCTCCGAACGCCGATAGAGTCTCTGAAAACACTCTCTTCGCTGACCCGAGTATTGAGGAGAGCGAAGAGAGACCGTTGCCTACGAGCTATCCGCTAATTAGGCGTAGACACAAGAGTCCTCGCCCGAAGGTTACGCAGACGTTTTGCATAGAGGTTGAGGTGTGCGGAGCGTATGTCGGGCGTTGTGTAGGCCTGGTCTAGAGCAAACAGCGTCTTACATAGGTCTAGCAATTCGTTCTCGGGTGTGCCGCCCCTGGCATAAGCGTCTTCACATAAAGCGCGAAAGAAGTGTGCCAGGACCCACGTCGGATCGGCACCCTCGGCGAGCGATATTGCCTTACTTGCCCAGCCGGACGGACGCATGAGAAAAAGGAAGAACAGAGTCGCGGTCGTTCGTTCGTGGGTGACGTCAAGTTCACCGAGACGAAGCGCTTCGTTGAGCGTTGCTACTAGCTTCGGCGACGTCAGCGTCGATTCCATGCCGGCCAGCACAGTGCCGGCGGGTATCGATCTTGCTATGAACTCGACCCATCGGTCCATGTCTCCGGATACCGGACCATCAGGGCTCTCAGTGAGAGTGCGGGAAATAGCCTCTTTCACATCGGTCAAGGCTGAGTCCCCACTGAGAGTCGTGATGAACCGACCCCAAAGCTCGAGCGTCATCACCAGTGATTTCCGTTTGAGTTCTAGGGCTTCTACCTGGTCAAGGTCGCGTAGAACGCTTGACGCCAAGTCAAGTGTGCGATGAATGCGCGCGATAGCTGGCATATCTTCGGTGACGAGACCGAACGAACCTGGGGAGTTACTTTCAGGAAACTCCACGTCCTGGTCATCATCGTCTTCATCATCGGATACGGGGGCGATTGCACGCGCGTCTGCGCTTGCGGCTTGTATCGGGGCCGCATCTACCGTGACTCGCGGCATCAGCTCGTATGGCGAGCCGGCCACCGAAGAGTCGGATAACTCCTGTTTAAGGAGCGATTGCAGTCGAGCCAGCAGGTCCTCGTCAGTTCGCATCAACGCCGCTAGACGCGTGGCGACTGGCTTGTAGTAGAAAATGTCATTGGCAATAAGCTCGCGGAAATCTGCGTCTACCGTTGCCCTCTTTGCTGCGAACAGCGTGAAGTAGGAATAGCGTCCGAATTCCACTTGGTCGCCGTGCCTTCGTAGAACTCGTCGACGGACAAGGAAAGCGAGCACCTCGAACGCACTCGCGCTCCAGCCGTATTTGCTGATTATCTCGCTAATCTTGCGAACAGCCTCGTGCTCAGCGAGGCTTGGTGTCTCGTCCCAGATCATCGCCTCTGCGAGGTTAGACAAGATCGCCTGAACATCAGTGTCGGTTAAACCTGTTCCGTCTTCGTGCGGATCGCCTACCCCGAGCAAAAGCGAAAGGTGAGCGTCCATCAGGCTCGTCTGATTTGTTGCCTCTCGCGGACCCCCTCGAACGAGCTGGAAGAGAAGCAGCGAAACAGTTAGCGGCGTTCGCTTGAGTCCTTCGCTGTCGAGAACTCGCAGGGCTTCTTCAGCGATTTGTTCACCCTGTCCGGGCGCGAGTCTCTCCGCCAGCTCAACAATGTCAGCGCGGCGCATGCGGCCGAGAAACAGGAGACGTGGCTCCACGCCGTGATTACGAAGCATTCCTACCAGGTCGTCTTCGCCGCCCTGCCTACACCCCACAACCTTCACAATGGCAGGTGACTGAACTAACTGCGCGAGAACCGCATCCGCAGCGCGCCGTTTGCCCGGGTCGAAGTCGTCCAAGGCGAGGACGTGAGCTGGCAAGGTATCGCCTCTGTCATGAATGAACCCGACGCTCATCGCGGCGTTTGTCACAGCGTTATTGAGCGGATCACGACGAGTTCGGCAATCAGCAAAGCGAACAAAGAGAGGGGCAGCCGACCCGAGGATGTCGGATGACTGGGTAGCAAGCCACTTGACGGCAGTCGAAAGGCCTGAACCCTCGTCTCCGACCACAACAAAAAAATCGTGAGACTGAACTTCCGCGTGCCCGTCCAGAGGGGCAATGTCGCTCTTGGCGCCATTACGCATTCGATCCCGTACGAAGCTTGCATGTTGAACGGGCAACAGCACGGGAGCCATAACGAGGTCGGCTTGGATGAACTCTGCGCCTCCTGCTTCGAAAAGCACAGACTCCGAGGTCATTGAATCTCGGAGAAGATCGCGAGTTTCCTGGATAACATCACGAGCCAACCCGGCGTCGTTGAGCACCAATTCCGCGCGACTCGGTGTGTGACGTTGGAGAAATGAAGCTAGATCTTCGTATGCGTCACCATAGACGACAGGGATTACGTTCTCATCCGCATGTATCTTCTGGAGCTCCGCTTCGTCGCTCGTCCTGCAAAGTCGGAAATGAGTGACGCCTGACTCGGGGAAAGCTGCACGGTGCCAGCGGAGCAATGCTGCGAAATTGGGATCGCTAAGTCCGGCACCGAAGCCTACATACACAATGGACTTCAGGGCAGACACTGCTCGTTCGAGTGCCTCGATTGATTTGTGCGCTCGGAACTGGGCATAGTCGGTCTCGCTGAGAACGACCGACACCGGATTATTCCAAAGGCCGTGAAGATGTCCAATTGCATCGCTACTGCGAGTTACCACCTCATGAAATCCACGAACATCCGTCCAGTCAGTGGACTGTCGACCGCCCACCGTTTCTAACAGCGTGTCGTAGTTGGTGGTCAATATAGGAAATGGGTACGAGAGTAGTGCCCGTGCCGCGGAGTCATCCCGAACCTCGAGGTCGCCGATGTCCTCACTCAGCCACTGATTGAATGCACTATCTCCGATTCGTCGAAGAGCGCCGGCAACCATCCCTGCTGCCTGAATCACGGTGTCGGTCTCCGGATAGGCCAGCAGCCCATCAACCAGACCCCGCCACTGCATCCCAAACGAATTGTCAAGCCTTTCTGCACGATCCGCACCGCTACGAATAAGCCCACCCCAAGTAGCAGTGGGTGCACCACCGGTCGTGGTTGCGGACAGCCCGGATCCGACGATGAAAACCACGTCGGAGCCGGACACTGCTTGTTGAAAGCTTCGCAATTCTCTCGTTTGCCTTTCGCCAGAATTGGGTCGATGTGAATGTGGCTCAAAGATACCGTGCGTCCTCACTGCCACGACATTCAGGTCAAACGCTGACACGGGGCGCACCTCATCTCGCTCTAAGCGAGACCAGTCTGCCTTTCGACCCGAAGACACCCGTCTTTTCTTCACAGATCGCGGATGACCTGAAATCCGAGCTTCTCGCGATGCCGCGCATGAGTCTTCCGGACGGCGCCCTATGCCGTCCGGAAGGGCGGCGTTGTGCCGAATGGATTTCGATCAGAGCGGTCGAAGAGCGGCCCGCAGTCGGTTGGATGGGCTCGCCGTTATGGGCTTCTTCTTCGCCATGTGGCAGCGCATGGTGCGATGCCTCGCGAGTTCGCCAATCCGAGTGCTGAGGAGGTGGAGGAGAGCCGGTTGGCGGGCTGGGTGCGGTATCAGCGCAGGAGGGAACAGAAGCTGTCGTTGCCGTCGTGGCAGCGGGAGTTGTTGGAGCAGGTGCCGGGGTTCTCCTGGGATCCGCTGGAAGCGCAATGGAACGAGTGGCGAGAAGCCCTTTCGGTGTTCCTCGCGACCAAGGGTCGGATGCCGCGGTACCGGTCGACGTCCGTAAGCGAGCGGGCTCTGGCTGCGTGGGTGCATAAGCAACGTCACTTGCATAGGCGCGGCGAGTTGTCGAAGGTGCGGGTGTCGTCTTTGAGGGCGTTGCCGTTCAAGGTGGTGTAGCCGCGCCGGTGTGGTTAGAGGTGTCTTCTGTAACGGGAAGAGTTGCGGTCGGTTTTGTCTACCATGAAGT
>Ga0247729_10000630_pt1 | contig 14185 bp, 13 predicted proteins | sample UWRJL133311R2_FD_180958 | JGI IMG/M metagenome (GOLD analysis project Ga0247729, IMG submission 180958) | Plant litter microbial communities from Arlington Agricultural Research Station in Wisconsin, United States - UWRJ-L133-311R-2 | ecosystem: Environmental > Terrestrial > Plant litter >... | reverse complement strand
TCACCAGCTGGGCCGCGATCATCGCGGTCCCGACTGCAATCACCGGTTTCTTCGGGCAGAACCTGCAGTTTCCCGGATTCGGAACCGGCTGGGGCGTGCTGTTGTCCAGCGCGCTCATCCTGGTTACCGGAGGCGCGCTCTACCTGTCGTTCAAGAAGCGCGACTGGTTGTAGTCCGAAAGCTAGATCCCCGGACCATAGAACTTCTTGCGGTAGCCGTGACGTAGACCAGCGCCGGCAACCTGCGGGCTGGTCTCTCGTTCCCAGACCCGGGCCGGAATCCGATCGACGAATCCGGTGAGGATCTCGAGCCGCCTCGAAACGGAGGCGAACGTCGCTTCGGGGTCTCGACTGGCGGTGATGTAGCCGTTGCGGATCACGATGGTGCACGGCACGAGCGGCACGGTCTTCAGGAAGTCGCGCAGCTGCGGAGTGAACAGGTCGGCGGCGAAGTCTGCGAAGTTGGTCTGCACTTCCCAGCGACGATCGAACTCCGGGTCGCCCATCGGCGCGATCGCGAGACTCCACCCGTAGTCGCGCAGGATCGATGTGGTGCGATCCCGCAGTTTGAGTTCCGGAAGCAGCCCGGGAAGTGACATCACCACCACGTTCTCGCTCCGTGGGAGCCCAGGTCCACGCTCACCGGCCTGTCGCACTTCATTGCCATCGATGTGGCCTGCCGTGAAGCGGTGGCCGGAGAACATTCCCGTCGTCACTTCGGTGAATGATGCCACCTGGAGCTTGGTCCTCGAGTAGTGGAACACCGCTTCGAGCGTCTGGGGGGATGGCGGGAGCGTTGCTTCGGAGTACTCCCACCCTGCCTCGGCGGTCGGCGCGGCGATCGAGGACCGGCGTTCCGCAAAGCGTCGGACTATCCGTTCCGATCCCACGGCATGGATCGCAAGAACAGTACCGAAGAGCAGCACCACCACGATCACCGTAGTCACGATGTTTGCGATGGCGCCTTTCGCGCCGATCAGAGCTGAGACGGCGAAGACCAGGGCAACCGGCACAAAGGGCACGGTGATGACGAGCGCGGTCAGCATCGAACGAGAGTCGTCAAGACCAAAGGCTGCATCGGTGGGAAGATCCGCCCGGGCGAAAATCGATCGCCACGCCCGCCTCAATAACCGCATGCGCTCATACTGCCATGGGTTTTCCTCACCGATGCGGCGGGAGAACGCACCGGGCTTCACCACGACGACCGGCACCGGACATCCGCAGTTCATCGCCCGCTTCTAGCCTTGAGGCGTGTTACGACTCGGAATGAGCACGTCATGCGTTTTTCCGCTACCGGCGGATGACGCCTTCCGACTGGCCCGCGACGCGGGTTTCGACGGGATCGAAGTCATGGTGACCCATCACCGGGAAACCCAGGATGCCAGCACCCTGCTCGCACTCGCTGGTAAGTACGCGCTACCGATCTACTCGATCCACGCACCGGTGCTCCCCCTCACCCAGTTCGTCTGGGGCGGCGGCCCACGCGGAAAGCTGGAGGGCGCAGCCGAACTCGCCGTCGCCGTCGGCGCGAAAGTCGTAGTTGTGCATCCGCCGTTCGTCTGGGAAGCACGCTACGCCCACGACTTCACCCGGATCGTGCGAGAGATCGAGCTGCGTTACGACCTGACCCTCGCCGTCGAGAACATGTTCCCGCTCTCGTTCGGACCGCTCACCGTACCCGTTCACGCTCCAAGCCCCGACGCCACCCTCATCGACTGTGCATCACTCACGCTCGACTTCTCGCATGCCGCGGTCGCTGGGCGAGATGCGCTCGAGCTGGCCATAGCGATGGGCACACGCTTACGGCACGTGCACCTCTGCGATGGGACGGTCGACGCCGGGCGCCTCATCGACGAGCACCTCGTGCCCGGCCACGGGTCGCAACCGGTTGCCGAAGTCATCCGCTACCTGTCGGCCAGCGGATGGGATGGCACGCTCATCGCCGAAGTGCACACCGGGCACTCGGCGAGCGAGTCCGAGCGCCTCGCGATGCTGGCCGAAACCGTGACGTTCGCGCGGGACGCGGAAGCGTCGCACCCGAGCCAGCGGACCCGCACACCCACGGTGCGCCGGGCCCGCTGACCAGTTGCTACGCCGTTGCCGGGACCAGGCCCAGCGCGGATGCGCGCCGGGTACGGCGAATGGCCAGCAGCGAGATGAGCACGCTCAACACCCCGACGGCGAGCAGCACAACCGCCGCGAGCACTGCACTGGACACCGAGCTTCCGGACAGGATCGCCTGCATTCCCGACACCCCGTAGGTCAGGGGCAGGAACGGGCTGAGCACCTGGAACGGCTTCGCGAGCAGCTCCACCGGGTACAACCCACCGGTTGAGGTGACCTGGATGGCGAGGAGGAAGAGCGAGATCACAAGTCCCACCCGGCCGAACGCTGTCGTCAGCAGGTAGTGGAACGCAGTGAACGCGAACGCCGTGAGCAACGAGAAGAGCAGCGTCGCCGGCAGTAGCGACCACTCGACGTGGAGCCCGAGGTGCAGCAGCCCGACGAGTAGCAGCGCCTGGGCTCCCGTGACGATGCCCGCACGGGACAACGTCGCGAATACCAGCCGACGGTTGCCCGCGGTCGAGGCGAGCGAGCGGCGCGTCACCGGGGCGAGCACGAGGAACACGGCGAGCGCGCCGAGCCACAGGCCGAGCGGTACGAGGATGGTCGCGACGATCTGGCCGATGTCTTTCACCGCATTATCGGTTTTCAGAGTGAAGGTCACCGGGTCGGAGGCGACGTTGGCTGTGGCCTTCGCCTGGTCGGAGTCGGACTCCGGCACCAGGTCGGCACCCTTCGCGAGGCCGTCGGCGAGCTCCTTGCCTCCGCTCGCAAGCTGGTCGGCGCCATCTGCCGACTTCTCAGCACCGGTTCCGATGTCATCGAGGCCGTCGGCGAGTCCACGCGCACCCGATCGAAGCTGAGATGACCCGGCGCTCAGCTGGTCGGCTCCGTCAGCGAGCTCGGCGATGCCGCCCGATACCTTCTTGATTCCGTTCGCGCCCTTGCGGAGTGCGGACGATCCGTCGCTGGCCTGGTCGAGCCCGTCGGAGAGCCCAGCAATTCCATCGGCTAGAGCAGGCAGCCCGGCTGCGCCCGTGCTGAGGACAGCACCGCCTGCAGCAGCTTCCTCGAGTTTCGCGCTGTACACCGCCAGGGTGCCGAGAGCTACTTGGTCGTTGGGGTTTGCCTGAAGATCGGATGTCGCCTGGGCTATCCCTTCCGACAACGTCGTTACCCCGGCGGTGTAGTTCTTTATGCCCTCGCTCAGCTCCGGGAGCTTCTTCGTGTTTTTCTTGACCTGTTTGAGCCCGTCACTGATCGTGTCGACACCGCGGGTGTACTCCTTGATTCCCGTCGCGAGCTGCGGCAGGTCTTTGGTTCCGGTCGCGAGTGCGCCGAGGCCGTCGCTGATGCCGTCGACTCCCCCGGTGTACTGGTCGATCCCGTCCGAGTACTCGTGTGCACCGTCAGCTGCACTGTCGATGCCGTCGGCGAGCTGGCCGAGCCCGTCACCGAGGTCGCTGGTTCCGTCAGAGATCTTGGTCGCGCCATCCGACGCGTCGCCGAGCGAGGTGCCGAGCTCGCTGAGCCCCGAGTTGAGACCGGTGATGTACTGCTTGGTGATCTCGTTGCCGAAGGTCGACGCCATGGTGGCCCCGACGGTCTGCGCGACGAGTGACGTCACGTAGCTGTGCGAATCGTCGACGCGGATCGAGATATCGGCTTTCACCGGATTGTCGCCCTGGGCCGAGAGGATCGATTTCGAGAAATCCGACGGCACGGTGAGGATCGCGTAGACGGTGCCCGCCTTGAGCGCAGCTTCGGCATCTTTCTCATTGGTGATCTGCCAGTCGAACCCTGTCGCGTCGTCGCCGGTGAGCTCGGTCACGAGCTGGCGCCCGGCAAAGACCGGGGTTTCTGTTCCGTCGGCGGCAGTCTGGGTGACCAGGGTGTCGTCGTTCACGATCGCGGCGGGGATGGTGTCGAGAGCTTCGTCAGCATCGGGAAGCGCGCTCACGAACAACCCCGCAAAGGCGAGGGGAACGAGCACCACGGCCGCCAGTGCAGCGAACCGGAACCCGCGTGACCGGGCGGCTGCCGGGTTGGAGAAACCCGACTTGCCTGGGGTGCCTGAGGAGGTGTGCTGGCTCATGCGTTGCCGCCTTTCGCGCCGATTGTTGTGGGGCTCACAGCTGCCGGGGACTCAGCTGCCGCAGTCGCGGCTGTCGTGTACAGATCAATGGGGATGCCGAGGCGACTGGTGCCGACTCCGCCGGGAACACCGGCAGCTGCCTGCGGGGTCCCGAGGAAGATCGTCGTCGACGGAGGAGCGAGCAGATCGAGCGCTCGAAGATACGCCGCAGCATCGGACTCGACCGCGAACGGGTCGAGTTGGTCGAGCATGACGATCGGGGTCTGCTCGGCGAGGGCGAGAGCCGACAACGCGATCGCCCGCTCGAGCTGGGGCAGCTCGAGAAGGGTGCTGCGCGCGAGAACCGGCGTGGCCGGCCGCTCGCCGGTGGCGACCTCGACCGCGACCGTGTTGATCCGGTTGAGCCAGGACCGCGCCGAGCGGCTGGTCTTCCACATGCGGTACCAGGGCTGCGTCATCTCGAGCCGCTCAGCGAGCAGCTCTCCGACGGTGACCGAGGTTTCGGTGCGCTCGAGTCCGCTGATGTCGGCGAGCGCGACGATGCTGCGCACACGCGACGCTTCGGAAGGCAGCGGGAAACCGCCGACCTGGGCACGGCCGCTCAGCGTTTCGAGGCGACCCGAGAGTGCCGCGGCAAGCTGGCGACGGTCGGCGGTCTCACCGCTCACGGTGACGAGTGCGCCGGCCGCGACCGTGACCGTGATCGGCCCGACACCGGCATCCGCGGATCCGGCGACGAAGTTCTCGGTCGAGACAACCGAGGACCTCTGGCTGTCGGTCCAGGCGACCGCGGTGCGGTGGTGACGAAGGTCTTCACCCTCGACGTCGACGTTGGGCAGCAGTTTCGACAACCAGGCGGGAATCCACCAGGCCCGGCGTCCGAGCAGGGCCATCACCGCCGGCACGAGGGTCATGCGGATGAGGAACGCGTCGATCGCAATTCCGGCGGCGAGGCCGAGCGCGATCGGTTTGATCGCTCCGGAGCCTTCCGGCACGAATGCGAAGAAGACGAAGAACATGATGAGCGCCGCCGCCGTGACCACCCGTGCACCATTGGCGAACCCGTGCGAGACCGCGAACCGGGCGTCGCCGGTCTTGACGTACTCCTCGCGCATTCCCGAGACCAGGAACAACTCGTAGTCCATCGCCAGCCCAAAGAGCATGGCCATGAGCAGGATGGGCAGGAAGCTGATGATCGGGCCGGGCCGGTCGATATGAAGCAGTTCGGAGAACCAGCCCCACTGGAAGACCGCGACGACTATTCCGAAGGATGCGACCACCGACAGGAGGAATCCGACTGCAGCCTTGATCGGCACGAGCACGGAGCGGAAGACCATCATGAGCAGCAGCACCGAGAGCCCGACCACGACCAGACCGAAGGGTATGAGGGCGTTGGTGAGCCGGTTCGAGATGTCGATGCCGACGGCGGTCGCACCCGTCACCGAGACCGGGGTGTCGTACTGCTTCTCGATATCGGGGGCCAGGTCGCGGATCTTCTGGACCAGCGCTTTCGTCTCGACAGAGTCGGGTGCCGTTGTCGCGACTACCTGCAGGATCGCGGTGTCGAGGGTCTCGTCGGGGATGCCCTGTGAAACGTAGTCGACGCCATCGACCTTTTCGAGGTCGGAACGGATGCCGTCGAGATCATCGACGATATCCGTGGTCTGGGTGATGTCCACAGCGACAACCAGCACGCCGTTGTAGCCGGGCCCGAACCCTTCACTGACGAGGTCGTACGCCTTGCGCTGGGTGGACGCCGCCGGCTCCGACCCGTTGTCGGGCAGGTTGAGTTGCAGGCTGAGCGCGGGGATGGCCACAACCCCGAGAAGCACGACGATCCCGATGACGAACGCCAGCGGCGCCTTCATGACGAGGGTGACCCAGCGCATACCCATCGTGGGGCTCTTGTCGACACTCGAATTGGCGCGGCGCCAGGCGCGCGATCCCTGCTTGGGAATCAGCCGGTGCTTATAGACGCCGAGGAATGCGGGCAACAGGGTCACCGCTACGGCTATGGCGACGAGAACGGAGAACGCGGCCGCGATACCCATGGTGCTGAGGAACGGAATGCCGACGACGAGCAGGCCGAGGAGGGCGATGATGACGGTGAGACCCGCGAACACGACGGCGCTTCCGGCCGTTCCGACAGCCATCGCCGCCGACTCTTCCGGGTCCTCGCCGCGGGCTAGCTGGCTTCGATGCCGCGACAGGATGAAGAGCGCGTAGTCGATTCCGACGGCGAGCCCGATCATCAGCGCCAGCATGGGCGCGGTGCTCGTGATCGAGGTGAAGGCTGACAGCGCGGCGATGCCGCCGTACACGACGCCAACGCCGACGAGCGCGCTCAGCAGCGGCATCCCGGCCGCAGCGAGCGAGCCGAAAGTGATGAACAGCACGATGCCGGCGAAGACCAGGCCGAAGACCTCGGTGATGGTGATGCCGAATGTCGAGTCCTGGAAGACCTGGCCGCCGAACTCGGTGGTCATCCCCTCGTCACGGGTGATGCTCGCCGAGGCGGTGAGCTCGTCGAGCATCTCGTCGGTGACGTCGGTCGAGGGCCCGCTGAACTGCACCTTGGTGAGTGCCATGCCGTCGTCCTCTGAGATGGCATTGCCGGCGTATTCATTGAACGGGCTGATGACCGTGTCGACGCCGTCGATCTTCTCGATCTCGTCGACCTGCTTCTCGATGGCGTCTTGGTACTTCTTGTCGTCGACGGATGCGCCATCCGGCACTTCGTTGACCACTTGCGCTGACGCTCCGGCGACCGAGGGGAACACCGCCTCGAGGCGATCCAACGCCTCTTGCGATTCGGTACCGGGGATCGCGAATGATTCCGCTGTGGAGCCGCCGAGCGCGAGCGCGCCCCCGACGATGCCGGCGAGAATCAGGAACCAGACGCCGATGACGGCCCAGGCGCGACGATAGGAGAACCGGCCGAGTCGGTACAGGAGAGTTGCCACGAGGAGTCCTAGAGGGTTGTCGTTCGAACGCGAACTGGGGCGAGGAGATCGGAGAGTACGGCGATGAGGGCAGCCCGTGTCTCTTCGGGAGTGCCGGGCTGTTCTTCGTAGAAGTTGCCTTCGCTGGCGAGCATGTAGGCAGCACCACCGAGGGCGATGGCGAAGCGCATCTTGTCTTCGCGAGTTGTCGCCTCGGTCTGGAAGTGCGCTGCGAGACCGGCGATGATCGCGTTCGCCCGCTCGATGACCGGGACGTCCTGGAGCGATGCGCCCTGGTTGATGAACATGTGCACCTCGAGCCGGTGCGCGAGCAGAAAGTCGGAGAACGAACTCACAAACCGTGCCCTGCCGTCCGCGCTGTCCAGCGCATTGCCGATTCCGCCGAGGACGACTGCGGCATTTTCGACAGCCGGGCCGATCGCGGCCTCGAGAAGGGCCTCTTTCGAAGCGAAGTGATAGAGCACGCTGGACTTCGAGAGACCCGCAAGTTCAGCTATCCGCTGCAACGAAGTCCCGGTGAATCCGGCGCGAGCAAACTCTGCGAGCGCGATCGATCGGAGTTCTTCGTAGCTGGACATGAAAGAACCCTAACTGACCGATCGGTCAGATACTGTCCGATCGGTCAGTTTGTTCGGGCTGTTCACAGGATGCGGAAACGCCACTCGAGAGCGACCTAAGCTCGGAGCACTGCCAATGGGGCCGGCTGTGTACGCGTGTATGCGTTTCCGGGGCGCTCGCGGTCAGTACAAACAAAGGAACTCCATGAAGGTCGTCGTCAGCGGGTCGCGGGGAAAAGTCGGTCGAGCCGCCACCCAGGCCCTGGTCGACCAGGGTCATGACGTGCTCGGCGTCGACCTCGTGAGACCGGTTTTCGACGCAGGTGAAGTGGTTCCCGGCCGGTACCAGATGGCCGACCTCACGGATGCCGGCTCCGCTTACGCCGTCGTCGCGGGCGCCGACGCTGTGGTGCACATCGCCGCGATCCCGCAACCGACTGGCAACCCGCCCCACGTCGTGTTCCAGACCAACCTGATGTCGACGTTCAATCTGGTCGAGGCAGCCGTCCGATTCGGGGTCACGCGGTTTGTGAACATCTCCAGCGAGAGCATCGTCGGAAATTTCTTTCCCGAGCGTCCGTTCCTCCCGTCTTATGCGCCGGTCGACGAAGAGCACCCTTTGTTCCCCCAAGACCCCTACGCGCTCTCGAAGCACTTCGGCGAACAGCTGATGGACGCCGCTGTGAGACGGTCCGACATCCGGGCGATCTCCCTGCGCCCCAGCACGGTGCACAACGAGGACAACTACGAGTCGAACCTCGGCGCGCAGGTACGTGACCCGTCGAATCTCAGTGCCAACCTCTGGAGCTACATCGACGTCTACGACCTGGCCGACGCCATTGTGCTGGCTACCGAGTCGGACCTGCCAGGCCACGAGGTGTTCTACATCGCTTCTCCGGACAATGCCGGTGGTCATGACTTCGCCGAGAACCTGCGCCGGTACTACGGGAACCAGATCGAACTCAGAGCGCTCGATCGAGTGGATTCATCGGGCATCTCCACGGCGAAAGCCCGCCGCATGCTCGGGTGGAATCCGACCAGGTCGTGGTCTGACTACCTCGACAGCAATGGCGACGCGCGCGTCCGCCCCGGCGCGTAACACCGACCCAGACGCTTACCCAACCCTGATCCCCAACAAGAAATAAGGAAAACAATGAACCCCACGTCACACGTCAAGCACATCAACGAAGCCCTCGCGACCCACGGAGCGGGCCCGTTCATCACCACCGAGACCACCGGAGATGACGAGCAGAGCGTTGTACGCGGAACCCTCGGCGGACGCCCCGTGCGCCTCGAGTTCTCGTCCGTCAGCGGTCGCCCGGATTCCGATCACGTTGTCGCTGTGTTCGACGACGAGTCGAACAAGGCCCTCGGCACCGAATCGACCGGCGCGACCTTTGCCGACGCGATCGACAGCTTCCACTGGGTGGGTGCGTTGACCGCGCTCGACGCCGAGTAACTCCCCGACATCGATCGGGCTGCTGGCTCACGCAGGAATAGCCAGCGGCCCGGGAGACTTTTAATCGCCATGAAAGCAATCGTCTACTCCGCCACCGGTTCCTCGTCAGTGCTGTCCCCCGTCGAGCGCGAGGTCGGCACCCCCGGGCCGGGCGAAGTACGCGTTCGGGTCGTCGCCTCAGGCGTGAACCCGACCGACTGGAAAGCACGCGCGAACCCCACCGGGATCGCCTTTCCCGAGGTAGTCCCGAACCAGGACGGCGCGGGAGTCGTCGATGCTCTCGGCGAGGGCGTGACCGGCGTGGCAGTCGGCGACCGCGTGTGGGTGTACCTTGCAGCACACCAGCGGCCTACCGGCACGGCTCAGGAATTCACCGTGCTGCCGATCGAGCGGGTTGCCCCACTGCCCGACGGCATCGGCTTCGATGTCGCGGCAAGCCTCGGCGTTCCCGCGATGACCGCGCACCGCGCCCTGACCGTGCACGAGCACGGCCCGTCACGGCTGGCTCCGGATGCGCTCTCCGGTCGCGTGGTCCTGGTGCAGGGCGGCGCTGGTGCCGTCGGACACGCCGCGATCCAGCTCGCCGTCTGGGCAGGAGCCACGGTCATCACCACCGTGAGCAGCGACGAAAAGGAAACCCTGGCCCGCGCGGCTGGCGCACACCACGTGCTGCGTTACCCGGATAACTCGCTCGCCGACCGCATCCGCGAGATCGCGCCGGATGGCGTGCACCACGTGGTCGAAGTAGCCCCCGGTCAGAACGCGGCGCTCGATGTCGAGGTAGCCGCAAACCACGCCAGCATCGCCTACTACGCGAACAACAACGGCGAAGAGTTCACGGTGCCGATCGTCGTGAGCTTCGCGAAGAACCTCCGCTGGCAGGGCCTGTTGTTGTACACGGTCGGACCGGAAGCTCTCGGCGTGGCGGCCGAGGACATCACCCTCGCGCTGCACGATGGCGTCCTGCCCGTCGGCGAAGCCGCCGGGCTGCCGCTGACCTGGTTCGAACTCGATGAAACCGCGGCCGCACATGATGCGGTCGAGAACGGTGTCACCGGCAAGGTGCTCATCCGCGTCAGCGAAGAAACCGCCTGAACGCGCCCTGTGAGCTATTCGTGAGTGCTGACGCCACCCGCTACCGTTGACGAAGGCTTAACTGGAGGCACACATGCGCAAATTCATTTTCAGCGGAACCGTTATCAGCGCCCTGTTCGGTGGTCTCAGCACCGTGCAGGCGACGCGCAGCGGCCCGCGTGACTGGCGCCTGATCCTCATGTGGATCAGCTGGGGCCTTACCGTGGCCATTGCAGTCGGCACGGTCGTCAAGGACTCGCAGGACAACGAATTGGACGCCTGATGAACTACAACCCGCTCATCCCGCACGGATTCAACCTGCTGTGGGGCTTCGGCATCCTGTTCTACATCGTCTTCGTGATCCTCGCGGTGATCGTTGCAGTCGCCCTCATCGTGCTCCTCGCCCGGTTCCTGATCATCGGCACAAAGGCGGCACAGCTCTACGTGTCACTCAATGGTCCGGCCACCCCCGCCGCGGCAGCACAGACTCCGCAGCCGTCGACTGATCCGGCTCCGGCCGTTCCCGCGGGCGATGCAGCCCAGACCAGTGCGCCTGAGCCGAAGGCCGAACCGGCCAGCACGGTTGTCGTCGACACTCCCCACGCGGCAGACCCGACCCCGCCTGACGTACGCGCCGACGACCTGGTCTTCTCAGACAGTGTCATCCCGCCCGCTGATGACACCGAATCCGAGGTCGTCGAACCCACCGTGGTTCCGCCGGTCAAGAAGCCGGTGACCCGGGCCCCGCGCAAGCCGCGCACTCCCCCGGTCGTCCCGCCTACGGAGTAACCGGACTCCTCAGCCCAGAAAGCCGCGCAACAGTGCGGCCGAGCCGGCGAGGTGTTCATTCATGGCGTCCGCAGCGCGCTGGCTGTCGCCGGTGAGGATCGCCACGACTATCGCTTCGTGCTGCTCGTTCGAGTGGGCGATGTTACGCCCTAACGACGGAATGCGGTCGAGCAGTTCGGTGACGGACGTGCGGTTGTCGGCGATGAGCGAGACCAGCGAAGGGATACCGGCGAGCTCGCCGATGGTCAGGTGTAGGCGCGAGTCCACCCGGCGATAGTCGTCTTCGGATGCCGCATCGGCTTCTTTGAGCCGGGTCCAGAGCATGTCACGTTCGGTGGCCGAGAGACTGCGCGCCGCGGCAGCGCGTGCGGCACCGACCTCGAGGATCTCGCGGAGCCCGAGCACGTCGTCGATCTCGCCGGCACTCGGCGCGGCCGCACCGCTCACCGGCACGCCCTGGGCGGGAAGCGAATCGCTGACGAACGTTCCCCCGTAGCGGCCCCGGCGCGACACGAGGTAGCCGGCATCCGCGAGCGAGCGGATCGCCTCGCGCACGGTGTCCCGGCTCACCGAGAACCGGGCTGCGAGGTCGCGCTCCGCCGGCAGCGCCTCCCCCGGCGCCACGATCCCGAGGCGGATGGTCTGCAGCAGTCGCGCTACCGTGTCTTCGAAAGCGTTGCCATTGCGCACCGGGCGGAACAGGGCATCCGTCACCAGGCCCTGCGGCAGCGGCTCCGGGCCCTCTTCAGCCGGCACCGCCGTCACGCTCACTCGTTCTCCAGGCACTGTCGCGACCTACAGCGGAGTCACGTAGGCCGAGCTGATGCCGCCGTCGACGAGGAAGGTCGACGCGGTGATGAACGAAGCGTCATCGCTCGCCAGGAAAGCGACAGCCGCCGCGAGCTCTTCGGGCTCGGCGAACCGACCCTTCGGAATGTGCACGAGGCGGCGCTGGGCGCGCTCCGGGTCGTTGGCGAACAGCTCCTGCAGCAACGGTGTATTCACCGGGCCGGGGCAGAGCGCGTTGACCCGGATGCCCTGGCGCGCGAACTGCACGCCGAGCTCCTTGGTCATCGCCAGCACTCCGCCCTTCGAGGCGGTGTACGAGATCTGGCTGGTCGCCGACCCCATGACCGCGACGAACGAGGCCGTGTTGATGATGGATCCGGATTGCTGCGCGACCATGTGGCGAAGCGCGGCGCGCGAGCACAGGTAGACCGACTTGAGGTTGACGTCTTGCACGCGATCCCAGGCCGGCAGCTCGGTCGTCTCGATCGAGTCGTCGTCGGGCGGCGAGATACCGGCGTTGTTGAAGGCGATGTCGACCGAACCGTAGGTTGCTTTCGCCGTATCGAAGAGATTGTTGACCTGCGCTTCGTCGGTGACGTCGACCTGCACGAACAGTCCCTCGACCTCCGCGGCCGCGGCTGCACCCGTCTCGGCGTTGAAGTCGCCGATGACGACGATCGCGCCCTCCGCGGCGAAGCGGCGAGCGGTCGCGAGACCGATGCCCGATGCCCCGCCGGTGATGACGGCGACCTTGCCCGCAAGACGCTGCGTGAGGTCGATGGGTGTTACTGCCATGGGGTGTCCGTTCTGTGGTTCTGGCCCCTTCGCCAGGCTCGGGGAGCGGTTGCCGAAGGGCGATCGTTGGAAGAGCTAGTCAGTGCTGATGAATACGTTCTTGGTCTCGGTGAAAGCCGTCGCCGCGTCCGGCCCGAGCTCACGGCCGAGGCCGCTCTGCTTGAATCCGCCGAACGGGGTCGAGTAGCGCACCGATGAGTGCGAGTTGACTGAGAGGTTGCCGCTCTCGATCGCGCGGGAGACGCGCAGGGCACGGCCGATGTCGCGAGTGAAGATAGACCCGCTCAGGCCATAGATGCTGTCGTTGGCGAGCGCGATCGCATCGGCCTCGTCATCGAAAGGCAGTACAGAGACGACGGGTCCGAAGATCTCGTCGGTCACGACCCGGTCGGTGCGCGAATTCGGCAGCAGCACTGTCGGGGCGAACCAGAGGCCCGGCCCAGTCGGCGCGCTGCCGCGGAACGCGACCTGCGAGTCGTCGGGTACGAACGACGCCACTTTGTCGAAATGCGCCCGGGAGACGAGTGGGCCCATCTCCGTCGCCTCGTCCGTCGGTGACCCGACGGCTACGCCCTTGACCGCGGGTTCGAGCAGCTCGAGGAACCGGTCGAAGACACTGCGTTCGACGAGGATGCGACTGCGCGCGCAGCAGTCCTGCCCCGCGTTTTCGAAGACGGCATAGGGTGCGGTGGCCGCGGCCTTCTCGAGATCAGAGTCGGCGAACACGACGTTCGCGCTCTTTCCGCCGAGCTCGAGGGTCACCGCCTTGACCTGGTCGGCACAGCCAGCCATGACCTTCTTGCCGGTCACAGTCGACCCGGTGAACACGATTTTGCGTACGCTCTCGTGGGTGACGAAGCGGTTGCCCACGACATCGCCGCGACCCGGCAGCACCTGGAAGAGCCCCTCGGGCAAGCCGGCCTCGAGCGCCAGTCCGGCGAGACGGAGCGCCGTGAGGGGCGTCCACTCCGCCGGCTTCAGCACGACGGCGTTGCCCGCGGCGAGCGCTGGCGCAAAGCCCCAGGCCGCGATGGTCATCGGAAAGTTCCACGGCACGATGACGCCGACGACTCCCAGTGGTTCGAGGAACGTGACGTCGATACCGCCGGCGACGGGGATCGTCTTGCCCAGCATCCGCTCGGGAGCCGCAGAGTAATAGGTCAGCACGTCACGAACGTGGCCGGCTTCCCAACGCGCCTGCGAGATCGGGTGCCCGGAGTTCACGACCTCGAGCATGGCGAGTTCGTCGATGGCACCCTCGACGGCCGCCGCAAATCGACGGAGCCCCTCGGCGCGCTCTGCCGGCGCGAGAGCTGCCCACGCCTTCTGCGCGGACATCGCGTGCAGGATCGCGTCGTCGACCTCGGCGAGCGTGCTGTGGGCGACATCCCGGATCACCGACTCGTCGGCAGGGTTGATGAGAGTCGTCGCGGTGGAGGTCACGCGCGCACCGCCCGGTAGTCGCGAGCCGCATCGATGAGGCCGGCGAACAGTCGCAGGTCGTCGGGGGTGTGCTCCGGATGCCACTGGACGCCGATTCCGAATGGCACGCCCTCGACCTCCACGGCTTGAACCGTTCCATCATCGGAGCGGGCGCTCAC
>Ga0247729_10000629_pt1 | contig 14200 bp, 12 predicted proteins | sample UWRJL133311R2_FD_180958 | JGI IMG/M metagenome (GOLD analysis project Ga0247729, IMG submission 180958) | Plant litter microbial communities from Arlington Agricultural Research Station in Wisconsin, United States - UWRJ-L133-311R-2 | ecosystem: Environmental > Terrestrial > Plant litter >... | reverse complement strand
GAGGTCCTCGAAAAAGCCGAACTGGCTCACGGCGTACAGGTCCAGCACGTAGTCGCCGATGGCGACGCCGACGCGGGAGCCGCGCTCCGGCGTCTCGAAGATGCCGAAGGGCAGGTTCTGCAGCGGAAAGTCGTGGCCGGCCGGAATGTCAATCCAGGAGTGCAGCGCGGGGTTGTTCGGGTTGGGCATCGGGCAGAGAATAGCGTGGAACGGTGAGCAAAGGTAAACCAGCCGGGGAAATACCAGAGAATCTACTAAGAGAGTTAGGCAAAATCCATTAAACCCTTTACCTTGAGCCGCAACTCAAAGAGGCGTTTACCTATGCCTAATTAGGGTAAGTAGCGTGAAAATGGAAATTTGATAATTGAAAAAGTCAAAAAGGATGAGTAAAATTTTGAGTATCTTCAATAATAAAGGGGGTGTCGGTAAAACAACATACATGTATCATGTTGCTCACTTACTGACTAGAATGCACAGAAAACGTGTTCTAATTGTTGATTGTGATAGTCAATGTAATGTCACATCATACGCTATGAGCGAAGATGATATTCAGGCATCATGGCAAGTAGGAGGTAATAGTATTTTCAGAGTCATTGAACCCATTTATGAAGGTATTGGCGATTTCAATAATATTTTACCAACACAGATAGCTAATAATTTGTATATAGTCCCTGGGGATCTAAACCTTAGTCTGTATGAAGATAGGCTTGGTGATACGTGGAACAGCGCAAAAGGAGGTAGTAGGCCAGATATTAGAATACAAACAGCAATATTTAGGTACATTAATTGGTGCGTTCAGCAACTAAATGTTGATTTGGTTCTAATCGATCTGGGACCTAATCTTGGGGCTTTAAATAGAACACTGCTTAGCTCAAGTGACTTATTTATAACGCCCTTAGCATCAGATTTATTCTCTTTAAAAGGAACGGAAAACTTAGGTAATAAATTGGTGTTTTGGGCAGCTGAATGGAATCAAATCCGTAACGCCTATACTGAAAATGATATTGCAATGCCTAGTGGTAAGCCAAAGTTTCTTGGATACGTAATTCAAAAACATAATGTTAGAGAAAATGCGATAGGTATGACAAGGGGCTGGCAAATTTTTGCTAATCGAATAGCGCCGACTATTAATATAAATATTGTCAATAAGCTTACTCCAATTAATCAAGTTGTAGTGCGTAATGACTATAATTTAGGACAAATACCTAACCTTCATAGTCTTATACCATATTCATTGAATGCAAGAAAACCTGTTTTTGATTGCACTAATAGAGAGGGACTAACTGGTGCACATATTGCGACGGCTAGGAATAGTGTGTCTCATTTTATAGGAATTGTGAATATTATCAATGCGGCAATATGAAAATTTTCGGCAATAGTATGTCTATGTTTATATGCTTATTGCTCGGTATAATGCTGATGATTATTCGTTAGCTATACGTACGTATTCATCCTGTCCAAAAAATATTGCCATGCTTCTACTGAAGCATGGCAATAATATCCAGCTTAATAGGTTTCATATTTAGCCTCCTAGAACAATCGTTTGTCGGCAAAGGCCCATAAACGCTTCAATCTTATGTGATGCATTATCATCTATTTGGCGGCAAGGCGAAACCCAAACCGCTACTCTACACCCGCCGACGATGAACCCCAAGGTTGATTTTTACTTCCATAAATCTACGCAGTGGCAAAAGGAGCTGGCGCAGCTGCGGCGGTTCGTGCTGGACTGCGGCCTGCAGGAAGAACTGAAGTGGGGCGTACCGGGCTACGCGTTTCAGCAAAGCAATGTGGCTTTGCTGCACGAGTTCAAGAGCTACTGCGCCATCCTGTTTGTCAAAGGCACCCTGCTGAGTGACGCCGCCGGCATCCTCATCCAGCAGATCGAGCACACGCAGGCGGTCCGCCAGCTGCGGTTTGCCAGCCTACCGGAAGTTGGGGAGCGGGAAGCCGTGCTGAAAGCCTATATCTACGAAGCCATCAAAGTCGAAAAGCTCGGCTTAAAAGTAGACTTCAAAAAGACGCGGAGCTTGCGCTGCCCGCTCTGAAAACGGCCCTTGCGGCGCTGACTCCGAGCCGGTAGAAAGCCTATGCTATTTATTTTTCCGCTCCCAAGCAGGCCAAAATTCGGGAGTCGCGGGTAGCGAAGTGCCTGCCGCAGATGCTGAGCAGTAAAGGACTGCACGATGAGCAACGCTTGGCCCCAAAACACCGCGCCTCGCCGCCGCCGGAATACGGCAGGAGCGGGGCGCGAGTATTCGAGCAAAACCCAACCATGGTTAAACAAAAAAGCCAGCCCCGGAGGCTGGCTTTCTGAATGCAATTTGAATTTTAAGCCACCGGGGTGCGGACGGGCGTCGGTGGCTGCGGGTGGCCTACCTGGCCGGCGGGCTGCTCCTCCATGGGAGTCAGGTTGATGGCCACCACCGCCACGATTTCGGGCACAGCCTTTCTCACCGATTCTTCCACGCCGGCTTTCAGCGTCATCGGCGACATGGGGCAGGTGCCGCAGGCGCCCAGCAGCTCCAGGTGCAACACCATGTCATCAGTAATGTCCAGCACGCGCACGTTGCCTCCATCAGCGGCCAGGTACGGACGAATCGTGTCCAAGGCCTGCTCGATGCGGGGGAGCAGCGGGTGGTTTTCGACGGCAGTGAGAGTAGTCATATGATAGTTAACTGGCGAAAGCGCCGTGAAGTTCGACAAAATTACCGGTTCATCTCCACTATCTGCGTGCGGGGTGCTACGGCGTTGCGAATCGAAACCTGCCGGGCTACCTCTTCGGCCAGGTGCTCAAACACGGCCGCGGAGGGCGTGCCGGGGTGCAGAATGGCCGGAATGCCCTGGTCGCCATTTTCGCGGATGCTCTGCACCAGCGGAATCTGGCCCAGCAGCGGCACCTCGTGCTTGTCGGCTAGGGCCTTGCCGCCGCCTTCGCCGAAGATGAAGTACTTGTTGTCGGGCAGCTCGGCGGGCGTAAACCAGGCCATGTTCTCCACCACGCCCAGTACGGGCACGTTGATCTGGGGCTGGCGGAACATCTGCAACCCCTTCTGCGCGTCGGCCAGGGCCACTTTCTGCGGCGTAGTCACGATGATGGCCCCCGTGACGGGCAGGGTCTGCACCAGGGTGAGGTGAATGTCGGAAGTGCCCGGCGGCATGTCGATGAGCAGGTAGTCCAGGTCGCCCCACTCCACTTCGGTAATGAACTGCTTGAGCGCCGACGAGGCCATGGGGCCGCGCCACACAATGGCGCTGTCGGGCGGGGCCAGGAAGCCGATGCTCATCAGGCGCACCCCGTGCTTGACGATGGGCTGAATCAGGTTTTTGCCCTCCGGCGACTGGTACACGTAGGGCTTTTCCTCTTCCACGCCAAACATGACGGGCATGCTGGGTCCGGAAATGTCGGCGTCGATAAGGCCGACTTTGGCGCCGGTGCGGGCCAGGGCAATGGCCAGGTTGGCCGTGACGGTGCTTTTGCCCACGCCGCCCTTGCCCGAGGCCACGGCCAGAATGTTTTTCACGCCGTTGAGCACGGCCGAGTTGGCCGCCCGTGCCGTCGTGACCCGGGAGGTGAGGTTCACTTTCACCTCCGCATCCTTGTCGACCATCGTGTGGATGGCGCGCACGCAGGCGTTGTGAATCAGCTCCTTGAGCGGGCAGGCCGGCGTGGTCAGGATAACGGAAAACGACACGGTTTTGCCGTCGATGTGCACGTCCTCAATCATGTTGAGCGTGACGAGGTCTTTGCCCAGATCGGGCTCTTCCACGTAGCTCAGCGCCTTGAGAACGTCTTCTTTGGTAATGGCCATAATTGGAAATGCAGATTGCAACTGCAAAGATAACCCGGAAATGCCGGCGGATGTTAAGGGGAGGAGCTAGAAGCCGGGAGTTGGAAGCTATTCTGGTTCCCCTGCTTGGCGTAGGAGGTAAATTGCTAGCCTTTAATTCCAACTCCTGGCTTCTGCCGGCTATACTTCCCCAACCCTCGTACCTTCGCACTACCCGTTCTCTCCACCTGTTGCCCCGCACGCCCTTGGCCCGCATTCCGAAAGAAACCATTGACCAGATCATCCACCTCGCCGACATCGTGGAGGTGGTGGGGGATTTTGTGAGCCTGAAGAAAAAGGGCCAGAATATGTGGGCCTGCTGCCCGTTTCACCACGAAAAGTCGCCGTCGTTTTCCGTGGCGCCGGCCAAGGGGCTCTACAAGTGCTTCGGCTGCGGCAAGGCCGGCGGGGTGGTGCAGTTCATCATGGACATCGAGGGCAGCAGCTACGTGGAGGCGCTGAAGTACCTGGCCAAAAAGTACGGCGTCGAGATTCAGGAAGAGGAAAAGACCCCCGAGCAGCAGCTGGTCCAGAACGAGAAGGACTCCCAGTTCATCGTTTCGAACTGGGCTAAAGACCACTACCACAAGCTGCTGCTGGAAAGTGACGAGGGTCAGAGCATCGGGCTGAGCTACCTGCGCCAGCGGGGCCTAAACCAGAGCACCATCCAGACCTTCGAGCTGGGCTACTCACTCGACAACTGGGACGACTTGCTGAAAGCCGCCCAGAAAGAAGGTTTCCAGGCCAAATACCTCGAGAAAACCGGCCTCACCATCGTGCGCGACGACGACCCCAACCGCCGCTACGATCGGTTCCGGGGCCGGGTCATGTTCCCGATTCATAACGTGTCGGGCCGGGTTATCGGCTTCGGGGCCCGCACGCTCAAGGCCAACGACAAAACCGCCAAGTACCTCAACTCGCCCGAGTCCGACATCTACCACAAGTCGGACGTGCTCTACGGGCTGTTTCAGGCCCGGCAGGCTATCCGCAGTGAGGAAGTCTGCTACCTCGTGGAGGGCTACCTCGACGTGCTGAGCCTCTACCAGGGCGGCATCAAGAACGTGGTGGCCTCGTCGGGTACCTCGCTCACCGAAAGCCAGATTCGCTTAATCGGGCGCTACTCCGACAACGTGACCGTGCTCTACGACGGCGACGCGGCCGGCATCCGGGCCTCGCTGCGCGGCATCGACATGCTGCTCGAAGGTGGCCTGAACGTGCGCGTGGTGCTGTTTCCCGATGGCGACGACCCCGACAGCTACATCCGCAAAGTCGGCGACCAGCGCTTCAGGGAGCACTTGGAAAGCGCCAGCCAGGACTTTATCAGCTTCAAAACGGCGGTGGTGGCCAAGGAAGCGGCCCAGGACCCGGTGAAGAAGGCCGAAGCCATCCGCGACGTGCTGCAAAGCATTGCCAAGGTGCCCGACCCGATCAAGCGGCAGGTGTTTTTGCAGCAGACCAGCCAGGCCTTCGGCATCGACGAGCAAGTGCTGATTACCGAGTACAACAAGCTGGTCAAAACCGCCGCCCAGAAGGCGCCCACGGCGGGCCACGGCAGCTCCGGCTCCTCGGCCAGCTCCCGGCCCGGCCCGACGGCCGGCACCGGGCAGCGCGTGCCGGCCCCGGCGATGAGTCCGGAGGAAGAGGCGGAAATGGCCATGTACGGCGCCACGGCCGAGGATTTTGCCGCGCCGGGTGTCGCCACCAAGGCCACCGACGACGACCTGGAGCCGGTGCCGGACCTGGTGGAAACCTGCGAGCGGGAAATCGTGCGGCTCATGGTGCTCTACGCCGCCCAGCCCCTCACCGAGGACATTGCCGTGGCCCAGTACCTCTTCGCCCAGCTCGAAGACACGCCCCTGCGCACCCCGATTTACGCCGACCTGCTGCACCTGTGCCGCCAGGAGCTGGAGCAAGGGCGCTGGCCCGAGGTGCGCAACTTTATCCAGCACAGCCGCTCCGACATCCGCGCCGTCGTCTCGGACCTGGCCACCGAAAAGTACGACCTGAGCCCCAACTGGAGCACCCACCAGATCTACGTGCCCCGGGAGCTGGACCAGCTCCAGCAGGCCTGCGACAACGCCATTCTGCGCCTCAACAAGGTGAACGTGCAGCGTGAGCTGAGCGTGCAGCTCGACGCCCTGCGCCACCCCATGGACGAGCTGACCATGCTCGAAACCCTGGGCACCATCAAGCTGCTCAAGGAAATGGACAACCGCCTCGGCGAGCTGCTCGGCACCGTCATCCCGCGCGGGGCTATGTGAGATGGTGAGTTGATGTTCGGATTGCGCCAGCGGCGCGGCCAGCCGGAACAACCAACTGGCCAGAATCATCGACCAAGCCCCCGGAACGAACAACCAAGGAGTTGGAACTATCAACCAAGCAGCCCGAACGAACTACTTATGGCCAGGTATTCCTGGCATGCCATAACTTTCTATAAAAAGCGAAATGACAAAAATTCACCCGATTGCTAAGACAATTATTTTTACTTGCTTCGTAATAATTGTTGGGTCTTATACAAGGGCAAAAATTAAAAGTAATAGACCAACGTATTCCTTTATCTCTGGTGATGAATATGTCGCTGTGAAAATAAATGGAGTCATTGATTCCATTTATAAATATGATAGAGGGGACCCCATTGTTTTGATAAACCATGAGAGGGTGGAATTATCACTAACTTCTGGCTGTAGAGAATACCTTTCTGTTAATGACTCAGTAGTGAAATTAAATGATACGCAAGACATAAAGACTTTCCGAAATTACGGATCGTATACAGAGTGTATATATTGGTCGCTTGATGGGTCTGATATGAATGGAGTTGTTTCAAAAGTGAAAATTAAAAACCACTAAACTGCTCTCGAACGACAAGCCCACCATTTCACTACCTCCCCATGCCCAACACCAACCTCGTCGCGCTGTGGAAGCGGGCCAACCTGAGCCGGTTCGTGCTGGCGCTGGTGCTGGCCGTGGTCAGCTTCGGCGTGGGCATCTTGGGCTTCATGACGCTGGAGGGCTACAACCTGCTCGACGCGGTGTACATGACCATGATTACCGTGTCCACGGTTGGGTTTGGGGAACTGCACCCCATGTCGGCGCTGGGGCGGCTGTTTGTTTCGGTCTACATCTTCTTCAACTTGCTCGTCATTGCCTACCTCGTGTCGGTGCTGACGACGTATATCTTCGACGGCGAGCTGCGCACCATTTTCAAGATGTTTAAATCCGACCACGAAATCCGCGGCTACTCCGACCACGTCATCGTCTGCGGCTTCGGGCGCAACGGGCGCAAGGCCTACCACGAGCTGCGCGCCAACGGGGCCCGCGTGGTGGTGGTGGAGCAAAACCAGGACCTGCTGCGCGACGCCATGGACGAAGGCGAGGGCGCTATTCCGGCCGTGTTCGGCGACGCCACCACCGACGAAACCCTGCGCGCCGCCGGCGTGGAAAAAGCCCGCGCCCTCATCACGGCCCTGCCCAAGGACGCCGACAACGTCTTCGTGGCCCTCACGGCCCGCGAGCTGAACCCGCACATCAAAATCATTGCCCGCGCCAGCCTCAAAACCAGTGAGAGCAAGCTGCTGCGTGCCGGCGCCGACTCAGTGGTGATGCCCGACGAAATCGGGGGCTCCCACATGGCCAACCTGGTGATGCGGCCCGAGGTAATCCGCTTTCTGGAAATGATTAACGGCCTCGGCCCCAATAAGCTGCGGCTGGAGGAGATGAGCTACCGCGACCTGCGACGGGAGTGGCAGGGCATGAGCATCCGCGAGCTGGACATCCGCTCCCGCACCGGCGCCACCGTCATCGGGCTCAAGCTCAGCACCGGCGAGTTTGTGGTGAGCCCCAGCGCCGACACCCGCCCCGCGGCCGGCGACATCCTGCTGGTGCTCGGCACCGACGCGCAGGTGAAGGCCCTGGTGCTGCAGTTCAACAACGTGGGCCCGGCCCGGCGGCTGTAGAGCGGCTTAGCGTCAGCGGATTGGTTGTTAAATGCCGCCGTCAGGACTAATGCTATTTGCCGGTAAGCGGTGAAAAACCTTTCTGCGTAGCTTTGCGGGCCATTCCGTTTGCCTTTCTCACCACCGTTTTCCGTGCGCATCCTCCAAGTCTGTCCCCGCGTGCCATTTCCGCCCCACGACGGGGGCGCTATTGCCATGTACGACGTGGCGGCCGGGCTGGCCCGGCAGGGACACAGCGTCACGGTGCTGGCTATCAACACGCCCAAGCACTTCCAGGAGGCCGACGTGCTGGCCCACCTCGCCGGAGTGCGCCTAGTCACGGTGCCCGTCGATACCCGCCTTTCGCCGGTGAAGGCGCTGAAAAACCTGCTTGTGGGCAGCCTGCCCTACAATGTGGAGCGCTTCGTGAACCCGGCCGTGGCGGAGCGGCTAACCGAGCTGCTGCGCGAGGAAACCTACGACGTGGTGCAGCTGGAGGGCACCTTCGTGGCCTGGTACGTGGACGTGGTGAAGCGCGTGGCCCCCGAAGTGCCGGTGGTGCTGCGGGCCCACAACCTGGAGCACACCATCTGGCAGATGCTGGCCGAGCGAGAGCTGAACCCGCTCAAGCGCTTCTACCTGGGCCACCTGGCCCGCGGCCTGCGCCGGTTCGAGGCCCAGTACCTGTGCAAGTTCGACGCCGTGGCCGCCATTACCGAGCCCGACCAGCGCCGCCTGCGCGCCCTGGGGGCGCCCGAGCCGGTGGTGTTCGTGCCCGCCGGCGTCGATATGCGGCGGTTTCAGCGCGACGCCAGCATCCGGCCCCGGCCCCGCACGCTGTTTATGATCGGCTCGCTCGACTGGCTGCCCAACCTGGAGGGCCTCGATTGGTTTCTGAGCGAAGTGTGGCCCAAGGTGCACGAGAAAATGCCCGACCTGGAGCTGCACATTGCCGGCAAGAATACTCCGCCCCGGCTGTTGAACCTGGCGAAACAAAACGTGCTGGTGCACGGCTTCGTGGAGTCGGCGGCCGAGTTTATGCAGCAGTACGAGGTCATGATCGTGCCGCTGCTGTCGGGGGGCGGGATGCGCATCAAGATCATCGAGGGCATGGCCCTGGGCAAGTGCATCATCAGCACGGGGCTGGGCTCGGAGGGCATCTTCGTGCGCAACGGCCACGACATTATCCTCTGCGACGAGCCCTTGGAGTGGGTGAGCCGCATTGAAAGCTACTACCGCGGCGAGGCCCTGCACGAGGAAATCGGGCAGGAGGCCGCCCGCACCATTGCCCGCCTCTACGACAACGGCCGGGTGGTGGAAAGCTTCGTGGATCTGTACCGCATCGTGGCCGCCCGACAGCTATGAGCCTCCTCGCCGCGGTGTTGCTCTGGGGAAGTCTGCTGCTGGTGGCGCACACCTACGTGCTGTTTCCGCTGCTGCTGGGCCGCTTGGCCCGGGGCCGCCGCCAGAATCAGTTCCTCTACGCGCCCGACAGCGCCGAGCTGCCCGCCGTGGATATCCTGCTGGCCGTCTACAACGAGGAGCAGGTCATCGAGGAGAAAATCCGCAGCACCTTCGCCACCACCTACCCGGCCGATAAGCTCACCGTGTACGTGGGCTCCGACAACTCCTCGGACCGCACCAACGCCCTGCTCACAGAGCTGGCCGCCGAGTTTGCCGGCCTCCGGTTCCGACCGTTCGGGCAGCGCACGGGCAAGCCGAGCATCATCGAGGCGCTGGCCCAGGAGGCTACGGCCCCGGTGCTGGTACTCACCGACGCCAACGTGTTTTTCGTGCCCGATACGCTCTACCAGCTCGTGAAGCACTTTCGGAACCCCGCCGTGGGGCAGGTGGGCGGCAACATCATCAATCCCGAGCACCGGCGGGAAGGCATTTCGGGCCAGGAAAAAGCCTACCTGGAGCGCGAAAACCTGATTAAGTACCAGGAGGGCGTAGTGTGGGGCGCCATGATTGGGGCGTTTGGAGGCTGCTTCGCAGTGCGCCGCACGGCCTACCACCCGGCTCCGGCCTCGTTCCTGGTCGACGACTTCTTCATTTCCATGGCCGTGCTGCGCGACGGGCTGCAGGCCATCAATGAGCTGGATGCAGTGTGCTACGAGGACGTGTCGGACCGGCTGCCGGAGGAGTTCCGGCGCAAGGCCCGCATTTCGGCCGGCAACTTCCAGAACCTGCACGCGTTTCGCGGCCTGCTCTGGCCGGTGTGGGACGGGCGCGCGTTTGCCTTCTGGTCGCACAAGGTGCTGCGCTGGTACACACCGCTGCTGCTGCTGCTCATGCTGGCCGCCAACGCGGTGCTGGCCGCCGGCGGTGGCTGGTTTTACGAGCTCATGCTGGCCGGGCAGCTGGCCGCCCCCGGCGCGTTGCTGCTCGACTGGGGCCTGCGCCGTGGGCTGAACGTGCATTCCCGCTACCTGCGCTTCATCACCCACTTCTACAGCATGAACGCGGCGCTGCTGCTAGGCTACTGGCGCTACCTGCGCGGCATCAAAACCACCGTCTGGGAGCCCACGCAACGCTTCCAGCAGGCCAAGTAGCGGCCGCAGGAACAAGTAGAGCCGCAACCCTTCGCGCCGCTACCTGCAATCGGCGAATCGGCGGCCGCGCCGGTGCTTCCGATCCTACCCCGTAACTTCGCGGCGCCGTCGCCGGTTGTATAGCCGGAGCCTTCGTTACATCTGCTCCCCCCCATTCCCATGCTTGATTCCATTGAAGACGCCATTGCCGATATCCGGGCGGGCAAAGTTGTAATCGTCGTCGACGACGAGGACCGTGAAAACGAGGGCGACTTCATCTGCGCCGCCCGCTGCGCCACCCCCGAAGTCATCAATTTCATGGCCACCCACGGGCGCGGCCTGGTGTGTGCGCCCATCACCGAGGCCCGCTGCGAGGAGTTGGGCCTGGAGTTGATGGTGGGCCGCAACACGGCCCTGCACGCCACGCCCTTCACCGTCAGCATCGACCTGCTCAAGAACGGCGTGACCACCGGCATTTCGGCCTCCGACCGCTCCAAGACCATCCTGGCCCTCATCGATCCCGCCACCAAGCCCGAGGAGATGGGCAAGCCGGGCCACATTTTCCCGCTCAAGGCCCGCAAGGAAGGCGTGCTGCGCCGCGCCGGCCACACCGAGGCGGCCGTGGATCTGGCCCGCCTGGCCGGATTTGAGCCTGCCGGCGTGCTGGTCGAAATCCTGAAAGAAGACGGCGAAATGGCCCGCCTGCCCGACCTGGAGCTGGTGGCCAAGCGCTGGGACCTGAAGCTGATTTCGGTGCAGGACCTCATCAAGTACCGCCTGCAGAAGGAAAGCCTCATCACCCGCGACATTGCGGTGCAGATGCCTACCGAGCACGGCGACTTCGAGCTGATAGCCTTCACCCAGAATTCTACCGGCGCCCAGCACCTGGCCCTGGTGAAAGGCGACCTTAGCGGTGACGAGCCCGTGCTGGTGCGCGTGCATTCGTCCTGCGTGACGGGCGACATCTTCGGCTCCTGCCGCTGCGACTGCGGCCCTCAATTGCACCAGGCCATGCAGCAGATCGAGCAGGAAGGCCGCGGCGCGATTGTGTACATGAACCAGGAAGGCCGCGGCATCGGCCTGTTGAACAAGCTGCGGGCCTACAAGCTCCAGGAGCAGGGCCGCGACACTGTGGAAGCCAACCTGGAGCTGGGCTTCGGCATGGACGAGCGCGACTACGGCGTGGGCGCCCAGATCCTGCGCGAGTTGGGCATCTCGAAGATGCGCCTGCTCACCAACAATCCCCGCAAGCGCACCGGCTTGATCGGCTACGGCCTCGAAATCGTGGACACGGTGCCCATCGAAATTGCGCCTAACAAGCATAACCAAGGCTACCTGACCACCAAGCGCGACAAGCTGGGCCACACCATCCTGACCAAGGACCGCCAGCCCCACGCCGACCCCGACGCGGCCGTGCCGGTAGGGTAGAGGTGAAGTTGAAATAAAGAAAAGCCCGTCTTGCTGAGCAGGACGGGCTTTTCTTTATTGTGATTTTAAGGGTGTTATACTTGAGCCTTATGAGAAAAATTCTGACCGCAAGAAGAATCAGGGCTTTACAGCAGGAGCTAAGCACCGCTATTAAGAAAGCGGAGCCGCAGGATCTACCACGCCACCGTGAGCTATGCTTTATTCAGCAGGCCTGGGGTGACTTCGACGCGGCCTTACCGCTTATTAAACTGCTCAAGGCGGAGAGCCGGGAGGTACGACGCTTTACGTCCATCGCTCTCCGATTCTGTGGTGACGTACGAGTAGTGCCGGCCCTGTTAAAAGCCGCTCGGGCCCCGGAAAATGCTGGTTATGCCCGGCCTTATATCTGGGCGTGCGCTCATTTCGATTGTACCCCTTACCTACCGGCTTTCCTGAAAATTATCACGCACGCCGGCGGCGCGGGCAGCGTAACCTGGGCAAGCTTAGCCGTGCTAAAGCGCATGCAAGGACCCTTTGACCGAGCCGCTCTAACTCAAAATATCAAGCAGCTACTACGGCTAAAGATACCCGTCGCCGCCTCCGATGCATCAATACATGAGTTGCTGTTCGCGGAGACAGGTTACGTGTTGCACAGGCACCTGTATCAGCAAATAGCTGCCGAGTTCAACACTCTGCCCGATAGTGGTGAGTGAAAAAATAAGGATGTAACCTAATTGGTGGATTCTCAGTACCCTATTATATTAAGTATAAATGATAAGGTACTGAAATTGTACCCTATTATTTATATTTGAAAAATAAGGTACAAACTAAATGTTATGCCTCGCAAGTCCATTCACTCTACCACGCTTCTCGCTACCGTACGGCAGTTTTTTGCTTTGCAGCAGCAGCAACTGGCTACCTATCTGGGAGTAAGTCCGGAGTTGGTAAAGCACATTGAGGCCGGGCGCCGGACGATGAGCTCGGGCGTACTGCTGGGCCTGAACGCGCTGGCCCAGGTGCTGCCCGACCACCCGGCCCCCGACGCGAAGGAGTTTAACGACGCGCCCCCGGCCGCCCCCGAACCCTCCCTGCTGGAGCCGCGCCTGGACGAGTGCCTGCACAAGGCCCACCAGCTTCGCCAAAAAATGCAGCCCCTGGCCCGGCGGACCCGGTTTGCCAAGCGCTGGCAGCAGGTGCTGCCCGGGCTGCTGGCGGCCGCGCCGGCCCCGGCCGAAGCTCCCGACTCCCCCGCGGACCGCCGGCGGCGCTGGCTGCTGGCCCGCCAGGCCGCCGCTGCGGCCGACCTGGATGCCGTAAGCTCGGCCGAGTGGCACCTGCTGCGGGTGCGGGCCGAAGCCCTTGAGGCCGAAGCCGCCGCCCTAGCCGCGCTGCTGCCCCAGGTGCCGGAGTGGGCGCAGGTGCCCGCGCTGGGCTACCCCAAGCCGTAGCGCGGTCAACGGGATTTCACCGTATGTTAGGCCTTCTATAAGCCGCTCCGCCATGTTCCGCGCCCTGCACTCCGACGATATCACCCTGCACCTCATCACCGAGGACAACCTGCCCGAAACCTACGCGCTGTTTCAGGGCTACGCCGACTCGCCGGCCATGCTGGAGGAGCTGTTTCGCAGCTACCTGCCCCGCTACGAGCAGGGCCGGCGCACCAATTTCGGCTTTTATTCCCTGCTCGACGGACAGTTGGCTGGCCTGACGTTGCTGACGGTGGACAGCTGGGAGGAAAAGGCCGGCTCTACCGGCGCCGACGTGTTGCGTCACATGCGCGGGCGGGGCGTTACGCCGCGCAGCAAGCCCCACTTGTTTTACTTGGCCTTCGAGCTGCTGGAGCTCAACCGCGTGGCCACCGGCTGCCGGGTGTCCAACCGCTCGTCGCAGCGCTCCATCGAGAAAACCGCCGGCTTCCAGTTCGAGGGCACCATGCGCGAGTCGGGCCTCAACGACGCGGGCGAGTTCGAGGACGAGTACCTCTACGCCATCCTGCGCCGCGACTGGCAGCACCTCTACGACAAGGCGCGGGTGCAGGTAATCCGGTAGGGACGCCCGCGAGAAAACCGGCGGGCCGGGGCGGCGGAGAAATCCGGCTGGGGCGGGCTTTCCGGTGAACCTGGGCGGGCCGGCGCGGGTTTGCGCGGTAGAGCACCGCGCCCCGCAAAAACGGCGGCTCCGCCGCGGCGGCAGCTCGTTTTTTCGGCTATCTTTCCCCCGCTATGACCACGCCCCGTATCGTCTTTCTTGCCCTGCTGACCACGCTGCTGGCCGCTACCGGCACTGCCCGGGCCCAGCGCAGTTCCTACGTGCAGCAATTTGCGGGCAGCACCGTGCTGCTCACCACCGGCGACACGCTGCAGGGCCCGCTGACGCTGCACCACGCCGAGGACGTGGTCCGCATCACCTTGCCCGACAACACGATGAGCACGCTCTCGGCGGTAGCCATTCAGAGCTTCGCGGTGAAGGGCGAAAAGGAGCGGCAGCGGCGCACCTTCAA
>Ga0247729_10000626_pt1 | contig 14222 bp, 11 predicted proteins | sample UWRJL133311R2_FD_180958 | JGI IMG/M metagenome (GOLD analysis project Ga0247729, IMG submission 180958) | Plant litter microbial communities from Arlington Agricultural Research Station in Wisconsin, United States - UWRJ-L133-311R-2 | ecosystem: Environmental > Terrestrial > Plant litter >... | reverse complement strand
TGTTAGCTACTTCTTATCTTAAATTCCTTTCAAGAATTTCAACTCGAATTTTTACAAAAAGATTCGAACACCATCGTTATTTTTTAATGAGGATAGGTTAATGAAAAATAAAAAATCGTTAGAGATATGTCACTACAATCGAAACTATTTTCGCAAAATAATCGCATTGGCGTCCGTTATCGGTTTCGCCTCTCCCGCTGTAGAAGCATCTTGTACTTATACCGTTGATAATGAATGGTCAACCGGATTCACCGCCAGTGTTACCATAAAAAATGACACCAGCGCGCCAATTTCCGGTTGGGCTGTGAATTGGCAGTATGCAAGCAACCGCATGGTTAGTGGTTGGAATGCGAATTTTTTGGGCAGTAATCCGTATAGTGCGACTAACGTAACTTGGAACGGCAGCATTGCGGTAGGCCAATCAGTTTCGTTTGGATTACAGGGCGATAAAAATGGTGGTTCGGCTGAACGTCCAACCGTATCGGGAACAGGTTGTAGCGGAACACCAACGTCGTCTTCCAGTTCAGTTCGCTCAAGTATTGCGTCAAGTTCTGTAGTGTCGAGATCTGTAGCTTCAAGCTCTGTGCGTTCTTCGATTCCATCATCTTCATCCATGAGATCAAGCTCTTCTTTAGCGAATTCCAGCGTTGCAGCAAACGCTTGCCCAAGCCAGGTTTCAAACGCATTCCAAACTTACGCACCAAAAATTCCTGTTGCAGTTCAAGCAGAAGATTTTGATCCTGCTGGATATTCAGACTCAACTACTACGAATGAAGGTGGTGCATATAGAACGGATACAGCCGTTGATGTTAAATCAATTTCTGGTGGCTACGCTGTGGGTTGGATGACCGCGGGTGAATGGCTGGAATACACCGTTTATGTGGAAGCCGAAGGCGATTACGATGTAACGATTCGTTCGGCTGCCGTGGGTGATGGTCGTACTCTCAGAATTTCACAATGTAATACTACATTGATCGAATCTTTCTCTGTGCCGAAGGTTTCTACGTGGGGCGAATTTAAAACGTGGTCTGCGGGTAAAATACATTTAGCACCAGGCTATCAAAAAATTCGCGTGACGGTAGGAAACGCTGATTATTTAGATCTCGATTGGATTTATATTGGCGACTACAACGGCACAATTGATCCAACATCTTCTAGCAGCAGTTCTTCCAGTAGCAGCTCCGCAAGTTGTCCTACCACTTATTCGAATCCATTAATGTGGGAAGACTTGCCCGACTCAGAAGTCATTCGCGTAGGCGATGCGTATTACTACACAGCATCAACATTTCACCATTCACCAGGCGCACCCGTTTTAAGATCTTATGACTTAGTCAATTGGGAAACTATTTCGCATTCAGTACCCGTTCTGGATTTCGATAACTCTTACAATCTCAATGGTAGTCGCTCATATGTGAATGGAATTTGGGCGTCGTCGTTGCAATATCGCGACAGCAATAAAACATTTTATTGGATGGGTTGCATGCACAATAAAGGCGGTGGTTATGTGTTCACCGCTAAATCACCGGAGGGCCCATGGATTAAAAATAGTAGTCAAGCGTGTTACTACGATATGGGTTTATTGGTTGATAAAGACAGCGACAAAATGTATGTGGCTTGGGGCAATAATTCTATTAACGTTGCAGAGCTGAGTGCAGATGGATTGCGCGAAGTGCGCAGACAAGAAGTCTTTAAAACACCGAGTAATATTTCTGGGCCACTTGAAGGGTCGCGCTTTTATAAAATTAACGGCAACTATTATATTTTCATGACGCAATACGCGAATGGTGAATATGTTGCACGCTCCACTAATGGCCCATTTGGGCCTTATGAAATTCGTCCATTTGCTGTGAGGTTACCTTACGCCGGTGTTGGTTCCGGTGGATCACCGCATCAAGGCGGAATTGTGCAAACGCAAAATGGTGATTGGTATTACATTGCGTTTAACGATGCGTATCCTGCAGGACGCTTACCTGTAATGGCACCCATGACGTGGAGTAACGGTTGGCCCTCAGTAACCTTGGTGAATGGACAGTGGGGCGCGTCTTATCCATTTCCAAATTTGCCCTGCGGTGCTGGAAAAGTAAAACCGCGCAATGGGAAGGATTCATTTACAAGTTCAACGCTAAACCATGCATGGGAATGGAATCACAATCCTGACAATAGTAAATGGTCAACCGGAAACGGTTTAAATTTGCGAACTGCAACCGTTACTTCGGATTTATATGCAGCGCGCAATACACTTACACGTCGTATTGAAGGGCCAAGGTCAGTTGCGACTATTGAACTGGATTACAGTGCAATGCAAAACGGTGATGTGAGTGGCTTGTCTGCCTTGCGTGATTCGTCAGCCTGGATTGGTGTTAAAAAAGCGAATGGAACAACGCGCGTTGTTACAACATCCGGCGCGACTTTGGATTCAAGTTGGAACACCAATAGTTATGGGTTAGAAACAGCAAGCTCATCAATTAGCGGCGGAAAAATTTGGCTAAGAGTGGATGCAGATGTTCGCACAACTTCTGGCGGTGGCACTGCGCGTTTCTATTACAGCACTAATGGAACTCAATTTACTCAGCTAGGCGGTACCTTCAATATGAAACGTGAATGGAATTACTTTTTGGGCTATCGCTTCGGAATTTTTAATTATGCGACTCAATCCCTGGGTGGTTCGGTCAACATCAGTTCTTTCGACGTGACTAAACTTAATTAAAAATTTGCAAAATAAAACGTAAACTTCAAATCGCGCTTTTTTGATTTATCACTAAGTGAGTAAAAAAATGCCGCCAATGTTTATTCATTGACGGCATTTTATTTAAGTGTGTAATTTATGACGATTACCTTTTGTAATCTAGATCGCTATGAAATCACTCGGCCTGAGCAACTAATTTTTCATGCTCATGCTGCAAGCGCTTAATCGTATCAACAATGTGGTGTTCGAAATCGCTTAACAAGTTAGCGTGAGATGTTTTAAGTTCCGTATCTTTTGCTTCAGCAAGGTCATTTGCAAGATTCTTTTCACTGTCTATGCGTTGCTCGAAAATATCGGGTGCATAATCGGTTTTAATCAAGGCAGCGACATGGTGGATTAACATTTCGCCAGCTTCTTTATCCGGGTCTGGAACTGCGGGTAAACTGCCAGATGCACGCACTGCATCTTCAAAGCGATGAATGAAATTATGGCGTTGTTGGGAAATTTCGCGAAATAATTGCGCGTGGTTTTCTTCTACTAGCTCTATGGCATCGCGATAATGATCAAGCGTTTCGCGTGCGGCTTTTATCAAACTATTTAATGCGGCCTGGCCATCGGTACGAAAAATATTCATTGTCATCTCCCCGATAAATTAGTGATGTTGCTTGATGTCTTCTAGATCTGCAGGCTCAGACGTATTTGTTGCTGGCCCTGCAGGATCTTCATAAACAACATTTATTGCTTGCGGAATAATCTCAAATATAGAGGGTGTCTTACCTGCGGATTCGCCATCTGCATAAATTTCCCGATTTGGAACCGTACTGATTTCTATTCGGCTACCAACAGCGGTGAAAGTGCGCTGCAATTTTCGCTGTTTTCCTGCACGCAACCAAGGTGCGACCCTCAGTAATTCCCACATACTTTGCGGTGGCAGACTGTACAACCTCAACGCACCATCATCAATAACAGCGCTTTCATCAATAACATTTCCACCGCCGTAAAAGCGGCCATTCCCAATGGCAAGTTGAATTGATCTCACGCAATACTGCGTACCATCAACAATAATTGTCGCGCGAAAAGCGCGGTTGTTTTTAAAAGCTGCAAACGCAGCGCGTAAGTAACTTAAAACGCCCCAGCGTTTTTTTATTTCCGGTGTTAATTCACGCGTAACGCCTGTACCCAGACCAATATTTGCCGCATTAAAAAAGTAACCGCCATTAAAAGAACCTAAATCAATTTTGCGGCATTTTCTGGTAGAAATTATTTTAAAAACTTCCAGCAAATCTTTTGGCAGGCCGAGTGAGCGCGCTAAATCGTTTGCAGTTCCCAATGGCAATATTGCAAGCGTCAATTGATGGCGATATACCGCATCTGCCGCAGAATTAATTGAACCGTCGCCGCCACCAATAATAACCATCTCGATTTGTTTATAATGTTGGTCGATAAGCTCCACTGTATGTTTCGCACTTTTCGACTCAGTTTTAATTAAATCAAAACCAGCGGACTCTAATATTTCTATTCCTTCCGTGATATCGGCCTCAGCACCTCTACGGCTATTGGGATTGATGATGAGTAGAGCCTTGATCTTATCTGGCATATCCTGCACTTTCAGTTGAGTTGGCTTGTGGATTGAGTGGCAACAGTAGTGTGCTTTAAAAAATATTTGCTAACTAAAATCTCTTACCTGAGCGCAGGGCATCTATGTGCTCAAGATTTTTCAGGATTTTCAATTGCCGAATTTGTTGTAGTTCCATTTTCATTTTCAACCGCGCCATGTAGCTGCAACCAGCGCGCGAGCAGCCAACATATAAGTGCCCAACCTGCGCCCGCAGTCCAACCAGCGATTACGTCGGTTGGCCAATGCACACCAAGGTAAACCCGGCTTACACCAACGAGTATGGTTGTTACTACGGCCACTAATAAAATGTACGCCTTGATCCGGCGATTTTTTAAGGTGCGAATTAAAAGTGCCGCCATGGTGAGATAGGTACTTGCTGCCAACATGGAGTGGCCGCTGGGAAAGCTCGCGGTATAAACCACGGAACCGTGCGGAACTAGAGTAGGGCGATCCCTATCAATATAATGTTTGAGTACCGTGCTAAGGCTCAAAGCGCCTAATGTCGCCACTATGAGCACAATAGCCATCCGGCCTTTGCCTTCCAAAGCCAGAAATCCCACTACGGCGAGGGTGAGTAAGGTAAGCACAGCGTTACCGCCAAGAGCCGTGAAGTCTCGGCCAATCTCTTCTACCCAGCGTGGGCCAATAGGATCACTTAAGTCGAGTGGGTTACGCATGCTCAATAAAATAGCGCGATCAAATTCGCCGGTATCACCTTCCATGACTTCGTCCGCGAGTTCAACGAAGACTAATAGTGAAGCCATGAGTGCAAATATTACGATCAAGACAGATAATTCGCGTGAACCTATCCATCGCAATAGCCCTTTTGGATTCAAAAACGCGCGTTTCGTTTTAGTAATATTTGTTGGTTTCATAAATTCCCTGGCGTTAATTGTTGATTGTTGCGTCAAGTGAATATAAGTTTTCGCTTAGAGGATCATAACCGACAAGATGCTATCACTCGGTTCGCTTAGTCACGAACTTGCCGTGAAAACTAGTGGATAGTAATCGCCGGGTTTAATCAAATGTTGTATACAAGCGTCAATCGAAATAAAAGTGGTTGGACATTAAAGCATAATAGACACGTGAAACTTTTTGAATTAAAAATGCGAGCTAATGAAAACGCGAGGAGACCGACTAATGGATAATGACCTCGAAGATATGACACGAGAAGAATTGGTTACAGAAGTTAGAAAGTTACGCGATGGAATACGCGAGCATCGTGATAGTAATAAGCACGAACTGTGTTGGCATCACCCTGCATTGTGGGGGTTGCTTCCAGAAAAAACTGACCCTGTTCCGATTGTGCCAGCATGGCCTCAATTTCTTGAGGGATGTGTGCGTTATCGACAATCTCTGGATGAGCAAGCGCCAAACGCTCAAGGAACTGATGATCCATATCAGAAATAAAATCAACTTCTTATTTATTACATTGCATGAGGATGAAATATGAGTATCCCTAATATTGGTTTGGGCACTTATCGTTTAACGGGTAGTGAGGCTATTACTGCGGTAGCAACTGCATTGGAATTAGGTTACCGACATATTGATACTGCGCAGCTATACGGTAACGAGTCAGAAGTTGGAACGGCTATAGTTACCAGTGGATTAGCGCGTGACGATCTTTTTGTGACTACCAAAATCTGGATAGATAAATTAAGTCGCAACTCATTAATTCCCAGTCTTAAAGAGAGCCTGGATAAATTAAAATTATCACAAGTTGACCTTGTATTGGTTCATTGGCCGTCACCTAACAACGCCATTCCTGTGCAGGAATATATGGAGGCAATTGCCGAAGCTAAAGCGCAAGGCCTGACCAAATTAATTGGCGTATCAAATTTTACAAATGCGATTTTACAACAGGCGATTGATGTAGTGGGAGCCGAGGAAATTGCAACGAATCAAATTGAAGTTCATCCTTATTTGCAAAATAAAAAAGCAATTGAATTTGCTCGCAGCAAGGGAATTCACATCACCGCCTACATGCCACTTGCAGTCGGCAAAGTCATGGATGATCCGCTGTTAATTAAAATTGGAGAGCGCCACAAATTTGGCCCGGCGCAAATTGCATTAGCGTGGTTGCTTCAACAGGGATTTGCGGTCATTCCATCATCATCAAAACGTTTTCATCAGGAATTAAACTTGCAGGCCCGTGGTATTAAATTGTCGGACGAAGAGATGGCCCAAATAGCAACACTGGAGGAAAATTATCGCATTGCTAATCCTGATATCGCACCAGAGTGGGATTAAAAAATAGCTAGATAGCTAGAAATTCTACAAAAAAAGTTGCCCCTTATCTCAGATGGAAGTTGGGGCGACGAATTACACACACGAAGACTTACATCTTTATAGACGCTTTAAAATCCGTTATCCCTTCATTCTTTGCGGCCATTGAAGGCTCAATGGCAGTGCGGTTTATGGCGTTGCGCTTATGTTCGGTTTTATAACGGGCATAGCTACTAAAGATCCACAAAATGAATGGAAATTTCCAAATAAAATCTAACACGAAAGCCCGCTCGTAATTAGCGGGCTTTTGTATTGATTACCTCTCAAGGTTTTAAAAATCCATTTACGTTAAGCCAGTGCATATAGGCATCGAACCATTTATTACTGGTGCGATCAGGATTGCCCAAACCGAAACCATGACCACCATTTTGGTATAGGTGAAGCTCCACCGGAATCTTCGCGTCATACCAGGATTTTATGATTCCGAAATCGCCGTGAAAAAGAAAATCATCCGCAGCGAGTGCAACAAACATCGGTGGTGCGTTTTTAGGTACTTCAACTGAATCCATTCCACCGTAGATCGGAGAAATAAAAGCCAGTTTTACTTTCTTCGATTGCAAGGTTGTTGCCATCGTTAAACCTGCACCAGCAGAAAACCCCATCATGCCGATTTTATTCACGTTTACATTCCATTCTTTAGCTTTGCTAGTGATCAGCGCATAGGCAGCTTCAACATCCTGAAGTTGGTTAGTCAGGTCGCCGCGAGGTCTTTTTGGTGGCTCGCCGGTTTTATCTTTTGCAAATTTTTCCATTTCTGCCGAGCGTTGTTTAAGTTGATCTTCAAATGCCTCAAGTGTTGGCGGTGTGGGATTTAAACGGTACTTGAGAACAAAGGCATTAATTCCTTGCGCTGCAAGAGCTTCTGCAACTTCCCAACCTTCATTTCCCATTGAAAGCCACATGAAGCCGCCACCTGGCGCTACGATCACCGTAGTGCCAGTTGCTTTTTTCGGGTCAGCGAGAAAAGGTGTTAAGGTTGCTTTGGTAATATTTCTTGCCATAGGGTCACCCCATTGGCGAAACCAGGATTCTTCCGCGGGCTGGTTAGCAACTCCACCGGTATTCAACGGAATAGCCTTAGGTTCTTTGGGAGCATCCATGGGATGCATTTTTCCATCTTGCGCGAAAGTTGCTGCACTGCTTAACCAAATAAAACCTAACACCAAAAGTTTAAAAAAGACGCTTGGTTGACGTTGCATAATTTTATCTCCAGAGATGTTTAATTTTTTGTTATTCAGAAATGTTGAAATTTTTAAAAGAAAATTTTCGTTTTTATAAAATATGAGGAAACAAGACCGAAGGAAATCCAACGAGAAGAATGATGAATCTTGCACAACTCAGGTAATTTTATTTTTTTAAAGTAAATTTTTTTTCAGCCAATGAAAACGCAGAGAAACAACAATATTATTGCGCTTGGGCAGGTGGCCTAGACTGTAAGGTATATTATATTACAACTTGATGGCAAGGCGGATCGTAACCAATGCGCCAGAAATTTGAGGAGGAAACCAACACCAGGCAATTAGCCGGCGTTGGTTTCTCGAAGCTTTAGCGAGCGAGGTAGACCTTATAAATTTTTTCGTCACTATTATTAGCGATGCTATCTTTATCGCCGTTATTAGATGTTGTCATCCATAAGCCACCATCAATCGTCGGCTCAACGGCACGAATGCGGCCGTAAGTTCCCAGAAATAAATGCTCAACATTGGTAAGTGAATCGCCGCTAATCACTTCGCGATAAACCCGATTACCACGCAAACACGATACGTATAAAACATCATCCACTACCGCGATACCACTGCATGAACCTTGAGAGGTTGGGTAGGTTTGTTTTGGTGCTATGAAACCTGCTGTAGCACAACCTTCACCTGACTGGGAGACGGTTCCCTCACAATCTGGCCAGCCGTAATTTCCTCCTTTCTCAAGAAGATTAGTCTCATCCAATTCGCCATTGCCGAATTCCTGTTGCCATAATCGGCCTTGTGAATCGAAAGCTAAGCCTTGTGGATTGCGGTGACCGTAAGTCCAGGTGTAGTTATTAAACGGGTTATCGGATGGAACGCTACCGTCTGCATTCATGCGCAGAATTTTGCCAGTAAGGCTATTAACATCTTGCGCACTTTCGGCGGCCTGAGCATCACCCGTCGAGATATAAAGTTTGCCATCCGGACCAAAGCGCAAGCGCCCACCGTTGTGGTATTTATTGCGGCCTATATCAGCGAGCAACACTTGATGGGTGGACTGTACAAGCGCGCCGTCTTGATATTGGATACGTACAACGCGGTTATCCGTCGGGCTGGTGTGGTAAATGTAAAGCCATGGATCTGTAGCAGGGAAATCCTTCGTGACTGCCAAACCTAACAAGCCGCCTTCACCATCAGTACTTTCTGCGTTAGGTATAGTTCCGACGGTTGTCTTAACACCGTCTGCTAACCGAATAATATCGTGCGCATCGCGACGGCTGTAGAGAATCGAGCCATCGGGCAAGGTTACCAACCCCCAAGGAAGATCGTCATCTGTCGCTACTTGCTCAACTGAACAAATGGACGTAGAGCATTCGCTACCCGTTGTAAGAGAAATGGAATCAGTGAGTGAAGAGACATTTTTTTGGGCATCGCGCGCGGCAACGGTGTATTCATAGGTCGTGTTGGCAATAAGTCCAGATTCGGTATAAGTGAGTTCAGCAGTGGAGCCAACTTTCGCGCCGTCACGATAAATATCGTAAGCCGTTACACGGATATTATCTGTGGCAGCATTCCAGCTTAGTACCGCTGTAGTTCCACTTGTCGTGCCAGTCAGATTTGTCGGAGTCGAGGGCGATATTGTGTCCATTTCGCATTGCGGAATATTAACAGTCAGGGTCTCGCTTGCTTGTGAAACGTTTCCTGCAGCGTCAATAGCATTTACGTAAAAGCCCCAGTTAGCACCCGGAACCAAAGTTAGGCCTGTGGTTAATTTGCTAGCATCGACCTTGAGCATATGTTGGCCGTCGTGATAAATATCGTAAGCCACTACACCGACGCTATCGCTTGACGCACTCCAAGAGAGATCACCGGTGGTGCAAGCAAGATTAGTTATTTCCAAATTGCTCGGCGGAGTGGGGGCAGCGGTATCTGAGATGGTACTGGCTACCTGACAAATTTTACCTAAACCAGGAGCGGGGTCGTCAAAAGAATTAGTGTTACAAACAACTTCATCAATGTACTCACGTTGAGACCAACGTGTGCCTGTGCCGAAGCGAACAATTTTTGCTCCAGTGAATGTACACGTTCGATCTTCATTCGCGCAGGTTGTCCATTCCGGTTCAGTTATCTGACAACTTTTGTAAACGCCAAAGAGCGGATCGCCAAACACGTCATTGTTACAACCAACTGAGTCAATATAAACGCCTTGAGTCCAGGTTGTATCTGCACCGTAACGAACCAATTTAGCGCCAGAGAATTCACAGGTACCTGTTTCGCCTGCGCAACTGGTCCAAGTCGTTTGCGCTTGCACACTTGTTGTTAAACCAACTGCACCTAAAAAAATGGCAGCCAAGCATAGTGCTGCCGCGCGTTTTTTATTTGCAATCTTTTTTATTACCAATTGATTAGTGAGATTTTTTATTTTAAAAAAACATATTTCATTCGTCATGGTCATCATTTTTTCTCCGAATTTCATAGTTAACATTTTCGGCACAATAAATTTCAGAGCAATAACACTCTGTTGGCCGCTCGACATCCATTTATTATTGTTAGTGAATGATCCGAGTAATTATTCGGTCAAGGAATTATCAGTTATTTAATGTAAAATTAATCAGTTATTATTTTTATAATTATTTAAATTAGCACGCCGATGATGGCATATCACAACGGCGCTTGGTAAAAATAGCGGCTTCGGGCGACAAGAATGTGCATTTTATTTGAACGAGCGCAAGTTAATGAGGAAATTTATTTATATTTTGGCGACATCTCGTTTCACTTTCTAATAAAAAAACAGTAATAGAAAAATGAATTTCGCAAAGTACTTATAATATTTAAAAAATAGCGACGTGTGTATCATCTGTTGTATCGAACACTACTTTTAGGATCACGTCGCTGAAACTCAATATCGTCGCAATTTGATAAGCGAGTTATTTTTGAAACGTTAAAGGCAAAACATCATTAACCAAGGTAATCAGTGTTTTACCGGGCGCTTCTTCATAAACCATATGCGACGCGTCTTCAAACCATACTATTTTTTTTGAAGGCGCTTTAATATTTGAAAACCATTCATTCACTAAAAAAGATGCTGTTCCAAGGTCATGACGTCCCTGCAAAATCACCACTGGGCATTTAAAAATCTTACTGCTCATCAAATTAATGTTAGCGAGCTCATCCCAAAGCATCTTGCCGCTGTAGGCCTGCGCCACATTACGAGACTGTAATTCTTCTGCCGAATAGTCTGGACTCATGCTTGCGATGTCATTAAAACTACCAAATTTACTCTCCCAGTAGTATCCGCCATAGGTTGCAAGCCAGCGACGTTCTATGGGCATATTTTGAAAATTTCTTTCAGGACGTTGCGGATCAGGAAACGGGGCGATCGATAACAGTGCTTTAACTGCTTCAGCGTTATTATCCTTGCGTGCCATGACGAGTGTTTGCTCAAAACCGTATTTTTCACTGCGTTCAAAATCTACGAATTGACCCATGCCGACATACGCATAAAACCAACCAGGGTGTTTCTGGGCCAACTTAACACCCAGCAGCGAACCAAATGAATGTGCCATTAAAATAATCTTTCTTTTCTTATATTTTCTTTTTAAATAATCAATAAGTTCTTCAGTGTCCAACACCATGCGATCAAGATCAAAAATCTGCTGTGTCTTTTCCGAATAATTATAAAAATAAGTTTTCCCTGCCCCTCGCTGGTCCCATTGCACAACAGTGAAAAATTCTTCCCAATCACGCATGTAATAATAACTCACGGGCAATACTGTAAAGCCTGGGCCGCCGTGTAAAAATAGCAATACTGGATTATCTTTACTCCTCCCCCGTACTGAAATCCATTGCTGTATTCCACCGATTGAAACAAGACCTGCTTCTTCTACTGCATCTGCTCCGTATAATTTTCTAGATTTATTGAAAATGTCACCAGCCTTGCCTGCTGGAGTTGCCTCTTGGGCAACTGTTGGTAAGGCATGTATTATCAAAAAAAAAGCATAGAATAATAAGTAAGGTTTTATCATATTTTTATCCTGAGATGATGGTACGTAACAAAAGATGAGATTACGAGGTTTGACAGCAGGGGCTGCTAATTTGGATTCAGAATGGAAAATATTTTCTTTCGCTTATCGTAGAGGGTAAATGTTTAGTGAATGGAGCGAAGTTGATAACAAATAACAGGCTGTATAATAAGTAAAATTATTTTTGATGTGCTACAGCACAGAACGGTTTAAAATAAATTTCAAATCTGTAGCCTAGACAATAATAACCATGCCTGGAAGGCATAGTTATTATTGCTAGAGATATCAGGCTTAATTTATATGGGCCGTATCTTTTAAGTCATAAACAATATTGACCGCGTCAATGATACGATTAGTGCCCGTAAAAATATCAAGAGAAAAATCCAGGTTAAGCTTATCCATTACAATAAGCATAATCTCAGCGTAATCAATTGAGTTTATTCCTAGATCAACAAAACAAACGTTTAAATTTTGAAATTCCCTTTTATTGGAAACCAAATCTTCCGCATAGGGAGAAACATTGATTATTGCACCACGCATAATATCGAGTATTTCACACTTTTCCATATCGTCCTCGCTTAATTTGATTTTCTGTAAATCGATAATGTAAATCCCTTACTCATAACTAACAGCTTTATCTCTTAAAAAGGCATTTAGTAGGGACCATCAGTTTTGATTGTCGTCCTAAAATATTCATCAAAATAACTGCTCGTTCAAAACCACAAGGATTGCAATAAATAGCTTGCACTTGATCAAAGCCGTGCCCATTAACGTATATTTCGTCGCCATTTTTCAATGTGTACTCATCGCTTGCAATCGCATTTTGTCGATTCACATTTAACTTGATGTCATCAATTAATATATCGGAAGCAACGGCATAATTATCGCCAAACCTCACGAAGTTTGAAACTCCAAGCGTTGAGTTCACCGGCCCGATAGATTTAACATCAGGGTCTACTTTTATAAACAAATATCCTGGGAAAAGAGGTTCATTCCTAATAACACTTTGGCAACCAATTTTTGATCTTGCAACATTAATGGTGGGACGAAAAACATCGAATCCCTGGCGCAATAGATTTTCTTCCGCCCTGATTTCCTGTTTGGATTTGCAATAGATTAAAAACCAACTGTTCATCTTATCCTCCTTAAGTTTAAATTTCCCTACTACTCTAGATTTCGTCGAGCATAATCCACAAAACAACTAGTTATAAATATTCCATCATTGAAATTAAAGTAAGCAGAAATATCAACTAAAATTAATTTAAAAGTTAAATGCTAAAAATTAAAAATATGGATTAACGTAGAGAACTACTGGATTTTGCAATCCAACCTAATAGCAATAACCATATGTGAAGAAGTTATAACATGCAATGTTGAGGTGTCAATAGACAAAATACCGTCAAAGTTTATGTTTGATGAAAATTTAATTTTTTTAAAATTTAATTTAATGAGTAGCTGAATTTTAAATTTATTTTATTTATTTAAAATTCAGCCCTAATTTCGTGCATGACGGCATTTATAGATATTAAATTAATAATTAAATGCACCTTGAGTGAACAATTGAAATATAAGTATGTACAAATGTCGTTTCGTATATTATTAATTTATTTTTTTTAAATTAATTTCTGGAAAATATTTTATTTTGTTGTCGTTTAAATAGATTTTGATGTGTTTGCCGTAGGGAAAATGTGAAATATTCACCTTGAGCAAAGAAAAAGATATTGGTAAGCTTCAATTAACTAAGGGAAGCGCAATCAAAAAAGAAATACTTTTGGTTGTCAGTGGCAGGCGATAAGTAGTTAAGTATTAAAGGTTTTTTTAAAAAAGGATAACCGTTTTAGGGTGGTTCTGGCGGTAGCATTGGTCTATTTACAGAACAAAATCCCCAATCCTCCAGCGGGCTCAGATATCCAAATCCATTTGAAATACTCATAAATAGTGCAGATTCGAAAGATTTTTAGGCGTAGACATATTGTTTTTTATAAAAATTATCTCTAAAAATCAATGGCCTATAAGCTTTTTAGCATTCTTTTAGTTGGTGGCACTTGTCTAGTAGTCGCACTTGTCTAAAAACAGCAGTACGTCTATAAAACAAGAATGTCACAAACCCAATGTACGCTTAGACAACGTTTGTAATCTAAGAAATGTGTTAACCAAGTTTTAAACAATAATTAAAATCTATAAATAATTGGTCATACCCTTTACATTATTTTAAAAACATTTCAAATGTTTTTCTATGTTTTATAAAACCATACATAAAACTAGGATATTTAATAAAAATACCAACAAAATGAAAAATTTTTAGCCAAAAATAAAGCTTTCAAATTTAGTTTTGTAATGTTTTTTCGGCACGATAGCAAAATGGTTATGCACTGGATTGCAAATCTAGTTAAGTTGGTTCGATTCCAGCTCGTCCCTCCATTTTTGGT
>Ga0247729_10000625_pt1 | contig 14234 bp, 11 predicted proteins | sample UWRJL133311R2_FD_180958 | JGI IMG/M metagenome (GOLD analysis project Ga0247729, IMG submission 180958) | Plant litter microbial communities from Arlington Agricultural Research Station in Wisconsin, United States - UWRJ-L133-311R-2 | ecosystem: Environmental > Terrestrial > Plant litter >... | reverse complement strand
CGGGCTGAGCAGAGTCGTGTAGAGGAAGCTCGTGATTCCCGTGACGAGCACGTTGAGCACGACACCGATGATGACCTGGTCGACGAGGTACTTGATCGCGAACGCGGCAAGCACGAACGAGACGAGGACACCGGCGACCATTGCCGCGACGAGTCCGAGCAACGGCTGCTTGGTAGCCGTTGCAACGACAGCCGAGACGAAGGCACCCGCGAGCAACTGCCCCTCGATGGCGACGTTTACGACTCCCGCACGCTCCGAGATCACTCCGCCGAGGGCGCCGAAGATCAGCGGGGTGCTGAGACCGAGTGCGCCGATCAGCAGACCGGGGATGCGCACCGGAAGGTCCTGGCCGGCGGCCGCCCAGGTGAAGAACGCGATGAGGAAGACCGCGGCGAACACCGCGATGATCCACAGTGGCGTGCGGCGCCCGGCACGGATGTACCAGACGGTCGCAGCGACTCCGGCGAGCAGCAGCACGGTGAAGAACCAGCTCGCCCCGATGGCCGGGATCACAACGTTTGGAATGGCGAAGAAGTCACCCGGGCTCGAGAGCTGGAAGGTGCTGGTTCCGCTGCGCCCGAGGATCGAGAATCCGATCAGCGAGACAACGGCGAAGATCGACAGCGCGATGGTGACGTTCCACTTCGCGAAAAACGCCTTGCGCGACGAAGTGGCAGAGCGCACGACGGGCGCGTCAGTTTCGGCTACTGGAGTGGCCTGGCTCATTTGGAGACCACCGCCTTGCTGATCGAGACCTTACGCAGGGAGAGGCCGGATGGTTGGGGAAGCCGGAACACGGCACGAACGAGAGGCGGTGCGGCGATGAGCAGCACGATGATCGACTGCACGACGAGGATGATGTCGATCGGCACGCCCTCCTGGGCTTGCATCGCGAAACCACCGGCCTTCAGAGCACCGAACAGGATGCCGGCGAAGAAGACACCCCACGGACGCGAGCGCCCGAGGAGTGCGACGGTGATCGCGTCGAATCCGATTCCGGCGTCGACTCCCGAGCTGTAGCCCGAGGTCACCGTGCCGAGCACCTGCGACACACCGGCGAGTCCGGCGAGACCACCGGCGATGAGCATGGCGTACAGGTAGATGTTCTTGACGTTCATACCGGCGACGCGTGCTGCGTTCGGGTTCTCGCCGACAGCGCGGAACTGGAAGCCCAGTGCGGAACGGTTGAGCAGCCACCAGACAAAGACCGTCGCGGCGATCACGAGCAGGAAGCCGAGGTGCAGGGAGAACTGCGGGCCGAGGAGCTTGGGCAGGATTGCGGTGTCGTCGATCGCCGGCGTCTTCGGGTTGCTCGACCCGGGTGCCTGCAGTACCGGGGTCTTGAGCAGGTAGGTGAGCAGGTAGAACGCGACGTAGTTGAGCATGATCGTCGTGATGACCTCGTGGGCCCCGGTGCGCGCGCGCAGCAGGCCGACGATGCCTCCCCAGATCGCTCCACCGACGATGCCGGCGACGATCGCGAGGATGAGGTGCAGCCCGTAGGGCAGGTGGACGTTGAAGCCCACGAATCCCGAGAAGATCGCGGCGATGATGATCTGGCCACGGGCACCGATGTTGAACAACCCGACGCGGAACGCGAGGGCGACACCGAGACCGGCGGCGATCAGCGGCGTCGCGAAGTTGAGCGTGTCGGTCAGCGGCTTGATGCCACCGGCGAACGAGTCGACCCGGAAGTTGAAGATCGAGCCCTGGAAGAGCGCGCTGTAGGCACCGGAGATGGCACTCCACGACGCGGACAGGAAGTCACTCGGCCGGGAGAAGAAGTATCCGGCGGTCGCCTTCACTCCGTCATCGGTCGCCGCGATCATGATCGCGCCGACGACGAGGGCGAGGAAGACTGCGAGCACCGAGATAGCGGCGCTTCCACCGGCGATCTGCTTGGCCGCAGCCACCCAGCGGGACTGCTCCTGCACGTCGACGGCCGGCGTCTGGCCGGCCTCGAGGGACTCGGTCGCCGAAGCATCGGGCACGGGCACCTTGGCCGGGGCGACCTTCTCTTCGGTCGGTTGTGCGGCGGGCTTCTTGGGTGGCAGGGAATCGCTCACGCTGCGACCTCCGTTCCAGCGGGCAGTTCGCCAGCCATCATGAGTCCGAGGACGTCTCGTGGGGTGTTTCCGGGCACGATGCCGACGATGCTGCCTCGGTACATGACCGCGATCCGGTCGGCAAGTGCGATGACTTCGTCGAGCTCGGTCGACACGACGATGACGGGCAGGCCGGAGTCACGGGTAGCGACGATCTGGCTGTGCACAAACTCGATCGATCCGACGTCGAGGCCCCGGGTGGGCTGCGCGGCGACGAAGAGGCGCAGTTCGCGGCTGAGTTCGCGCGCGAGCACGACCTTCTGCTGGTTTCCGCCGGACAGTTTTCCAGCGAGGGTGGCCACGCTCTGCGCGCGGATGTCGAACTCGCCGAGTTTCTCCTGCGAGAACGACGTCAGCTCGTCGAGCTGGATCGACCCGAGCTTGACGAATGGCGCACCGTTGGCGCGGTCGAGCATGAGGTTCTCGGCCACGGAGAAGTTGGCGACCAGGCCGTCTTCCGTGCGGTCTTCCGGCACGAAGCCGACGCCAGCATCCAGCACTCCGCGCACGTTCTTGCCGATGAGCGAGGTGCCGTCGAGCACGATGTCTCCGGTGACGTCGGCCTGCAGGCCCATGATCGCTTCGCTCAGCTCGGTCTGGCCGTTGCCCTGGACTCCCGCAATGGCGAGGATCTCGCCGGCGCGCACGGTGAAACTCACACCGTCGACGACTGCCTGGCCGGTGACGTCCCTGACGCGCAGGTTGGTGACGTCGAGGGCCACCTTGCCGGGCTCGAATGGCTTTTTGTCGACGGTGAGGTCGACGGAACGGCCGACCATGAGCGCTGCCAGCTCGCTGTTGCTCGCTGTCGGGCTCGCTTCGCCGACAACAGCACCGAGGCGGATGACCGTGATGCGGTCAGCGACTTCGCGCACCTCGCGCAGTTTGTGGGTGATGAAGACGATCGAGGTGCCGGATTCCTTCAGCTGTTTCATGATGACCATGAGCTCGTCGGTTTCCTGCGGGGTAAGCACCGCGGTCGGCTCGTCGAAGACGAGCACCTTGGCGTCGCGGGACAGCGCCTTGATGATCTCGACGCGCTGCTGCACTCCGACCGGGAGGTCTTCGACCAGGGCATCCGGGTCGACATCGAAACCGAACCGGTCAGAGATCTCGCGCACCGTTGCGCGGGCCGACTCGAGGTTTAGGATGCCCGGACCACTGGTCTGCTCGTGCCCGAGCATGACGTTCTCGGCAACGGTGAACACGGGAATGAGCATGAAGTGCTGGTGCACCATGCCGATCCCGGCTTTCATCGCGTCGCCGGGCCCAGCGAAGTGCTGCACCGTGTCGTCGAGAAGGATGTCGCCCTCTTCGGCCTGGTACAGGCCATAGAGAACGTTCATCAGGGTGGACTTACCGGCGCCATTCTCACCAAGAAGACAATGGATCTCGCCGGCCTCGACAGTGAGGTCGATGTGATCGTTGGCAACGAGGGCACCGAAACGTTTGGTTATTCCGCGGAGTTCGAGCTTCATATCGTGATCATCCTAATTTGCCTCCCGCGCACAGTTGTGCCGCCGGGCAGAGATATTTGCCGGGAAGGACGTGCGGGGGAAAGAAATCGGGGGAACCAGCGCTGCTGGTTCCCCCGATTGTGGAGCTGTTACGTGACTAGCCTGCGACCAGGTACGACGTGACCTTGATGTCGCCAGAGATGATCGACGCCTTGATGGTGTCGAGCTCGCCCTGGAGGTCAGCGCTCACCTTGTCTTCGAACGAGTGGAACGGCGCGATGCCGACTCCGTCGTTCTCGAGGTTTCCGACGTATGCGGTGGCGTCGAAGCCACCCTCTTCGGAGGCAGCGGTGACGATCTCGGCGACAGCGGGCTTCATGCCCTTGAGTACCGAGGTGAGGTACAGGTCGTCGTAGGTCGGGAAGGTGTCGAACACGTCGGCGTCTGCACCGAGCAGCGCAACGTCCTTGCCGGAGTCGACGATTGCTGCGCCGGCGCTCTGGAAGATGGGTCCACCAACGGGGAAGATGACGTCGGCGTCCTGGTCGATGAGGCCGCTTGCGACGGTCTTCGCGGTGTCGTTGGCTTCGAAGCCACCGGTCATGAGCGCGGCGTCAGGCTTGTCGGCGTCCCAGCCGAGGACCTTGACGTCCTTGCTCTTCTGCTCGTTGAAGTACGCAACACCCTGTGCGAAGCCATCCATGAAGATGGTGACGGTCGGGAAGTTCATACCACCGAAGGTGCCGACGACGCCGGTCTTCGAGTAGCTGGCCGACGCGTAACCGGCGAGGAATGCTGCCTGCGAGGTGTCGAAGAGGATCGGCTTGATGTTCGGAGCATCGACGGTTCCGTCGAAGTCGTTGTCTGCAGCGTCATCGATGATGGCGAATTCGACGTCCGGGTTGGCGAGCGCTGCCGTGACGGTAGCGGCCGAGAGGGCGAATCCGACGGTGACGATGAGGTCGCAACCGGCGGCGACGAGGCCGTCGATGTTCGGTGCGTAGTCGGTCTCACTGGCCGACTCGGTGCTCTTGGGGGTTACTCCGAGTGCTGCGGAAGCCTCGGTGAGTCCCTCGAAGCCGAGCTGGTTGAACGACTTGTCGTCGAATCCACCGGCGTCGGACACCATGCAGGGCAGGTAGTCGAGCGCTGCGGCGCTTTCGGTCGGCGCTTCGGGTGCTGCGGCACAGCCGGCGAGGAGCATTGCGCTCGTTCCGACCAGTGCGATACCGCTGACAACGCGGCCGCGAGAGGTGATTCTCAAGATGTCCTCCAAGATGATGCCCGGCACAGTTGTCCGGGAGCAGTTGGACTAGACGTTACCTAATGTGACGTGCGCCGGAAGTACAAAAGCTGCTGCTGACGCCAAACAGTTACAAACCCGCGACCACGACGAAACGAACGCGAAATGTGCAGCCCTCGAAGCCGCGGAAATGTGCCCTCTTCGGGGACTATTTCGGCGTGCTCGGGGATGTGACGGTGACCGCTCCGCTGATGATGTCAGCGCGGAGGGCATCGATCTCGGCGGACAGCTCGTCGCTCACGCTGGATTCGAGATCGTGGAACGGCGCGATGTCCACTCCCCCGTTCTCGAGCGTTCCGACAAAGGCGTCGTTGGTGAAAGTGTCGTCGAGGCTCGACCCCGCGATCTCGACAACGGCATCCGCGGTGTTCTTGAGTACCGACGAGAGCACGATCGACTTGTAGGTCGCCGGAAGCGTGTCATAGCCGTCGTTGTCGACCCAGATGATCGAGGTGTTGCCGGCGTCCAGTGCGGCGGCTGCCGCACCCTCACCGACCTGGCCGGCCACGGGGAGGATGACGTCGGCGCCCTGGTCGATGAGGTTGTTCGCGAAGGTCAGGCCCTTTGCGGTGTCCTCGAAGTCGCCGGTGAAGAGGCCGTCCTGCTTCTTCTTGTCCCAGCCGAGGGCGCGCACCTTGGTGCCGTGGGCTGTGTTGTAGTACGCGACGCCGTCGACGAAGCCGTCCATGAACAGCGTGACCGGAGGCTGGTTGCCTCCCCCGAAGGTCGCAACGACCCCCGTCTTCGATACACCGGCCGCGAGGTAGCCCGCGAGGAATGCCGCCTGGGCGGTGTCGAACACGATCGGCTTGATGTTGTCGCCGACGACGACCTCGTCGACGATCGCGAAGTCGGTATCTGGGTTGGCCGCAGCGAACTTCTCGGTCGACGGCGCGAGCTCGTAGCCGACCGTCAGCACGAAGCCGCATCCGCTGGCCGCTGCCAGTTCGACGTTGGGTTCGAGATCTGTCTCGGAGGTCGACACGAGCACGCGTGCGCCGATGCCGAGGTCTTTCTCGGCCTGCTGCAGCCCGGCCCAGCTCGACTGGTTGAACGAACGGTCTTCGAGTCCACCGGAGTTCGTGACCATGCGGGCGCAGAACTCTGGCTCGGCCGACGGGCCTGATGACTCGGGGGCCGGGGCGCATCCGGCGAGCGCGGCGATCAGAGCGGCGACTGCGACGAACGGGGCAACACGGCGAACAGGCGTGGGGGTCAATGACATAAACGGAGACTAGCGAATGCCCGGGGGCGATTCGCGGCAGCGACGCAATCCGTTTCCGGCTCGTTACCTGGGCCGCCGTGCGGGCGCGTTCCTGGGGTACGACTAGAGAACGTCGCTGCGGCCGGAGAGCTTCAGGGCATCGACAACAGCCTTTACCCTCTGCGCATTCGCGCTCGTCGTCACGAGGAGGGCATCGGGAGTGTCGACCACCACGATGTCCTTCACTCCGATGAGGGAGATGAGCCTGCCGCTCTGGCTGATCACGACTCCGCTCGACGAGTCAGCGAGCACGCGCGCGTTCTCGCCGAGGATCGCGAGGTCGTTCTTGCGCCCGCCGGCGTGCAACTTGGCGATCGACGCGAAGTCACCGACGTCGTTCCAGTCGAAGTCGCCCGGCACGACGACGAGACGACCGGCCGCGGCCGCCGGCTCGGCGACGGCGTAGTCGATCGCGATCTTCGTCAACTCCGGCCAGATGCGGTCGACGACGGCGCCACGGCGATCGGTGTCCCAGGCGTCGGCGAGCTCTTTCAGACCGGCGAGCATTTTCGGATGCGTCAGCCCGAGCTGCTCGAGAAGCACGTCGGCCCGTGAGATGAACATGCCTCCGTTCCAGAGGTAGTTGCCATCGGCGAGGTACGCCTCGGCCGTCTCGAGGTCGGGTTTCTCGACGAAACTGTCGACGAGGATCGCGCTCGGCGCACCCTCGATGTCGAGTGCGTCTCCGCAGCGGATGTAGCCGAAGCCCACGGCGGGCTCGGTCGGGGTGATGCCGATGGTGGCGATGTACCCGGCCTCGGCGGAGATCACGGCCTGGGTGACCGCGCGCGCGAACGAACGCTCGTCGCCGATGACGTGGTCGGCCGGGAATGAACCGATGACGACATCCGGGTCGCGGAGCACGAGGATCGCGGCGGCGAGACCGATCGCGGCAGCGGATTCGCGGGGCTCGCTCTCGAGCACGACGTTGTGGTCGGCGAGGTCGGGAAGCTCCTTCTCGACGGCGGCACGGTGGGCGCGGCCGGTGACGACCATGATGCGGTCGGCGCCCGAGAGGGGCGCGAGGCGATCCCAGGTGTCACGCAGCAGTGCGTGACCCGAACCGGTGAGGTCGTGCAGGAACTTGGGGGCATCGGCCCGCGAGAGCGGCCACAGCCGTGACCCGACTCCGCCGGCGGGGATGATGCTGTAGAAACGCCCGACAATCGACGGAGGAGCAGAGGAGCGAGGTGCGTTCATGCGCTCCACCCTATGCCGTCGCCCACTGGCGACCAGTTCGCCCCGGGTGACCCCGGGATCTGGGCGCATTCTGGCGTACTTGCGACAGTCATCCGCCATTCATACGGGGGCAACCACCGCTTCGTAGCGTTTAGGGCATGGAGTCGATCCGAGAACGACCGCTCAGAGTTGCCATTGCAACCGAAAGTTTCCTCCCGACAACCAATGGCGTGACCACCAGCGTGTGTCGCGTACTCGACTACCTTCGGGCCAATGGCCACGAGGCGATAGTCATCACCCCCTCGGCCGGGCTCGGAACCGCCGGTGCGCAGACCCGGTACGCGGGCTATCGCGTGTACGAGCTGCCCGCGGTCGCGTACCGGCAGTTCCCGGTCGGCCTGCCCAGCCAGCAGGCGCAGAGAATCCTCGCGGAGTTCGCCCCCGACGTGCTCCACGCGGCGTCGCCGTTCATTCTGGGCGGGCAGGCGATCGACGCGGCCGAGCGCCTCGGCATCCCCTCTGTCGCAGTCTTCCAGACCGACCTCGCCGGGTACGCCGCCCGCAATCACCTGACCGCGGCGACAAGGATCGCCTGGCGGATAGTGCGCCGCATCCACCTGAGGGCCGGCCTCACCCTCGTGCCGTCGACCGCATCGATGGCCGACCTCACCGCAGTCGGAATCGAGCGCCTCGAGCGCTGGGGCCGCGGCGTGGATCTCGAGCGTTACCACCCCAACAACCGCCTGCGCGCCGAGACTGTCGCGCTGCGCCAGCGCCTCGCGCCGAACGGTGAGACCCTCGTCGGCTACATCGGGCGCATGGCACCGGAGAAGCAGGTGGAGCGGTTCGCGGCCCTGCGCGGAATCCCAAACGTACGGTTCGTCATGGTGGGGGACGGCCCATCAGTGCCCTCGATCAAGCGCGCTCTCGCGGGAATGCCGGTCAGCTGGCTCGGGCGGCTCGACGGCGCTGCGCTCTCGACTGCCTGGTCGGCTCTCGACCTGTTCGTGCACACGGGCGACGAAGAGACGTTCGGCCAGACCGTGCAGGAAGCCCAGGCCAGCGGGGTCGCCGTCGTCGCACCGCGAGCCGGCGGGCCGATCGACCTGATCGAGCACGGGGTCAACGGCATGCTGTTCACCCCGGGAGACCCGGACGACCTGCGCTCCATCGTCGCGGGCTTGGTCGCCGACCCTGCCGGACGTCTTCGCATCGGCGAGGCGGGCCGCCGATCCGTGCTCGGGAAGTCGTGGGCATCCGTCTGTGAAACCCTCCTCGGCTACTACCACCGGGCCATCGGCGACCATGCACTTATTGCGGCGTTGGGCAAGAGCCACCCGGCGCGGCGCACCCGAACTGCGAAAGTATCTTGAAGTCGAGTTATTTAGGTCGCCCTTAGCGGCACGCCCGCGCGGGCGGTCATAGACTGGAACGGTTCGACGATCGAACGGCAGTTGCCCCGCAAAAAGGCGGGCACCAATCCGCAAGGAGGGTTACTCGTGACACTGGATTCCGCGGGGGCCTTGGCGACGAAGAAGCGCACTCCCCAGATCAAGACTCCACGCCGACCGGCAGGTACGCTCTACCGCGGTCGCGAGGGTATGTGGTCATGGGTGCTTCATCGGATCACCGGGGTCGCGATCTACTTCTTCCTGCTCGTGCACCTTCTGGACACCGCGCTCGTGCGTGTCGCGCCAGAGGCATACAACGCCGTGATCAACACCTACAAGACGCCCATCATGGGGCTCGGTGAAATCGCGCTCGTCGCCGCGATCGTCTACCACGCCTTCAACGGCCTGCGCATCATCCTCATCGACTTCTGGAGCGTCGGCACCAAGCACCAGAAGCTGATGTTCTGGATCGTGATCGGCCTCTGGGTCGTCACGATGGCCGGTTTTGTTCCCCGCCAGCTCTTCCACATCTTCGGAGGCGAGTGATGACTACCATCGAGGCTCCCCGCACCCCCATCGCCCGCAGAAAGCGTCGCTTCAACCTCGAAAAGTGGGGCTGGATCTACATGCGCGCGAGCGGCATGGTGCTGATCGTGCTGATCTTCGGCCACCTCTTCGTCAACCTCGTCGCCGGCGACGGCGTCAAGGCGATCGACTTCGCGTTCGTCGCCGGCAAATGGGCAAGCCCGTTCTGGATCGTCTGGGACACCGCCATGCTGTGGCTCGCCCTCATCCACGGCGCTAACGGCATGCGCACCATCGTGAACGACTACGCCAACAAGCCGATGCTGCGCAAGTTCTTCCTCGGCGCGATCGGCGTCTCCACCGCACTACTACTTCTTCTAGGGACCCTGGTGATCTTTACGTTTGACCCGTGCCCGGCGGGCGCTCTTCCCGAGTCGCTCCCCTCGTTCTGTTCTTCGGTCAGCCAGTAATGGCGACAGAATCGATGCCGACTGAGTACGCAGACGGCGAGATCGTCGACGGGGTCCACTACCACCAGCACGACATCGTGATCGTCGGCGCCGGCGGTGCCGGAATGCGCGCGGCGATCGAGGCCGGCCCGAACGCGTCGACCGCGGTGATCTCGAAGCTCTATCCGACCCGTTCGCACACCGGTGCGGCCCAGGGCGGAATGGCTGCAGCACTCGCCAACGTCGAAGAGGACAACTGGGAGTGGCACACCTTCGACACCGTCAAGGGCGGCGACTACCTCGTCGACCAGGATGCCGCTGAGATCCTGGCCAAAGAGGCTATCGAGGCCGTGCTCGACCTCGAGAACATGGGCCTGCCCTTCAACCGCACACCCGACGGCAAGATCGACCAGCGCCGCTTCGGTGGGCACACCGCCGACCACGGCAAGACGCCGGTTCGCCGCGCCTGCTACGCCGCCGACCGCACCGGCCACATGATCCTGCAAACGCTCTACCAGAACTGTGTCAAGTTCGGCATCAACTTCTTCAACGAGTACTACGTACTCGACCTGGTCATGACGAATGTCGATGGCGTGGACAAGCCATCCGGAGTCGTCGCCTACGAGCTCTCGACCGGCGAGCTCCACGTCTTCCAGGGCAAGGCGATCATCTTCGCGACCGGTGGATTCGGCAAGATCTACAAGACGACGTCGAACGCGCACACCCTCACCGGTGACGGCGTCGGCATCATCTGGCGCAAGGGCCTGCCGCTCGAGGACATGGAGTTCTTCCAGTTCCACCCGACCGGCCTCGCCGGGCTCGGCATCCTGCTCTCCGAAGCCGCCCGCGGTGAGGGGGCGATCCTGCGCAACAGCGAGGGCGAACGCTTCATGGAGCGGTACGCCCCGACGATCAAGGACCTCGCTCCCCGCGACATCGTCGCGCGTTGCATGGCCACCGAGATCCGCGAGGGCCGAGGCGGCGGACCGAACAAGGACTACGTCTACCTCGACATCACCCACCTCTCCCCCGAGGTCATCGACGCGAAGCTGCCGGACATCACCGAGTTCGCCCGCACCTACCTCGGCGTCGAACCGTACACCGAACCGGTTCCTGTGCTCCCGACCGCGCACTATGCGATGGGCGGCATCCCGACCAACGTCGCCGCTGAGGTGCTCAGCGACAACGACACCGTTGTTCCCGGCCTGTACGCTGCCGGCGAGTGCGCGTGTGTCTCAGTGCACGGCTCGAACCGCCTCGGCACCAACTCGCTGCTCGACATCAACGTCTTCGGCAAGCGCGCCGGCAAGAACGCCGTCGAGTACGTCAAGACCGCCGAATTCGTTCCGCTTCCCGAAGACCCGGCAGCCGCCATCCGTTCGATGCTGCAGTCGCTGCGTGATTCGACCGGAACCGAGCGCATCGCCGTCATCCGCAAGGAACTGCAGGACTCGATGGACCGCAATGCCCAGGTCTTCCGCACCGAAGAGAGCCTCATCGAGGTCACCCAGGTGATCGAGGGACTCCGCGAGCGCTACAAGAACATCGCCGTGCAGGACAAGGGCAAGCGGTTCAATACCGACCTGCTCGAGGCCGTCGAACTCGGCTTCCTGCTCGACCTGGCCGAGGTCGTCGTGTACTCCGCGCTGTCGCGCAAGGAGAGCCGCGGCGGGCACTTCCGTGAAGACTTCCCGCTGCGTGACGACGAGAACTACCTCGTGCACACGATGGCCTACCTCAACGGCGACGCCCACTCGGCCGACGCCGGCGACCACATCAAGCTCGCTACCAAGCCCGTCGTGATCACGCGCTACCAGCCGATGGAAAGAAAGTACTAATGAGCACTGCTGTACTGGACAACAAGCCAGCCGCCTCGGACGAGATCCCGGTCTACACCGTCACGCTCATCATCCGCAGGTTCGATCCGGATGTCGACGACGAGCCGCGCTGGCAGGACTTCGACGTCGAGGTGTACGGCACCGACCGCGTGCTCGACGCCCTGCACAAGATCAAGTGGGAGCAGGACGGCTCGCTGACGTTCCGTCGCTCGTGCGCCCACGGCATCTGCGGCTCGGATGCCATGCGCATCAACGGCCGCAACCGCCTCGCCTGCAAGACCCTGCTCAAGGATCTCGACATGACGAAGCCGATCTACGTCGAGGCGATCAAGGGTCTTCCGCTCGAGAAGGACCTCATCGTCGACATGGAGCCGTTCTTCGAGTCCTACCGCCAGATCAACCCATTCCTCATGGCCTCCGGTGGCACGAAGGACGGCAAAGAGCGTAAGCAGAGCCCGGTCGAGCGCGCCCGTTTCGACGACACCACGAAGTGCATCCTCTGCGCTGCGTGCACGTCGAGCTGCCCGGTCTTCTGGACCGACGGCCAGTACTTCGGCCCCGCAGCCATCGTCAACGCCCACCGCTTCATCTTCGACTCGCGCGACGAGGGTGCGGGCGTACGCCTCGACATCCTCAACGACAAGGAAGGCGTATGGCGCTGCCGCACGACCTTCAACTGCTCCGAGGCATGCCCGCGCGGCATCCAGGTGACGCAGGCGATCGCCGAGGTCAAGCAGGCGATCCTGGCCGGCAAGGCGTAAACCTCACTCAGGCAGAAGCAGCCTGACGCAAACGACACCAGCGAGAATCCGCGGGCCACTGGCCCGCGGATTCTCGTTTTGCCCGGGTTGCGAGGGAAAGCCGGTGGAGATCAGCCCTTCTTGCCGCCGCCCAACAACCCTCCGAGGCCGCTTCCCAGCCCGTCGGTCACGCCGCCGACCAGGTCGTCGACGCCACCGGTCACGTCGTCGACGGTGTCGGTGACGTCCTTGACGACCTCGCCCACGCTGCTTCCCTTGCCACCCTTCTTGGGCGGAATGACCTTGTCCACGACCTTGTCGACAGTCTCGCCCACCTTGTCCACCGAGCCGGTCACCTTGTCTACGGTGTCGGTTACCTCGTCGACTGTGGTGTCGAGCCCATCGAGCGTCTTGTCGACGGTGCCGCCCAGTGTCGGCTCGTCCGGGATCAGCCCGAGCAGGTCGTCGGGGTCGTCCGCACCTTCCGGCAGTGCGGTGGTGCCCGGCGGCAGCGCGGGGGTCAGCAGGCTGTCAGGGATGCTTATTGCGAGGTCGTCGCCTGCGTCAGAGACTTTTCCGCCGGAGCCGGGTTCGTCATCCGCGTCACCCGTTGTCGTTGCGGTTGCGGAACCCGTGGCGGCCTGGGCCTGCGAGCCCGAGCCGCCGTTCGCAGCCGAATCGACGCGGTCAGGATTCGTCACCAGACCGATCCCTGCGCCGGCCCCCGCGACAATGACAGCGGATGCCGCGAGCGCGAGGAGCCCCGCACCTCCGCCGGCCGCCGCAGTGGTCGCACCCGCTGAGGCTCCGGCCGCACCGATGCTCGCCGGCAGCGCCGGGATCGCGCTGGCTGTGGCGACACCCGCACCGGCACCGGCGGTGCCGAGCGACGCGAGCAAGCCGCCGCCGGCGACCCCGCCGAGAAGCAGGGGGATCATGACCATCGCCAGGCGTGCCCCGACGTCGTCGACTTCTTCGCTGACGATCGCACACTTGGCACAGATCGCCAGGTGACCGGTCAATCGTTGCTCTTCGCGCTCGGTCAGCGAGTGCCGCGAGTGCTCGCCGAGACGGGTCACGACCCACTGGCAGGCGCCGGATGCGGTGGCATCGTTCACATGGGCCTGCAGCCACGCTTTGCGCAGGCCCTCACGCGCGCGATAGGCCAGTGCGGCTACCGCGTTGGAGGTCAGCCCCATGATCGGAGCTATCTCCTGCGGATCGAGACCCTCGACTTCGGTGTACCAGAGCACGGTCTGCCACCGCGAAGGGAGGGAGCGGTATGCCGAGACGGTGAGCGCGCGGTCGAGCGAACGGGCGACGGGGGCTTCAGCGCTCTCGTGCGAGCCGATTTCATCGATCTCGTCGACCTGGACGTCGCGGGACTGCGAGCCCCAGGTGCAGGCGAGGTTGCGGATCGTCGTGTAGAGATAGGGGCGGAACGCGCCGGTCGGTCCCCCACCATCGACGGTGCGCTTGTAGATGCGCGCGAACGACTCCGACACGAGATCATCGGCATCGATGTTGGTGAATTGACGGGCCACGGTGAGGCCGGACCGATAGTGGCGGCGCCAGAGCTCGGCGAAAGCGCGGCGGTCCCCGTTGCGAGAGCTCGCTACGAGCGCCTCGTCTGGACTGTCTATCTGTGCAAGTGCACTGTCACGCATTTCCCCCTGACCGTTCCCGGGTCTACATCCATTGTGAACGTCGTGAGTCAAAAAGACCAGTTAATAGTGAAACGGTCTCACTTTATTGGACAGCGGCCCAATATAAAACGAACCGGAGTGAAATCGCCGTTTACTCCCCCGTTTCTCCCACGTGACGCGAAAACGCCCCTCTCACCTGGGTGAAAGGGGCGTTTTCTTCAGATCGGGTCGAGGGTTAGGCGGATGCCGCTTCCCGGGCGCTCGCAGCGGTGCGCGCCCCGAGGGCGGCAGTCGCCTTGCGCACGGCGTCCTCGAGGGTGACTCCGGCCAGTTCGGC
>Ga0247729_10000624_pt1 | contig 14250 bp, 12 predicted proteins | sample UWRJL133311R2_FD_180958 | JGI IMG/M metagenome (GOLD analysis project Ga0247729, IMG submission 180958) | Plant litter microbial communities from Arlington Agricultural Research Station in Wisconsin, United States - UWRJ-L133-311R-2 | ecosystem: Environmental > Terrestrial > Plant litter >... | reverse complement strand
CGGCGCGAGGTGGTTCACCTGCAGGGTCTTCTCGAACCCGTCGGTCGTCACCTCACGCTCCGACATGATCCCGCCCGCATTGTTCGCGAGCACATCGATCTGCGGGTAGGCCGAGTTGAGCGTCGCGGCCAGGTCGCGCACCTCGTCCAGGCGCGAGAAGTCTGCGGTGTAGTGATCGGCACCCAGCTCGCGCGCGATGGCGGCGGTCTTCTCCGGGGAGCGACCGACCAGTACAACCCGGTCGTTTTGCGCACTGAACCGGCGTGCGGCAGCGGCGCCGATCCCGTCGCTGGCACCGGTGATGATGATGGTGCGTGGGCGCGTGGGCTGGTCGCCCGGGCGGTGGGCGTCGGCGGGAAGTTGGGTCACACGCTCACGCTAGTGGGCGGCGCTGGTCGCCAGCTGCGCGGCAGCCGGGCGCCCGCCGGTGTGCAAGGGCGGCTACCGTCGGCATCGCTTAGCGTTGGACCATGCCGTACAGCGCCCCCGCCGGGTTCACCATCAGCCGCGCGACCACCGACTCCGACCGCGCCAGTGTGGGCGCATTTCTTGCCCGCCACATCAAGGGTGTCAGTGCCTCGGCGGTGCCGCCCACCAGCGCCGACGACCGGTACGCGCCGTTCGTCCTCCAGGTGCGCGGGAGCGACGGCGCGCTGGTGGGTGGTTCCCTCACCATGCGGGCGCCGATGGCGATCGCCTACTTTGTGGGCGTAGCCGGAGGACTTGAGCCGGTCGACTACGCGTCCGAGCTCGATACCGTCAGCAACCTCGACACCATGGCCGTGCACCCGGAGCACCGCGGCGCGGGAATCGGCACCGCGCTCGTTGCGGCAATGGAGGCAGATCTGGCGGCAAGCGGGGTTCGCGTCTGGTTCGGCGGCATCAGCGGGGGCGCCGACAGCGGAGACGTTGCGAGGTTCTACGAGCACCGCGGATTCCGGGTGCTCGAGCCCAACAACCCGCTGCCGACCTTCCTCGGCCGCCGCTGGACCCTTCCGCACGCTCCCAACCCCGAGTTCTGGTTCTACAAGCGCCCATTGGCCCACCAGTAAGTCCCGCGGGAAGCGCAGCCGTATTGGATCAGCCACTCCATAACAGGCGTAAACTTCCGGTATGTCGCAGACCGTTCCTCCCGCGCCCCGGTTCACCGCAAAGGGCATGGCCACCCGCTCGCGCATTGTGGAGTCGGCCGCATCGCTCATGTTTGAGAACGGGGTGGCGGGCACCAGCATCGAGGACGTCCAGAAGAAGGCGTCCGTCAGCGCATCGCAGCTGTACCACTACTTCGGCGACAAGAGCAGTCTCGTGCGCAGCGTGATCGCGTTCCAGACCGAGGCCGTGCTCGAACGCCAGGGGCCGTTCCTCAACTCCCTCGACAGCATTGAAGCGTTCGAAGCCTGGCGTGATTACCAGGTCGAACGGCAGGTAGCGAAGCGGTCACACAACGGTTGCGCGATCGGCTCGCTCGCCAACGAGCTCGCCGACCAGTCCGCCGACGCCCGCGCCGACCTGACCGAGAGCTTCTCCCGCTGGGAGCAGCCCATCCAGGCCGGGCTGGCGGGCATGAAGGAGCGCGGCGAACTGCGCGACGACGCCGACCCCGCCCAGCTGGCTATCGCCGTGATGGCCGCGGTGCAGGGCGGGCTCTTGCTCTCGAAGACCCAGCGGGACGCCGCTCCGCTCCGGGTCGCCCTCACGGTGATCATCGACCACATCCGGTCGCTGACGACCGACCACGCGCCCGCTGCGGGTTAAAGTTGACCAGTGACTGACACCGCCAGCCCAGAAGCCACTGCCCCGACGACTCCCGCCCCGGGCGCGCCCACCGATGCGGTAACCACTGCCCGTCTCCGGCTCCGCCGCACCCAGCTCTGGCTGCTGGTCGTGACTGCCGTCTGGCTGGGGCTGCTGGTGACGGCGGTGGTGTTCGGGCTCGCGGCATTCTTCTCCGACGGCGGCCCGCAGACGGCCACGGACCTGGCCCTCGCCGGCACGTTCGGAATCGCAGCTCTCGTCCTTTGCGCGGTAGACGCGCTGGTCCGCGTGCTCCTGCTGCGCTCTTTCCGCAACTCGCTGCGCTGAGCCGCCCGGAGGGCGCAACACCTCAGTTGTAGCGCATCTGCGATCCCACGGCCACGGTCTATTTTCGCGCACCCTGACCCCCCTATGTTGAGTAAAACTTGCGGGTCCTGAGAGGTTCGAGTATGCGCCGGCTTGCCCTGTTCATCACGATGCTGCTGCTGACCACCACCGTGGCGCTGACGGGCGGCACCGCAGCGCAGGCGGCCACGGTTCCGGCTCAGTTTGTGGACGACATCATCATGCCGAGCGTCTCCAAGCCAACCGGTATCGCGTTTATGCCCGACGGTCGCGCCGTTGTCACCACGCAACCGGGCAAGGTGCTGGTGCGCTCCAAGGGTGGCACCACCCTCACCAACGCCCTCGACCTGGGCGCAAAAATGTGCACCAACTCCGAGCGCGGAATCCTTGGCGTTGCCACCGACCCGAGCACCACCACCAAAGCGATCTTCCTGTTCTACACACTGCGCGGTGCCAACACGTCGTGCCCGACAAATGCGTCCGGAACGGTGATGCCCGCCGGCAGCCCGGTCAACCGGGTGTCACGCTTTGTGCTCAAAGACAACAACACCATCGACCCGGCAACCGAGACGGTGCTGCTCGACGGCATCTACTCGCCCGCCGGCTACCACAACGCTGGCGACCTGCACGTGGGCGCTGACGGCTACCTCTACGTCAGCACCGGTGACGGTGGCTGCGACTACCGCGGTGGGGTGTCGAACCCTGGGGGCAGCGGATGCGGCGGGGCAAACGACGCGAGCCGCGACCGCAACATCCTCAACGGCAAGGTCCTGCGTGTCACCCTGAGCGGTGGTGTGCCGCCCGACAACCCCTTCCTGGGCGCCGGGACCGCCTCCTGCCGCACCGCTCCCGCGGCGGCGGGGACCATCTGCCAGGAGGCGTGGGCGTGGGGTCTGCGCAACCCGTTCCGGATGGCGTTTGACCCGAACGCCACGAGCACCACCTTCCGCATCAACGACGTGGGCCAAGACGCGTGGGAGGAGATCAACCTCGGCACCCGCGGGGCTGACTACGGCTGGAACGCCCGCGAGGGCCACTGTGCACAAACCGGGTCAGAGACCAACTGTGGAGGGGTGAAACCGGCGCAGTACACCGATCCGTTCTACGACTACGGACACAGCACGGGGTGCGCGTCGATCACCGGCGGCGCTTTTGTGCCGGACGGCATCTGGCCGGCTTCGTTCACCGGCGCGTACCTCTTCAGTGACTACGTTTGCGGCAAGATCGCGTCCCTCTCGGTGTTCGGCGCGCAGTCCGACTTTATGACCGGGCTGGGCACCAGCAGCGCCGTTGCCATGGCCTTCGGCTACTACGGGACCACGCAGGCCCTGTACTACACGACCTACGCCGGGGCCGGCGGAGGCGAGGTGCACCGTGTCTCCTACACCGGCGCGGCCAACCGGCCTCCCACCGCGGTGATCGGCGCGACCCCCACCACCGGAGCGTCGCCGCTGGCGGTCACCTTCAGCGGGGCTGGCAGCTCCGACCCCGACGGCGACACCCTCAACTACCTGTGGGACTTTGGCGACGGCACCACCGTGCAGACCACCACGGCCAACACCACCACCCACACCTACGCACTGGGCACCTGGACCGCGTCGCTCCGCACCCGCGATCCCGCGGGGCTGCTGTCCACCCCGGTCACCACCACCATCAGCTCGGGAAACCGCGCGCCCACCGCCACCATCTCTGCACCAGCGGCGAGCGCGCTGTTCACCTCCGGCACCGACTACACCCTGACCGGGAGCGCAACTGATCCCGAGGACGGTGCGCTGCCGAGCTCGGCCCTGAGCTGGACCATTATCCGGCGCCACAACACCCACACCCACCCGTTCTTCGGGCCACAAACCGGCAACAACATCGTGTTCACGGCACCCGGCCCCGAGGATCTCGCGGCGGCGGCCAACAGCGACCTCGCGATCCAGCTGACCGCCACCGACTCGAAGGGGGTGACCACAACCACCACCCAGACCTTCGCTCCGCGGAAGGTCGACATCACGTTCGCCACGGCTCCGGCCGGGCGCACCGTCACCGTCAACAACACCCCGGTCACCGGACCGACCACCGTCACCTCCTGGGCGGGGTCTGCCCTGCAACTGGCCATCCCGGCACAAACCGACGCGAACGGACAACCGTACGACTTTGTGTCGTGGTCCGACGGCGGTGCCAGCTCCCACGCGTACACCACCCCGGCGAGCGCGGCGACGCTCACGGCGACGCTGGCCGCGCGGCCGGCGACGGTGGCGCCCCCAACCTCGGTGTCCGCGGGGCAGAGCGCAGCGGCATCCGCCACCATCACATGGTCGCCGCCCCCGACCGGCACCGTCACCGGCTACCGCGTCTCGCGCGATGGCGTCGACAGCGCGGGCGAGGGTGCGTACACCACCACCGTGGCCGACACCGTGCGCAGTTTCACCATGACCCGGCTGGTGTCGGGCCGCAGCTACAACCTGAGCGTTCAGGCGATCACCGCGGCGGGAACGAGCGCCGCGGTCACCCGCGCGGTGCCGATCACGGGGTGGGCCGCGCCCGGGGTCCCGACATCGGTGGCCGCATCACAGTCGGCGGCGGCGTCCGCGACCATCACCTGGGCCCCACCAGCCACCGACGGCGGGCAGGCAATCTCGGGCTATCGCATTTCGCGCGATGGCGTCGATAGCGCGGGCGAGGGCGCATACACAACCACGGTCGCGGCCGCAGAGCGCACCTTCACCCTCACCCGCCTGGTGGTGGGCAGCACCTACAACATCTCCGTCGCCGCGATCAACGCGGCGGGCACCGGCACCGCCGTCAGCAGGGCGGTCACCATCGCGCCGCCCGCCCCGGTGGCGTTCGCGGCGGACGACTTTGCCCGCACCGTGGCCAGCGGCTGGGGCACCGCCCCGACCGGAGGCGCGTGGTCGATCGCCGGCACCGCGAGCAACCTCAGTGTGAGCGGAGCAGTGGGTGTCGCATCGATCCCGGCCGGCTCCACCCGCACGGCCACCCTGCCCGCGATATCGAAGACCGCGGCCGACGTGCAGGTGAGCCTCGCGCTCGACACCGTCCCGACCGGCGGCGGCTCGTACGCGACCGTTGTCGGCCGGCAGGTCGGCACGTCCAAGTACATCGGCAGCGCCTGGATCAAGTCGACCGGTGTTGTGACGCTGGTGCTGCAGCAGGGATCAACCGTGCTCGGAGCGGTCGCGGTGCCCGCCCTCACCTACACCGCCGGCGCGTCACTGCAGGTGCGGCTGCAGGTCACCGGCACCTCGCCCACAACGGTGCGCGGCAAAATCTGGCGCACCGGGCAGGCGGAACCGTCCGCGTGGCTGAGTTCGGTGACTGACAGCACGGCCGCGCTTCAGGCCGCCGGAACGGTGGGGCTGCAGTCGTCCCTGTCGAGTTCCGCGACGGCGACCGTGGTCACCCGGTTCGACAACTTCAGCGCGACCGCGCCCTAGCGCCAGTGCCGGTAGCGGGACAGCACAGTGTGGCTCGGTGGGGTTAGGACTGCCCGCCCACGGGCGGCTCGCCCACAAACTCGTGCGACTCGCGCGCGAGCTCCGGCCACAGCTCGAGGTCGGTAACCCGCACCCATTCGCGGTTCGGGTGGTCGACCGTGCGCAGGTCGTAGGCAACGCCGCGGTGCTTGAGGTCGGTCGCGCGCGCCTCCGGCAGCTCAACAACGAGCTCGTTGCCCTTGAGGAACGCGAACAGCTTGCCGTGCACCGTCAGGCCTTCCGGCGACAGGTGCACACCGTCGGTGCCCGCCATTTCTATCGCCAGTTCGTCAAACTTCTCGCGGGATTCCGGCTTTTCGGCCATGGCGTACTCCTTGTGGTTGGCGTTCTGGTGTTTCGTTGTGCGCGCGAGCGCCCGCACCGGCGATGCATCCGAACTTACTGGTCAGGGCAAGATTGCGTCGATGTAGCCGCCGTCTACGCGCACGGCGGCCCCGGTTGTCGCCGACGAGAACCGTGAGCTGAGGTACACCACCATGTTGGCGATTTCCTCCGGTTCGATCAGGCGCTGCAGCAACGACTGCGGCCGGTGTTTGATCATAAATTCGTGCTGGGCGTCATCCCAGGGGAGTTCGCTGTCCACGAGCTCGTAGACGAAGTCTTCGACACCCGCGGTGTGGGTGGGCCCAGCCAGCACCGCGTTTACGGTGACACCAGTGCCGGCGGCAGCCTTGGCGAAACCGCGCGAGACGCCGAGAAGCGCGGTCTTCGACACTCCGTAGTGGATCATCTCGAGTGGGGTCACCACCGCAGAGTCACTGGCGATGTACTGCACCCGTCCCCAGCCGCGCTCCATCATCCCCGGCAGGTACAGCCGGGTCAGCCGCACCGCAGCGAGCACGTTTACTTCGAAGTAACGGCGCCACTCGTCATCCGAGATTTCCAGCGCCGGCTGCGCTCCGAAGATCCCCAGGTTGTTGACCAGGATGTCCACGCCGGGAAACCGATCCGCCGCCTCCGTCGCGCCCTCCTCGGTGCTGATGTCGGTGGCCAATTCGCTCACCGTCGCTCCCGGAACTGCCTCGCGGATACGGTCGGCAGCCGCGCCGGTGCTCCCCGACGACCGGCCATTGACGATCACCGCGGCCCCCGATCCGGCGAGCGACTGTGCGATCGCAAAACCGATGCCCTGCGTCGAGCCGGTAACGAGGGCCGTGCTGCCGGCAAGGTCAATGATCATGTCGCCATCCTACGAAGCGGGCCTTCCACTTCGCTCACGGGGTGGCCAATCATGCACGCACGATCACGATTCACCGAAACAGGTCAGATGGGGGGGTGGATGCCGCGGGGCTGGCGCCGCACGCGCGCGTCAGATTGACTGGGGTCGACACATTCGCAGCAGCATCGCGGCGGTCCGTTTTCTTCGCTGGTGCGAACGAGGAGAGGAACTGCCGTGCCCGCAGGACGTGTTGTTGTAGTGGGGGTCTTCCCCGGCCAACCCGATGCCGTTGTGCTCGAAGCGGCACGGTTCGCTTCCGCCTTTGGCGCAGAGTTGCTGTGCGCTCACGCCGACTCCGCGCGGTACGCCTTCATCGGCGGCTACGACGGCGCCATTATGTCGATGCCCATCGACCCCGACCTGACAGATGCGGAACCGCCGCCGTTCCCACCCGAACTCGCGGTGCACCTCGAAGAGGTGCTCGCGCCAATGCAGGTACCCTTCACCACCCAGGAACTTGCCGGCGACCCCTCCCTCGCGCTGGCCCGCGTCGCCGCACAGGTGCACGCGATCATGATCGTGGTGGGAACCCGGCGCGCCACCGTGCGCGGGGCCATCGACCAGTTTCTCAACGGATCGGTTGCCGCCCACCTCGCTCACCGCCAGCGCCGCCCGGTGGTGGTGGTGCCCCTGAACCCGTCACCGCCGGAGGAGCGCCTGCCATGGGAAAGCTGATCTACTCGTCCATCACTTCGCTCGACGGCTACATCGCCGATACCTCGGGCAACTTTGACTGGAGCGCGCCCGACGAGGAGGTGCACGCTTTCGTCAACGCGCTGATGCGACCCGCCACCACACACCTCTACGGCCGCCGCATCTACGACGTGCTGCAGGCCTGGGAGACCATGGGCACCTCGCCCGACGAACCGGAGGTAATCCGGGAGTTCGGCGAGCAGTGGCGGGCGGCGGAGAAGATCGTGTACTCGCGAACTCTGGCGTCGGTGTCGACCTCCCGCACCCGCGTGGAAAATGACTTCGACGCCGACGAGGTCATCAAGCTCAAGGCGTCCACGGTGGGCGACCTGATCATTGGCGGGCCGGAGATCGCGGCCCACGCACTTCGCGACGGACTGGTCGACGAGGTGCACGTGTTCATCAACCCCGTGGTGGTTGGCGGCGGCACCCCGTTCCTCCCCGACGGGTATGCCGCTCGCCTCCAACTCATCGACGAGCACCGGTTCACCAGCGGAGTGGTCCACCTCGGGTTCCGGGTGATTGCGGAACTCGCCGGCTGACCACCCGGCCTCCGTTGCGCCCGCCGAACCCGGCCGGCACACGGCCAGACCGGCCGGGTTGTTACGATTCGCAGGTGACCGCTGGTGCTAAAACAACGAAGGCATTGATCTGGGATGCCGCAACCGACCTGTTCTCCCGGGACGGTTACTCGACCACAACGGTCCGCGACATCGCCACCGCCGCCGGCGTCGACCCGGCACTGGTGATGCGGCACTTCGGGTCGAAGGAAGCGCTGTTCCTCGACACCATGTCGGCGGTGCTCGACCAGCAGCCGGTGTTTATGGGGCCAACGGAGACCCTCGGCGCCGACCTCATCGAATTCCTGTTGGGTTCCGGCGAGCAGGTGCGCGGGGTCTTCCTCGCGCTGGTGCGCGCCAGCGACGGGGATGCCATCCGCCCTCGCCTGCGTATCCACCACAACAACGCGTTTGTCGCGCCGCTGCGGGCACGCCTCAGCGGCGCCGATGTTGAGCTGCGCGCCCGACTGGGCGCGTCGCTCGTTGGCGGCCTGCTCTACACCCTGTGGGTGGTGGAGGACGAGGAACTGCAGTCCGCCGGCTCCTCCGAGATCGTGCGGGTCTACGGCCCGCTGCTGCAGGAGCTCATTACCCCGCGCTCCGCACCCGCGCACGCCTGACCCCGTCCCCACGCAACCCGCGGACCACAGGCCCTGCTTGGGGCTGGCTGGCAATTGTCTGGGGTCGTGTCAACTTAGTTGACAGGCGTCGCACCACCGGAGCAATCTGTAAGCACAACACGCGCGACGATGCGCTCGAAAGGAAAACCCGATGTCCGAAAACGCCAAGCCCCTCACCGCAAACAGCACCATCGGAACGTGGCTGGGCCACCCGGTCGGCGGTCCCATCCTCCGCGGCTTCCTGGCCCAGACCGGCCAGAGCGAAGAGGCCCTCGCCCCGGTGAACGGTCTCGCCCTCCAGCAGCTCGTGGTGATGAGCCAGGGCCAGCTTCCCCAGTCCGTTGTCGACGACCTCGTGCTCGCGGCCAACGATGGCGTTGCCCCCGAGGAAGAGGAGTCGGGAGCGTGGACCGAGCGCATCACGGCCGGTCGGTTTGACGGAAAAACCATCATCGTGACCGGTGCGGCATCGGGAATCGGCCGCGCCACCGCCGGTCGCGTCGCCCGCGAGGGTGGACGCGTTGTTGCCGTCGACATTTCCGCCGAGAAGCTGTCGGAGTTCGCGGCATCCCTGCCCGATGCAGACATCATCACCGTGGCAGGAGACATCACCCGGCAGGACGACATCGACGCCATCGTGGCAGCCGCCGGCGAGCGCATCGACGGGCTGGCCAACGTTGCCGGTATCAACGATGACTTCTCCCCCCTGCACGAGACCACCGACCAGGTGTGGGACCGCGTCATTGGCATCAACCTGACCGGTGCGTTCAAGCTGTCGCGCGGTGTTATCCCCGCGATGGTCGAGGCCGGTCGCGGCTCGATCGTGAACATCGCCTCGGAGGCGGGCCTGCGCGGCAACGCGTCCGGCAACGCGTACACGGTGTCGAAGCACGGCGTGATCGGCCTCACCAAGAGCGCCGCCTTTATGTACGGGCCGCAGGGCATCCGCGTCAACGCCGTCGCCCCGGGTGGGGTTGCCACCGGCATTCCGTTCCCGGCCAATGTGTCGGAGGCAGGCTCCGCGCGCCTGAGCCCGTTCCAGCGCAGCATCCCGACCATCGCCACCGCGGAGGAGCTCGCCGCGTCGATCACCTTCCTGCTGAGCGACGACGGCGTCAACATTAACGGTGTAATCCTCCCCTCTGACGGCGGCTGGTCGATCCAGTAGTCCGCCCTACACCCACAAATCAACGGAGCCTCCGGTGGAACTGTCGAAAGTCAACGAGCAACTGCGCGGGTCGGTCAAGCAGCCGATCAACCTTCCGACCGACCGCTGGTGGGGGCGGGCGCTGACCAGGCAACTGGTGCGCCTTGCCCCCGCGGGCGACGTCAGCGGGGTGACGATCACCGACTCGGCCCGGCGCGCGCCGCGGGTCCGCGTGTATCGGCCAGACCGACAGACGTCGACCGCGGCCCTGCTCTGGATCCACGGTGGCGGAATGATCATCGGTCGGGCCTCGATGGACGACCGGTTGTGCGCGTCCACCGCCCGCGACCTCGGCATCACCGTCATCTCGGTCGAGTACCGCCTCGCCCCCGAGCACCGGTGGGGCGTGATGCAGGACGACTGCCTCGCTGGCTGGACCTGGCTGCAGCGAAACGCCGCGTCGTTGGGCGTCGATCCGACGCGCGTTGTGGTCGGTGGGCAGAGCGCGGGCGGCGGGCTGGCCGCGGCTCTGGTGCAGAGGCTGGTGGATGCCGCGGGGCCGCAGCCGATCGCGCAGTGGCTGTTCTGCCCCATGCTCGACGACCGCACCGCGGCCAACCGCGCGCTCGACGCGCTCGATCACTTCACGTGGAACAACTCGATCAACCGCTTCGGGTGGGGCGCCTACCTCGGCACGGACCCGGGGGCGACGACCCCACCGCCCTATGCCGTACCCGCCCGCCGCACTGACTTCTCCGGCTTCCCACCCACCTGGGTGGGCGTCGGAGACATCGACCTCTTCCACGACGAAGACATGACCTTCGTCGCATCGCTCGAGGCCGCCGGTGTGCCCGTATCAACCGATATTGTGCCGGGGGCCCCGCACGGGTTTGAGTCGTGGGCACCGGACGCCCAGCTCAGTCGCGACTACGTCGGCCGGGCGCAGCAGTGGCTGAAGGCGACGATCGGCTAACGCCCTCGGTCGCCTGAGCACCGCGGCATCCACCCCCCTAAGCCGACCACATTCCCACGCGCAGGGTGAGGCGGGCTTCGGTTCCGAGCAGCTTCTGCGCGACTTCGGGCAGCGAGACGGAGACATTCCAGCCTCCCTCGGTCTGCGCGCCCTCCCTCCACGGCAGCGGGTTTGTCAACTCGGCGCTGCCGGGGCGGGCGCGGAGGTTGCTGTTCCAGTCCCAGTCGACGTCGGTGAGCGCGCCGTCGTCGTTGAGCTGCACGTCAACGATGAGCGAGTCCTGCCAGTCTCCGATCTGCTCGAGGTGGTCGCCGAGGCCAAAGAACCCGTTGGATTCCTCAAGGGAGATGAGCTTGAGGTCAAGGGCATACCGCGCGCGGTTCTCCGGGTTCGGAATCAGGAATGTAGTGATGAGCGGAAGCGGGGCCATCGAGGTCGCGACTTTCTTCGCCTCAGCGTTGAGGTCGACGGGGCAGTAGTGGTCAGCGGTTTGCTCGTGGATGAGCACCGGGAGCTGGCGGATGGCGAGCCGCACCTCTGCCTGCCAGACGCGGTTGTCCTCGAACACCAGCCCCTCGATGCCGACCTCCACACGGAGGGTGCCAAAGAGGAACCGCTTGAGGTTCTGGTATGCCTCCTCGGAGTTCACCAGCCCGTAGCGACCCGAGTGCGATCGGTGCACGTAGGAGCGGGCCGAGCCCACCACGTACGCGTTTTTGATGGCAACGAGTCCGTCGCTCTGCACGCCCATTGCAAGGGCAGACAGCCCACCCGCCACGTCGTAGTCGCGCGCGTTTGTGCCGACGATGCTGAGCACCCGGTCCGGCCCGAAGTCGCCGACCATACGCCGGGTGTCGTCGTTCTCCGGTCCGCGGTCGACCGGATACATGTACTCGCGCATGTAGTTCGGCGAGAAGATGCGCGACCCCATCGGGCCGAACTTGTCGATGACCCAGCCGCCCAGCGGCCCGCCCAGGGTCGGATCAATACCGCCGTGCGGTGTGCCGATCGTGCACAGCTTGGACACCGAGTCCAGTGGCTTTGTCATGCTCACCTGCAGCGCCGTACGGCAGATGAGGCCACCCATGGAGTGGGAGACGAGATACACCTTGGGGTGCCCCACCGTCTTCTCGCGGACGAGCTCGATGAAGGCGGCGAGTTTTTGCGCGGCATCCGCAAGCTCATAATCGTTTGCGGTACCGGGTGCCCCGAGCGTCGAGGCGAAGGTGTCGTAGAACCGGTAGACCCAGATGGACGCGGGCGCGAGGTTATTTGGTTGCGCCTCGTCGAGCAGTTTGCGCTGGTCGCCCTGGATGTTAAGGACGTAACCCTCCTCCTGGATAAGACGAAGGATCGGCCCCTCGTACTGGTAGAAGCGGGGAGTGCCATTGGCGCCAACGCGCACGTGCACCGCGCCATCGTTGAAGCCGTATAGAGGACTGTCGACCGCGCTGTCGATCGCCCCCTGCCCACCCGCGAAACCGCGAACGTAGATGATGGGAAGCTTGTTTTCTGGGTGGTCGTCCATATCTGTCTCCGTCGGTTGCGATGAACCCCCGCGAAGAAAATCTCAGCAACTGACGCGCGTGGCAAGACCCTTGCTTTTATGCCCAGGGGCCACCGCGACCGTGACCGCGCTCCCGGACGGGATGCGGGTCACATCCCGTCCGGTCGCAGTCGGGTTCAGCCGCGCAGAATGGACGCGAGGTTCTCGGGAAGCCGGGTTCGACCCAAGTTGAGTGTCTCTTCGATCTCTCCTGTAGCAGCACCCCCAGCAATGAGTGTCGGGTCGGCGTCGCGACGACCGCGCAGCGTCAGCGTGTTGCCGGCACGTCCCACGAGCTTTCCGACCCGAATCGTCACATCCCTGGGATCAACCGCACGGAACTCCGCAGTAGGAACCCTCACCACGAACTCAAACGTGTCCGGGTGGTACACGTGGTGCTCGCCCGGGCCATCCGGTCCCGGCTCGCTAAAAGACCGCGCGATTGTTTGCTCCTCAATGTCGCTGACGGCTACGGTGCGCCCGGAGACGACGACCTCCTGAACGATCGCCCCATCGGCGGGGACGGGCTCGACGAATGGTCCCGCCACCTCCTCCGCCGAGACCACGGAGAGCTGGCCCGACTGGCTGCGTACGCGGAGCCTCACATACGAACCGTCGTCGGCATTGTTAATCGCGTCGTTCATTGAATGTTCCTGCCCTCCTGCTGGACTCGTCGCGTATGGATCTGTGACGGAGTGCATCGCACGATCGCACACCGGGCAGAACAGCGGGTCGTTACCGGACATGCGACAGTTCACCACTGGACGGTAGATTCCTGTCGAGAATGACCCGTTGCCTCCCTCGAACAATCCGACATCCTGGCTGTCGTTCCATCCGGCGGGCTTCGGCGGCGTGTAGTCGTCGCCACCGGTTGGTATCGGCGTTGTGGCCGCGACGGCCCAGTTCCACTTCAGCGTTGCACGGTTGGTATTTTTTGTGAGGTTCGCTGTGTCTGGTTCCGGTCCCGTATAAGCGTTATTTCGGTTGTGGTACTCGTCCGCCAGCCGCCCGAGCGCGTGGCCGAACTCGTGCGCGACCGTCGACCACGTGACGCCGAGAGGAAGGGTGAGGCGCCCACCACCCCCGCACCCGCCGAAGCCAGGATTATTTAGCAGCAACATCACAATGCGCCTATCGGGGACCAGATGGTCAAGAATCCTCCCCAGCTCCGCCGCGGTGTTGGGGCCGTCCTCGACCCAGCAATGGGCCCAGTCACCGTTGAAGATGGCTCCGAGCGCGGTGTTCCGCGTCTGCGATGCCGTCACGGAACCGTCCGCCGCGTAGGTCTTTGTGCTTACCCCGGACTCCACGGAATTGAGGTTGATGCGCACCAGGTTGAACGCGCCCTTGTTGTCGCTGAAGTAGTCGCGGGCAAACAGACCGTTAGTAACCAGTAAATCGACCGCGGCGTTGTAGGCGATCTGGTCGCCCGACGTGAATCCGTCACCGACCACCACAACGGTGTACTTGGCTCCGAACGCCCCGTTGTCGATGAGCTTGGTCATGGAAGCGCCGATGTCGCCCCAGTAGGTCGTCCAGATGTGTTTGTCGTACCCGATCACAAAAACATCCAGATTGCCCTGTGCCCGAGATACGGCCGCCAACTGCTGGTGTTCCCAGTCGAAAACAGACTGGCCGGGCAATGGGAACGGTCCGGGTGCCCACCCCGTCTGATCGCTCCAGTACGTCGTCCACAGGTGCTTGTCGTAGCCGATCACAAAAACATCCAGATTGCCCGGTGCGCGCGACACCGCCGCAACGCGCTGGTGCTCCCAGTCGAAAACGTCCCGGCCCGGCAGCGGGAACGGCTCCGGCGCCCACCCCGTCTGATCGCTCCAATACGTCGTCCACAGGTGCTTGTCGTAGCCGATCACAAAAACATCCAGATT
>Ga0247729_10000622_pt1 | contig 14276 bp, 22 predicted proteins | sample UWRJL133311R2_FD_180958 | JGI IMG/M metagenome (GOLD analysis project Ga0247729, IMG submission 180958) | Plant litter microbial communities from Arlington Agricultural Research Station in Wisconsin, United States - UWRJ-L133-311R-2 | ecosystem: Environmental > Terrestrial > Plant litter >... | reverse complement strand
CGAGAGTTCGGAAGGCGGATCGCCGGATGACAACGATCGAGTTCGATGGGCTGATCTTCGATGATGCCGCCACCAGCGGCCTAACCATTTCGAAACTCACGGGTTGGTGGGATGGCCCTGGTGTGCGGCTGAATCTCAATGATCGGCCCCAGGCGCATGGTTCTTTCGGTGTGGCAAAGGCGTGGCGCACCGCACGCACAGTCACAGTGGAGGGCACCTGTGTGGGCCTCTCGATGGCAGACACGTACGCAATGATCGACCGGCTTGCTGCGCTGCAGGCATCCGGCATGCCTGGCGTGTTTCGGGTCAATGAGCCGTTTGGGTCGAAACAGATCGTGGCAAACCTGGCGCTCGCGCCGCAGATGCCAGATCAGCTGTTCAGCCCGTTCTTCACGTTCTCGTTCGCGGTGACCTCGCCAGATTCGTTCAAGTACGGCCTGCCGGCTGCGATCTCTACGGGTGTTCCTGTCGCCGCGGGTGGGCTCATCTACCCATTGGGATCTGGGTCGGCGTACTGGGATTACGGCACGGGCGGCGCCTCTGGGCGCATTGCACTGACGAACATTGGGACTGCTCCGGTCTTCCCGCCATTCGAAGTGACCGGCGGTCTTGACGGGGTAGTGGTGACGGATGTGACCACCAACCAGGTGGTTCGCCTGGATCGGCAGATCCCGGCCGGGTCGACAGCGTTCTTCAATCAGCGCACGGGACGTGCATATCTGGACAACGTCTCCTCCGATATCTCCCCGTTCATCTCCTCGCGCGGCTGGTTCCAGATCGGCCCGGGCGAGACACATCAGATCCAGTTCCAACCCCTTGGCGCCGTTGTCGGCTCCCCGACCCTGACCGTGCGCATGTCGCCGGCTTATCTGTAGGAGACGACGATGGCGCTACGAGAAGGCCTTGGGGCCGAACTGTCCGGCGTGCACGCAGACGATCACCGTCTGGCCATGGCCGGGCAGGTCGTCCGATCCGCCGCGGGCGTGCCACGGTCGGGTTTGTTCCCGCCCGCAGCATCCACCCTGATCAGTTCGACGGCGACGATGAACGTCTCCATCGCTGCGTTCGCAGGTTTCGCGGTTCGTGACAACGGGCCGGTGTTCCTGGCGAACGACGGCCCGACGAACGTGCTCATCGGTAACGCTCCTGGCGCGAACTCGCGCCTGGATGTGATCTACGCCAAGCAGAACGATGCGAGCTCTTACGTCACGACCCCGGACGCGAACAATCTGCCGGTGTTCGGCGTGCTTGCTGGCGTGGCTTCGGCAACTCCGGTTCGCAACCCTGCAGGGCTCCCCGCTGGCGCGCTCGAGCTCGGAACCATATTGGTCCCGTCGACTGCCACCAACTCTGGATCTGCAGGCGTCGTCATCACGCCCACTTTCCAATACACGGCGATGGCCGGCGGCGTCACGCAGGTTCGAAACTCAACCGAGTTGGCCGCGTGGGCGCCCGCGGATGGCGGCTTCGCGTTGCAGCTCGACACATGGCTTCTCTGGGAGCGCGTCTCGGGGTTGTGGGTGCGCGCGGGCATCTCACCGTGGCTCTCCTACACACCGACTCTCACCAACCTGACCGTAGGCGCAGGTGGCTCGAATACTGCCGAGTGGCGGTATGAGGGCGACTATGTGCGAGTTCGCCCCCGCTTCCAGTTGGGATCGGGAGGGTCGATGTCGGGGTCCATCCCAAGCTTCACTCTCCCCGTCGCTGCGGCAACACCGCAAACGCCGGTCGCTGTGTTCGCGGGCGTGGCCAACTACCACGATGTTTCTGCAGCTATCGGCTACGTCGGCTATGTGGGCCTCGTATCGGGCAGCACGACGACGGCGCGCTTTCTGCAGCCCGGCGCAGGGAACGCGCTCGGGCCGGTCACTGGCGCAACACCGTTTGCGTTCGATGCTGCAACGGGCGACATCCTCGCAGCCGACTTCAGCTATCGGATCTAAGAGAGGCGCGACTATGTCCGCACTGGTTCAGATTCCGTGGCAGCACACGCTTTGGCTGACCCCTCAGACGCTCAACCGGCTGATCGACGCCGTGGGGATTCTCGGCCGCCAGATCTACCTGAACGGCCAGGACGCCGCGTGGCGGTCGGAGGCGCGCCAGGAGTATCTGTGGGACGTCAACGGCCACAACCCCGCGAAGGCGAACAGCCCATGGGTTGGGCAGCGGGCCCACATGAAGGGCGGCGGGTTGGACGTCCCCACGGATAAGGCGACCCGCGAAGCCATGATCGGGGCCGGATTCAGACCCGACTCGAACGAGCTATGGCATTTCAACGATCCCGACATCGCGTTCATGCCGATCATCCGCACCAACACCGCCGCGGCGAGTTCGGGCGGGACGCCGATCTTCGATTCATTGAAGCCGCCGATCACTCCCCCTCCACCAGTAATCGCTTTCACCACTCCGAAGGAGCACGACGATATGTCTGAACCGATCTATGCGCGAGGCGATCTCCTCGATGTCTGGTACGCGTTTTACCCGAACGCTGGCGGCACTGTCCCGGCATCCGCTGCTGACGCGGCGACAGGACCGGACTGGCAGCCAGAGCCATCCGGCCCCGTGTATTTCGCACGGCGCGCGGTTTCGAAGGGCGAACGCGCGATCGTGAGCGCTCTCGGCTTCCCCCATCCGAAGCAGAAGGCGATCATCGTCATCCCTCAGGCCCAGTTCGACGCGGTCGGCAAGGTCTACGGCACTAGCTAAACGCAGGACGGAGACCGCTGATGACCGAGTACTTCATCGGCAACCTGATGACTGGCCGCCGACTGCAGTCACTCCCAGTGCTTCGAGGCCCGTGGGATGACCGACTCCATGTCGCGGAGACGATCGGCGTCACTGTCGATCTGAATGACCCGGACGTGCAAGCACTGGGCCTTCGAAACTCGGCCACTCCCGCTCAGGCGTTCCTCGCGGTGGTGGAGAACCAGACGGTTATGGCCGCGGGCCCGATCTGGACGCGCGACTACGACCGACCGAACCGGACTCTCGAGCTCGGCGCGGCCGGGCTCGCATCCCTGTGGGATCACCGCATGATCCTGCCGATCCTGGCTGCATCGATCGGGGTCGACCAGTTCACCATCCCGGATCCGTTGGATGCAACGAAGACGATTCCGAACCCTGCGCTCTCGACGGCCCTCCTCGGAATGAGCTTGGGGACGATTGCGAAACGGCTTGTGCAGCAGGCTCGAACATGGACCGGCGGAAACGTGCCTGTCGTCTTCCAAGCTGACGAGTTCGTGACCGACCCGACCGGAGCCCACGACCGCACCTACATCGGCGCGAACTTCAAACCGGTGTGGGAAGCGATCCAGGATCTGATGAACGTCATCGGCGGGCCGGAAGTGAACTTCCTCCCGCGGTTCACCTCAGACAATCTCGGCATCGAGTGGTTGATGCAGACGGGGACGGAAGCGCAACCGCTGATCACCTCACCTTCTGTCCTGGCTTGGGATCTGACGGTCCCTGAATCGCCGATCTCCGACTTCAGTATCCACGAGGACGCCTCCGGGATGGGGTCCCTGGCGTGGCAGACCGGCGGCAGCCAGAACAGCATGGTTCTCGTCGCTCGGGCCTATGACGCGACCCTGGTCAATGCGAACTTCCCCTTGCTCGAGAAGGTCGACACGTCGCACAGTAGCGTCTCCGTCCAGGGGACACTCGACGGCTATGCGGCTTCGGATGTACTCGCTGGCCGCACTACCAATGAAGTCTGGTCATTCACAGTCCGCGCCTACCCGGTAGCGGACAGCGACGGCGCGCCTTCCGCACCAACCGTTGGCGACTACACCGTCGGTGACTTCTGCGACATCTTCATCGCCCCGTACGACCCAGCAACCGGGATGAACGATCCGTACCTCACTGAAGGTGGGACGTTCCGTATGCGCATCATCGGCATCTCCGGCGACGAGCAGGGCGAGGAGATCAAACTCAGCCTCGCGCCCTTGGTGAAATCATGAGCCCCGCATACCCGACTCCCGACGGCGGCAGTCTCGACTCGATCGTGAAAGTCATCAAAGACGGCCGCCGACAGGAACGAGAGAACGCACGACCAGATGCTGCACAGCTCGGCCAACTGGTGCAGCAAGTACAGGCGGCCCTGGCTAACATCGTCGCGATGGTGACCACGGCAATCTCGCTCACGTCGTACACGAAGGCTGTGATCGATTCCAAGATCGCCAGCCCGGGTGCGATCGCGCCGACGTCTGTGGCGTCGTCAGGGCAGGTGAGCGGCAGCACGGGCGTGTTCAACGGCGGGCTGTACTCGACCGATGCCTACTCGTTCAACCTCACCAGCACCCGCGTCACGGGCTGGCACGGCATCGACGGCCACATTGGTACGGCCTCGTCGTCGGAGAAGTTTAAGACGAACATCCGCGATGCGAAGCTGATCGACAAGGCCGAGGCGATCCTCGGCATCGAGTTCGACTACTACAACTACAAGGCGGAGATCGCGAAGCGCGACGACCCGACCTCCCCCGATTACGTTGGTCCCGAGTACCGGGTGCACGAGGAACTCGGAGCGATCGCGGAACGGCTTCACGAAGCCGGGCTGTGGGAGTTCGTCGTGTACGAGCGCGACACGGTCACTGAGACCCGTTACCGCGATGTCGATAAGATCGAGATCGACGAGAACGGCGAAGAGCACACTGTGGTCGCGCAGGAGCCCTACACCGTCTATCTCGGCGACACCCTGCGGCTAGACGCTGACGGGGAGCCGATCCCGTTCGGCATCCATTACGACCTGCTCGGACTAGCGGCGATCGCAGCAGCGCAGTACCTGTACCGCCTCTACAAGGCGCAGCAGGAGCAGATCGACACGAACACTGCCGACATCAGCACTCTGAAGGAGCACCTGGGGATCTAGGGCTTGTACCAGTTGGTGCAGGTGTTGTTCTCGTCGTACGCCTGGCACTGCTCTCCGCCGGCACCGAGCGCTTCACAGGCGCTCTCGTTGCCCGCAGCATCGACGGCGTTCGCCTTCGTCCCGGCTGGGCACTTCACGACACCGGACGAGTTGCTCGAGCTTCGCGACGGTGTCTTGGTCGCGGCCTTCGCTGCTGCGTCTGCGGCGGCCTGAGCTTCGGCAGCAAGGCGCGCGTCCTCGGCAGCCTTGGCGTCTGCTGCTGCCTTCGCTTCCGCAGCGGCCTTCGCTACGAGGTAGTCCTGGTAGCTGGCTTCGGCGGCGGCTTCGAGTTCTTTCTTGGCGCTGGCGGCCGCGGCGTACATGGCCTGCTCGGTGGCTTCCTGCTCGGCGGTGGCTTCCGCGGCCGCGACGGTGCGGGCCTGCTGATCTGCCTGTGCGGTGCGGATGCCGTTGCCGATGGCGAATCCGCCGAAGACGAGGGCGCCGATGGTGACCGCGGCGATACCCACCTGTGAGAGCACGGGGATGCGGCTCTTGGTGAAGGTGGCGCGTGTGATCTTCATGCAGGCCAAATTAATCTTCGGCACCGACAGAAGCAAACATTTTTCACACTTTGTGCCCGAACTGGGGCCAAACGGCAGGGGGAAAACCTGACATGCAGAACGTCGACGAGCTATTGGGGCAAACCATGCCTCGCAGGCCCAGGTCGGTGAGGAGACCAGCAGTGCCCGTGCGACCCGGTTTCTTCTCGACTTGGGCCCGATCACAGGTGACGGCGTATCGGATCGGTCTGGTACTCGGCTACCTGGCCACGATCTATTTCGGGGTGTCGTCGTTCGTCGCCGGATTGCCGGCGTTCGTGGTCACCGCCCCGTCGTGGTGGACACCGATCTGGGCCTCCGTCGTAGTCGTCGGGGGTTTCATTGCCGCCATAGGTGCCATCCGTGCAGGGTCCGAACCAGTCACCCGCTCGGTGACGCGGTTCAACCGCGTCGAGCTCGTGGGGACCATCATGCTGTTCCTCACCCTCGGCACTTATGCTGCTGTGCTCCTCATCCTCGGCTACTACTTCGGAGACACATCTCGTTCCGCAGTCGGCTCCGGTTTTGTGGCCCTCGGAGTTCACCCTGCTGTGCGGATGATCTGGCTGATTTTCCGCCCGAAGGCACGATGATCACCGCGTACACGGACCCGCCCAACCTGGACTGGTTGGGGCCGACCGTGACCGCAATCGGAGCTGTCATCGTGTCTGCAATCGCCGCAGTCGCGACGATCCGCAGCCGCCGACAGATTCGTATGGAGAAGAACGAAGACGCCGCCGTGGCGAAGCAGCCGAGCCAGAAGGACGGATGGGATGAAGTGCGCGAGGCGCGCGCTGAGACCTCGAAGTACTACCGCCTCTACCGCCTCTTCGAGAACCTCTTCTACTCGTCCCATTCAGCACTGCGCCATCTCGCTCGCGACGTTCACGACGCCCACCCGAACCACGTACTGAGCAAAGACGTCGTCGACGCCATCGCCGCACGACCACCCGAAGACCTCGACAAGGTCTAACCCACCCAAAGGAGCATCATGTCCGTTTTCCAGAAGTACGCCACCGCCATCTTCTCCCTCGCCGTCCTCGTGATCGGCGCTCTGCAGGTCGCCGTCGCGACCGGCATCACTCCGACCGCGATCGCGCAGCTCGTCGTGCTCGCACTCGGAGGCGTCATCACCTACGTGGTGCCGCTCGTTCCGGGCAAGTGGGCAGGACTGCTGAAGACCGGTATCGCGATCCTCGCCGCGGTCATCGTCCTGGTCATCCCGTACATCACCGCCGGAACGATCACCCTCGACCAGATCCTGCTCGTCGTCGTCGGCGCGATCAACGCCGCCGCAACCCAGCTCGGCGTGAACATCCGCAAGGACGACACCCCGGCCCGTCACGTCGTCGTCAACAACTTCTCTGCCGTCGGCGACTGACATGCGCATCGTCGATGTGCTGCCCGGCGACGTGGACTCCCGCGTCGACGTAGGGCTCGGGATCGAGATCCTGTTCTGCCCGGACCGGACGGTGCGGGTTGCGCATAACTGCAAGCTCATCGGCGATGACGAACGACTCCGGAGTGCCCCTCGCCTCATGTTGGGCGAGGGGCACACGGTCGTCACGCGAAGCCCGCTGACGATCGTCGCGTCGATCCTCTGCGACGACTGCGGACTTCACGGGTTCGTCACGAATGGATCGTGGGTGCCCGTGTGAGTTGCGCCTGCCGTCACCCCTGCAAAGACCCGAACTGTCAGCACGACACCAACTGCGACCACTGCACACACCCGAAGGAGTAACCCATGGCCGGCTTCACCAACTATGCATCGAAAGCAGCGCTCGACTTGCTGCTGCCCACCACAGGCGGGACGTCGTATGTGGCGTGGTCGGTCAACGGCACGTCCGAGTTCGCCTCTCTCGCCCGCACGGCGATCGGCGCGACTGGGTGGGCGGCTGCGACTCTCGCTGATCCGTCCGTGAAGGCGAACGCTGCGGCGCTCACGAGCGCGGCCGCCTCGGGTGCGGGCACGATCTCCCATTTCGCGATCTTCGATGCCTCCACCTCGGGGAATCAGATCACCGACTGGACGGCTCTGAGCGCTTCGAAAGCGGTGGTGTCCGGCGACCAGCTGACCGCGGCCATCGGGGCGATCGCAGTCACCCTCACCTGATCCCGACCCGTATCCGCCCAGTGAGTTGCAGCCGAGAGGGGAAGTCGTGACCGTCTACAACTTCCCCTCTAACCTCCCACTGACGCCCTCGGGGACAAACTCAGATCCGAATACCGCGAGCCTCATGCTCGGCACGGTCTTCCACTCGACCAACTCCGGAGTCTCAGCGACCGGGGTGCGCTTCTGGGTGCCCGCCGCGGGCGTCGGCGAGACCATCCGGGGCTACTTGTTCGCTGGCAGTTCTGGCTCGACCGTGCTGGCCTCGTCGGCGGCTGTGGCCGCGGTGTCGGGCTGGAACGTCCTCACCTTCACCACTCCGTGTGCGCTCGCCTCGGGGACCGATGTCACCGCGGCGGTCTACATCCTCGCGCTCGCGAGCAATGTGCACTATCCAGCTGTGGCGGCCGTGCTGGCGAGTGCTGTAACGGTGTCCCCGTTGCAGTCCGTCGCGACGGGTTCTCGCTTCAACTACGGTTTCGTGGCGCCGAGCTTGGCGCTGAGTGGCGGTGATGAATCGGGCAGCTCACCTGCCTGGTACGGCGTCGACGTCATCGCCTCCGATGGAGCATCGGGAGGCGGCGCGGTCTCTGGCTCGGTCCCCGCCACCAGCGCCGCGTCCGGGACCGTGCTGGGACGACGCACTGTCGCCGGTTCTGCGGCGTCGAGTTCGAGCGCGGTCGGATCACCACGCGTCCGGCTCGGTGTGGTCGCGATCGCTGCAGCCGTCACAGCCGCTACAGGTTCGGTGGTACTCACGCACCCGGTAACGGGATTGGCCGCCGCCTCGTCTGCGGCAGCGGGAGTGGTCGGAGTCCTGACCTCAGCCGCTGGGTCGACGTCTGCCACCTCCGACTCCTCGGGAGTCTTCCAGGCGCTACGTCCGGCGACTGGCGCGGCATCCGCAGCGTCCGCTGTGGCGGGAGACGTCACGGTACTCGCGGGCAACGCTCTCGCAGTGTCTGGGACGGTCAACGCGACGTCGATCGCGACAGGCGCTGTCGCCGGTCGTCTCGTCACGTCCGGGGCTGCCGCAGGAATCTCTGGCGCTGGTGCGACGCTGGGCGCTCGCATAGCCGCGCAGGGCATCGCTCAGGTACTCAGTGGGGCTTTCGGGACGGTCGACGCCCGACTGGTGGTCCGCGGCACAGTGGCGGCTTCTACCGGTTCTTCCGGCGCCGTTACCAACCCGTCTGCTCCGGTCAGGGACATCACCATCACAGTGGGCCCGCCAGTCGGCAGCCAGCTTCACACCGGTAACGCGGCCGCACACCCACTCACCATCTCGCCGGCTGAGAGAAACCCGCTCCGCATCCGCAACCCTTGGAGGTAACCGATGGCTCAACTACCGCACGACGGTCGCGAATACTTCCACTGGCCCGTGGACGGGCTCCCGGCGGATGGTGTCACCCTCGAGGTGTTCCTTGCTGGGTCGTGGCATCCGCTGACGATCGCGAGCGACCGCAAGTCGGTCGGGCTGCTGCTTCAGGGTCCGGACGTCGACGTGACTGACCCGTCCGCGGTGACGGTCCCCACCGATCAGAGCCGCATCAGGATCCGCGCCGTCGACAACCCCGAAGTGGTTGTCCGCGGCGGCGGCGACATCCGACTCACGAAGTAGAACGACCTCCCCCAGCATCCACTCACAAGGTGGATGCTGGGGGCGTTTCGTCGTTCCCGGCATCGAGCTGGCGGCGGGCCTGCCGGCGTCGGGCGAGAGGGTACTGGGTCATCTCCCAGCACCTGTAGCCGAACTCGACGAGAAGGAGGAGCGACCCTATCGGGACGAACCACAGGAGCACCCGGTATTGAGCGCCTGTCGCAAGGAACGTCAGATCGCCCACGAGACAGATTAGGCACCCGATGATCACTACTCGAGTGAGCACCGGCGCTGCGTTCCACCCCCGACGGAGGAGCTTCATGCTCTAGACCCGGCGGATGCTGAGCGCCCGCCACCCTTCCGGGACCTGTGCCATGGCAGCGGCTTTCGCGGTCTCGTAGTCGGCGGCTTCGACCTCGATGACTTTCGACTCCTCGGAGCTCGTGTCGCGGGCGATGATGATGAGTTGCACGCGAAGGACTCTAGTCCCGCTCGGTGTGAGCTGGGACGTTGTGGCGGGGCTCTCCGTGCGTCCACTGGTACCCGTCTCGAGGGCTGGCGACGATGGGGCGGGGGTTGTTGTAGAGGACGAAGTTGTCGGCACCGCCGAGGGTGGCGCTGCGGCCGATAAGGAGCCTGTTCTCGGGGTCGAGGTCCCATGTGACGGCGCGGAAGTACTCGACCCCCTCAGCGGTTTTCTGCCGGGTGATGATCGCGGCGGGGAGGACCGGGTCGAGGCGCATCACGAGCCACGTGTCGTAGTCGTAGCGGATCGGTTTCGGACGGTCTGACGTGTGGGCCAACGGGTGCTCCTCTCTGGAGCAGGCCGGCCCTCTGCGGGTTCGATCCTATGTGCCTGTGCTGACGTCCGTCGACTGCGCGGAGGGGTTCGCTTTCACCCACATCTGCCACGTCAACCATGCCGCTGTTTCCATGTCGGGGAAGTACCCGATCAGCGCGCGATCTTCTGACTTCTCCGCCCACGTGACGACACGGATCAGCTTCGTGGCCTTCGGCCCGATCACGACCGGCAGGAGCACGGCGATCTTCCGTGTCCGGTCGAACATCAGCCATTCGCCGGGGCGGATGCTGCGCTTGAGTGCACGCATCGGGGTCCAGTTGTGGGCGATGTCCGGGCTCCTATCGAGGGGGAGCAGACCGGCCTTCTGCGTACGAATCGATGCTACGACAGGAGCCCGACACCCGAGCTAAGCACTAGTCGCTAGCGCTGCCAGCCAGAACGCAGTGTCCAACTCGGTATGCACCTTCGTTGCAACCTCAACCATGTAGTCGCTCATCTCAACGGGCGACAGCAGCGGCAGGACGATTCCGTTCTGCTCGAGGAAGGTCAAGCTCGCGATCCAAGCCGTCCGCTTATTTCCGTCCAGGAACGCGTGCGCCTGGCATATCCCATGCATAAGAACGCTCGCCTGCGAAAATATCGACGGGTATTGCAGCACCCCTCCGAACCCAGCTTGAGGGCGCATTGCTGCGCCCTCAAGCTTCCCTCGATCAATAAGCGGAGCGCTCTCTAGAACGTCGTGGATAAGGATGATCTCATCGACGGTGAGATAGACCGTCACTTACTAGCGAGGAGGTCGAGGCCGTCTTTCCATCGAGATGCGAGGTTCCGTGCCGTGTCTCGGACTGACGCTTCCGAGGCAGAGGTCCCACGCGCTGGGCGCTTGGGTCCTTTTCCTGAAAGAGCCAGCCCAATGTAGTGCCGCCTCATGCTCTGGCTGCTGAGTCGCGTGTTGGATCGTCCCGTGGGCGGCAGGCCGTGCCGTGCCTCTGTCCAGACGTCTTCATGAGAAAGGTCAACGAGCTCGGGGGTGGTGCATCCCCAATACTCGGCGAGGACAGCTTCGATGATCTCGACCTGGTCGTCCGAAAGCTGACCTTCGTAGCGAGGAACCGACGAGTATCGCTGGCATACCCAAAGTTCACGTTCGACAGGCCCGTCTGGCCATGCCTCAAATGCCTCATCAAAAAGCGGCTTGCCAGTCCATCCCAAGCTCCACGCCTGTGAGAAGTAGACCAACTTCTGAAGCCGCCGGTTATCCGGGTAACGGTTGCCGTGACGGAACTGCACGTACGATGCAATATCAGTTGCAGTAGTCATGTTCGGTACCTCCTCCGGTTTCTTGATAGTAACCAGCTTTACTGGTAGAGAACGAAACATAACGGCCACCGCCGTCATTCCAACGGAAAACCCGCTATTCCCGCGGCGTCAGATCCACTACGTCCCCCTCGAGCTTTCGGAGCTCGGCGAGGCGATCCATGCCGGCGACCACGTCCGGGTCGTCGTCGGGGATTTCGTAAGCATCACTCATGCAGCGACGATATCCCGTGAGGGTTGATCAGGACCAGATCAAGTCTGGACCGTTGATAGCGAGGCCGGTCGCCGCCAGACTGAGCGGATGTCACTCGGCGACCAAGCGCAACGGATCCTTGCCTTCGAGAACATGTGGACGAAGCATTCAGGCCGGAAGAGCGATCACATCCTGCGGGAGTTCGGAATCAGCCGCGCACGCTACTTCCAACTACTGAACGCGATACTCGACGATCCCGCAGCGCTCGAGCATGACCCGGTCGTCGTTCACCGGTTGCGGAAGGTGCGAGATCAGCGTGCCGCGAGCAGGGCAAGCCGGTTATTCGAATAGGCGGCGACCCGCCTTCCCCATGTAGGCGCGCCTACAAAAACGGGATGACACGCCGCAATTCAGGGCTAAACTCAAATCAGCATCATCCAAGCAAATCCGGCGTATTCATTGGGATTTGTAGGCAAGGCGAGCGGCTTTATTGACGGGTTCGATTCCCGTCACTCGCTCTTCAATTCACCTCTCACTCGGATCGAGTCTTGCCTCGTTCTTGACCTCGAAACCCAGCCGCTTTTCTTCAAACCTGGGGACTGAAGCAGATCCTCATTTTGTTACTCTCTCGCATGCGAAATGGGGCTCAGACGCTCCTCAGCGCGGTGCTGATCACGGCTCCGTTGTCGGTGCGACCTCAGCAGAGCCCTTCCCAGTGGGAGTCAGACGAAAGGCATGACGTCTCTTGCGAAAGCTGAGACACTGCGTTCGGTAACGGCAGCGTCGACGTCGCGGGAGGCGGGAACGACGACAAGACGATCGATGCCAAGGTCACGAAGCGCTCTGACCCGCGGGAGCAGGACATCTGCGCGACCGCACAGCGCGAAACGCTGTAAGAAGTCGTCGGATAGCAGCTCGGCCTGCGGCGCCGTCGACCTACCGTGTTCTGATTCGCTGTATCGAGTCGCCACCGCGTCAAGAATCGCCCTATCTTCGGAGGACACCGGAACCCCCGAGTGCATTCCCTCCTCGAGAAACTGGGCGAAAATCGACGCGCTTCCCCTCACCATCGCGACCGCCTCGTCTCGTGGAGCGCAAGCCACGTCAATATAGGCGCCGAGCGAAATCGAGTCCGGATTCATACCGGCAGCGGAGCGCGCTTCTTTGGCGTGATCGACCGCCCACCCCAGTAGGCCGACGTCAGCGCCCAGATTGAATGTCAGCCGGTCGGCGAGTACCGCGCCCATTGCGATCACGGCTGGGCCGGTGGCAGCGACATCGACTGGAACGCGGGAATAGCTGTCCGACAACCACGACAGGGGCACCGCGGTGCTAGCTCTGTCGCCGAAAGTCGAGAGTGGGTCCCCGAGGTATCTACGCACATCGAGTACCGCTTGCCGGAGCGCCCCTACCGAGGCTGGGGCGAGACTCAATTGCCGAAGAGCCGAATCTCCGCGGGCAAATCCGAGCACCGCCCGACCGCCGGATTCCGCCTGAACCGTGGCGATGGCCGCAGCCGTCACGGCAGGGTGTCGTGTGACCGGGTTCGTTACTCCGACGCCAAGCTGAAGGTGATTCGTCGCCGTTCCCGCAAGGGCGAGTTCAACGTATGGATCTGCGACGAGCGTTTCGCTATCGGCCAGAAGAATCCCGGCGAAACCGGATTGCTCAGCCCGAGCAGCCCACCCCTTCGTGACGCCCGTCATAGGGAAGCCATGTAGCCAAAACTCCATGCTTTAGCGTATGGCGCGGCTCAATACGAGCGCAAAGAGGCTGCGAATCGCAGCCGATTTATTCACTGCGCTTGGGGCCGATCGGACACTTTCACTGCGGACCGAGCACCGCCACTCCTTGGGGCTGGAGAGTCAACCCGAGGGCAGTAGGTTTCGGGCCGATGATCGCCTTTCCTGTGATGGGTACCACCGCTGTATCGAGTCCGTGGTTAATCGCGAAGGTCAGTCCGCCCCGTCTGACCACCTCGGTCGTGGCGTTGGACGATGTCATCGACGTCGCGACGCCGGCGTCGGCAAGCGCAAGCTCGAGCACGCTACGTACGCCTCCGGCGTCGAGCTGTGCAGCCACATACCAGGCGCTTCCGGATGTCGTGGGCCTCCGAGTGACGGCCGGCGATCCAGCGAGCCCACCCGAGCAGAATTCCGCGACGATTTCTGCATCATTTGCGGTTATGAATTCGGCGAAGCTCGTGTAGCGCGAGTCGACGCGCCCCCGAATCTCCGGCTCGTCAGCGGTAACGGCGGGGGCGATGCGCGGCGCGAACTCGTCCACGCATACTCCGAGGGTCTGCTGGAGTTCGCCGAGGAAGCCGTTGGCCGGGAAGCGGAGGTCATCGTCGGTGATCCCGGTGAGATAGGTGACGATGAGCGTGCCGCCCGCGTCGGCGTATGCTGCCAGGTTCGATAGAGCGGCAGAGTCGGCCACCATCAGGCTAGGCACGACGATGAGCCCGTAACCGCTGAGGTCGTCCGACGCCTGCACGAAGTCGGCGGTGAGACCGAGTTCGTATAGGCCGCGATACCAGTCGCGCACGCCGTCCACGTAGTCCAGGCGGGCTGGAGTTGCGCGCTGTTCGAACGCCCACCAGGAGTCCCAGCTCATCACGATCGCGACGCAGACGTCGTTTACGTGGGTGCCGAGTACCTCATCGAGGAGCGGCAGCTCGGCTCCGAGATCTTCCACCTCTTTCCAGATGCGGTGGGACGTGCCCTGTATGGGAAGCATCGCGGAGTGGAACTTTTCGGCGCCTTGACGGGATTGTCGCCACTGGAAGAACATCACCCCATCG
>Ga0247729_10000621_pt1 | contig 14302 bp, 11 predicted proteins | sample UWRJL133311R2_FD_180958 | JGI IMG/M metagenome (GOLD analysis project Ga0247729, IMG submission 180958) | Plant litter microbial communities from Arlington Agricultural Research Station in Wisconsin, United States - UWRJ-L133-311R-2 | ecosystem: Environmental > Terrestrial > Plant litter >... | reverse complement strand
ATAAACCCATAACAGAAGTCGGTCGTGATCAGGTCCTTTGAGGAAAGAATAGCGGTGAGAATGAGAAGGCATGCGAATGGAACGAAATCACCTCCTCTCCAAACACCAAGCCGGCCCTCTTCTTCTCACTCGCAAAATAACTCCTTCGTTGCGACGCACCATCAAGGTGCTGGAGCTCCTTCTCCCATTTGCTTGTCCTCTTCCCGTCGTCCTTCCTCGACTTCGACTTGCCAACCTTCTTTATCGCAGCCTTGATGCTACCTTTCGAGCCTTTCGAGCCTGCAGATGCCAGAGATGAAGCAGACGACGCTGGTGAGACGAGGGCAGAGTCTGAGCCTGATGACGCGGTGGAAGAGTCGTCGTCAACAAGAGCCAAGTAAAGATCGCCAGTAGAGTCTATGATCGAGTCCTTTGGTGGAAAGGGAGGATCGGATGCGACTGGGAGACGTTTGTGCGCGAAATAGGGCATAGTCGCGATTAGGGGCGACAAAGCCCAGGGTTTCGTTGGCGACATGAGATCGTGCTCAAGTGTTGGGTCGATGTAGCTGCGAGATATGTTAAACGCGTCTCTCAGAGTTTTATAGATATATACGTACTGCATAAACTTGAGCACGGCACTCGTACCCCAGGGCAATTTGAGTGGCCGGTCGAACGTGTTGCCAAACAAGATATCGTTCGCTGAATAGGGCTTCAGGAAACGACCTATTCGAGGTCTCAGTTAACTCGCCCACTGAAGAATACTGTCTCAACACGTACCTTGCACCTGAATGCTCCAGGTAACGCCCTTTCTATCTTCTCTGTTAAAGTATTCCTCGCTCTCTTTCATCGCACCATGCTCGTCTGTGAGTCCATGGATGTGTGCCACAATTTCGCCTTCGAACAGGTCCGACGAAACATGGTGCGGCTGGGAGGTGTTAACGAGGTGCGTGATGGGTACGAGGGTGGAGGGGGAGGTGCCTGCAAGGACACGTAGTTTGGGTGCCATTATCAAAGGTGGTGGCTTGTCGTCGTTGTCGTTATATGCAGACGAGACCTAGACAGGGTTCGGCTACGATGTTGATATGGCAATTGTCCAATGCCAAAAATTGTTGACTATAATTAAACTCGGCTGGTGTCAAACCTGCTGGAGAGTGTAGGATAATAGAGTCTTCTGTTGTTCCAGGTAGTGGCAGGTGAACTCCCTCGCCTCGTCCAGAGTTGTTTGGTCGTGAAACAGTGGTTGGTCTGGTCTGAAATGCAAAGGATTAGACTCAAAAAGGGGTGATTGTCGCAGAGCGAAACCAAGTGAAAAGAAAGGAAGCAGGAAGATAGAAGGCAGTTCCTTTTGCCAGGCTTCCCCTATCATGTGTAGAGTAACCTTCTTCCGCACGTCCACGGTGCAGTAATGGACACTCCTTGACAGAAGATAAGAGTGCACGTATCTCGACGACCCGCGTCTCGCATACAGCACAAGAACACAACGGCGTGAGATAGAAAGCTGTCTGAACTTACTACCGGTGAATTTTTGATCCAGAAGAGATACGCCGTCTTCGGACTCAAGGATCTATTGGTGTATCATGGGAGGTAGAGATTGGCAGAACAGCTGCGCCTTTGAGACGACGATTCATTGTTGGGGGAAACCGGCATGGTCCTAAATGGGAATGTTCCGTTTTACCGCAGCCTCGCGTCATGAACTTTATTTGCCAATGTATTCTTTTGTCTTCAATTGTTATCTGGATCCTCAATTGTCTAGGTCGCGCTTGCCTTGATCGTCATCCAACAGGCAAAAATCTCTACGGTGCTCACTGCTGTGCATAGATGCATCTCTCTCGATATGCATGATTTTTTTTAAAATTCGGTGCTGCTGGTTGGTCCCAGCCAAGGCAAATTTTGGATCTACTAAATATGTGGGGATCTTCTGTCGACCTCACCACCGATCTAGCATTTATGCGCCATTCTGGATGGCACTTACGGCAGTTTATTTTCACTTTCGTTGCATAGGAAGAACTGGTCATTTTTATTGGGCCTGCAACGGGGACACTAATAAAGCAGTGCAACTGTCGAACACCTAAAACACGAGGTTCTCACCTCTGTCCAGTGTTCCACAATCACGTGTAAATCGCAGCATGAGCGCAGAGCATTCTGGCAGTGAGTTCACCCCACACATTTACGAAGATCTCATTGATGCAATTCGTGGAGATAAATTTCTACGCAACGGATAAAAAAGGAACGTCTTGAAGCCAGTTCTTTACAGAGGTTCCGTTAGAATTGCTCGGATGGAGTAGCATTCGGAAGTGTTGTCGCGACAGTGTGTCAGTGCAATGCGAAAAAACACACGCTGCTAGCCTTTGCTGTCCTCAATTGCAGCTTCAAAACTTTTCAAGACTGGTCACTATTTATAGCTCCACTCCAGATATTATTAATTATAGATTACAGGTCCTCGACGATGCACACACTTCACTGGATTTTCCTCGTTGAAACTAGTTGGCCGTATTCACTTCCATTTATAGAAAAGGTGGCACATACTCTATCTAAATTTGGAACTTCGACGGAATGATGACGCCTGAGTTGAGCGCTCGGTTGCGTCACTAAAATAATAGCGTTATAATTATCCATTGCCTGTGTCTGCCAGTGAGACCATCAACAGACAAGACGTCGGTCTTTCCACTGAAGCAGACTTCTATGGACGTGGTATGGAGCCTCGAGGATCAAGGGGTCTTAGAAATGTTGTCCAAGTTTCTATCGAAGCGACATTTGACATATCAGCTGTGACCAATTTACTGAGGCTATAAATTCAAAGCTGGAAGACGCCATTGGAACTACACCCATGGCTCTCTCACAGACGACACTGACCAGGACAGGTCCCTGATAATTCAATTTAGCCATAATATATACTAGAACTCATAACTTCCGTGTCTACTTCAGTAAGGCTCTCAATTCAACGTATGCAACGGGGGTCGGACGGATGAAGGGACCGTTAACGCGTTCCATAAATACAATCTACCGTCACGAAAATCTGGAGCATCCCCTTTTAGCACCTACTCTTGCAGCTGGTTTACAAGACATTCCAAAAGACGACGTAAACAAAACTCAGACCATAGGATCGATTTACTTGGAAGATACCTAGATATCCAGTATCATTGTACACTCAATATAAGAGCAGACCATCGAGTGTGAATTGGTCTGGGCAATGGCTCAGATCTGGAGATGAGATGACCACACTGTCCGGTGGTCGCGATGACGGGCATCACGATGATGGCATGAGACGCTTCCCAGCGCTTCTAGCAAGATAGGGCTCCAAAAGTAGTTCTAGCAAGTTCTATGATTCTCCTTTTGATCTGCAAATGCTCATGGTCAAGTGACTTGTCTCAGGAGTAGTAGGATACATTTTTGGAGAAGAAAATTGTCAGTTCGATGGAATGTGGTTCTCAAAGAATCAGTAAATCCACTGCTTCTGCAAATACCTTGAGTTGCGATAGGTTAATTTATTTATATAACATTAGACAGAGTCCACGGGAACGCCGTGCGCCACTCTGAGAAGGTCGTTTATTTTAGGCTATTGGGGCGCTTATTTTTGAATTGGTCAGCTTGATCATCCGTTCATCGTGGGTGTGTTTCTCGGTTATACTTACCCACCAACAGGAATATCTTGAGCTCTCGGTATTTAAGTGATGCATCCACTAACACCATAATTTTCAGGTTAGACTTGAGATGATCAAATCCGATCCAACGCCTACACAACAACGCCTACATAGTACACAATGGCGTCACTGACCTGGACCCGTAGCATGTGACCGAGATCGTCGCATCCGCATCCGAGTCGATGACCGGCAACAATCAAAATATGAATCCTATGAAATAAATTACTTTGGCCAAGAAGTCTGAGACTATGTCTCAAATGCTGCAGTCAAAGTGCGCTCGACTTTTTATTTTATTTACCACGGAATTGTCAGAGCATCATGGGCAACCAACGCAAGCTGGAATGCCTCGAGGTTGGAGTAGAGTAGAGGCACGATGGCATTCGCTCATCGGTGATGCGACTAAAATCGTCAACTCTGGCACGAGGTCATCCATATACTGACTGAATTACAACGGTTTCAGAATGGTTGCAAAGAATTGTGATTGTGAAATGTCTAGCATATAGAGTCGCAGAGTCCATGTCCGGAATAATTCTAACATCGAATTTTTTGCGTGTGCCTGTGTTTTCGGACTGAATGTCAATTCTTTCGGAGGCTGTTCCGGCTGTTTGAGTTGCGCATGGGAAGCTAAGAGATTTCTCTTTCGGTCAGCTCTTCTTTCACTCCCATCCTTATTCCAGGGAACACAGCAGTCTCGCCGCTTTCTCGACCAACACGTCGACGAACATCGCACGGAAGAGACTTAGAGCACTCATTGAGTGAAGACCAGCACCCGAGATCTGCAAAGTCGTCATCCCCACACGGCAAAGTTCACTTTCGACGACTTGTGAGCCATCCACTGACAAGACCGTGCAGGTATGTAGGCCCGCCTTTCTGCTCATTCTCGTCTATGTCGTTGCTCGCCACTGACGTCTTGACTGTAGGCAGCTCTGCTAACGAGTTGATCTACATCATCACGCCGTCTACAAAACTATATTATTAGCACTTGGACGTGCTACATCCACCACACATTCCACACCGGGCTCTTCCGCTCAAAGCACTCTGTAGTCGCCTGTACTCCAGGCAGGGTCATATAACACAACGGCGTCATCGTTGACCAGCCACCGCGCACATGGAGGTTCCATTACACCCATCGTCACCGACGAGCACCAGGAGTATGCACACCAAGCAGGTTCGTCTCTCTCTTCTCGCCTAAGTTCGTCGGCGTTTGTTCATGGTTAATTCGCGAACTTGTTGCTTCATCATTGTATCTTATCTGCGACCTCCCCACCGAATAACCCGACTCCTTCTATCCTGAACTGTGCGATCCCGGCACGCGCTGTAACGTTATACGGCACACACAGCCTCACCAGACTCCAAGCAAACATTCAGTACCATTATCCCAGAAACTCGCCTCGTTGAAGGGTATCATCCGCATCCCTGCCCGACGGGCGCGAGACGGCATTGGCATGGACGCTGTATCACCGGTTAGCGCTGGTGCTACATCCACCACATCTTCTAATCACCGGACATCGACCGATACACATGCTCGGCGCATAAACGGCATGGCCAGCTCGAATAGCCCATACCAACGCCATTCTAATGCCAGCAGCTCTGGCATGAAACCGTACATGTCCCAGCCTCTTCTCGGACTTGGATTGTCGAACGCAGTAGATGAAAGACACTCGGTAGATGGATTTGATCTCGGATTGAGTGGGTTGGGCCTAGCATTCGAAGATGTAGAAGGAGACGGCGATGGAGGGGATACGTCGTCGGTGTCTGCGAGTCCTGAGCATTCGCCTTCAAGGAGTGGCGGGTGGACGTTGGTCAATGGACTGACGCCCACCACTGACGCTGGGCGGGCGACTCAACCATCGCCATTAGGCCTGCAAACTCCCACCTTGCCTTTATCACCAGTAGCTCAACCATATGCCTCCCAATCGCCTAGTTCCACAACGGCATCACCCTCATCCACCGCCCCTAGCGCCTGGGATGCGTCTCACGGCAACTTCACACGTCCATCTAGTCGTACGCCTGTACGCGCACCAGCACCAGCACTAAGACACGTGAGGAAGTTCTCGTTCTCCTCCATCTTCTCGGGCAGGAACAGGAGTCCCAGTCGGATTCAAGCTAGGAGCTTTGACGGGATACCGGTGGAAGGTGGTCGCCTACCGCCAGTCCCAACGGACACGGCCATGCACGGACGAGAACGTCAACAGAGACAGGGAAGACCAGGGACAGCATCAGGCGGTTCGACCGTTTCACTCGTCGCTGCTGCGGGTGCTTCGTTGGCCACACCATCAGTGTCTGCCTCAACCTCTTTTACCAACAATTCAACGGTGGAAAAACCACTCTTGCCACCCCAACCATCCACTCTCCAATCTCAGGTGTCCCTCGGGATGAACAGGACGCGCTCGAATTCCACCAAGTCCATTCCAGGGTTCAGTGTTGGTGGTTTTTTGAAGAGGCCTAAGACCACTGCTGTCGGTTCACAATCGAATCTGAACCCGAGGACAGAATCCAGTAGCAGCGCCCAAGGCAAGGCGACAAGCTTGATCAAATCGAAGGAGCTCGTGCGGAGGGCGTCAAGGAATCGGTTGAACAATGGTGTTGATGCCAACGCTGATGCCCACGCATTGTCTCAAGCTCAAGCTCAAGCTCAACCACCAGCACCACCAGCATTACCGCCACCAGCACCGTCACTCTCTATAACGCCAGCCTCAGCGGTTCCACCACCCACCCACCCAGCTTTGGTTTCGACGTCGTTGGAAGTCTCCCCGAAGAGTCTGGACGAGAGGCCGCCACAGGGCATAGCAGAGACCAAATTGAAGGTGAAGAGCAGTATACAGTCGTCACCATCACTATCTCCTGCATTGTCGTTCACGTCTGCCATTTCTCACCTGAGCAACGACGCGGAAGGTGAGTTCATGGACTTCTTCGTCCCTCTTATCTAAACCTGATTGCTGTTTTAGAGTCAAAGTTTGCATCTACTTCGAAAGAAGACGTGAACACGCACCCTGACGCTGTACCGTCAATGTCTTCTCCCAGTACTATCGCGAATACCGATATGAGCTCTGAATCTGTATATCCCTCGCAGGCGACATTGGCTCTGAGTACGTACCTCTCAACACCTATACTACCCCTTGCATCGCCGTTTTCTGGTTTTGAGGAGAGCTTTGCCGCTCTCACGCTGGACTCAAACGATACGACAACATCGGACACTACAAAAGCTACCATCATATCGGAGACTGGGGATTCAACTTCATCATCTAGCACTGCAACACTGATTGTTTCACATACTATTCCACCATCCACATCGGCGACAACTACCCCAGAAATCCATTTTAATCATCCAACATCCACCCCTAATGACACGCCCGCAATGGCATCGACAACAATGTCTCTCTCTTCCAATGGCACGCCCAGCGGCGCGTTTGCGCCTAGTTCCTATCCGCGCCCACCATTCCTGCCCACCTCCATCCAACCCCGGCGTACAGCCAGCAGTTCAAGCCCAGGTGTTCTCCCTCGGATAACTTTACCCCCTTCGAATTACCACCAACACCACCAACGTTTCATGGTCAGCTCAGAGTCTGGGATGACCACACCGACGGCGAGGTTATCACCTAGTGTCATCATGAGGCCACCTCCACTTCCTTTACTAAATCTGCCTATGTTGAAAACTCCTGGCGGAAGCGTGTTGCCTGAAGGCAGTGGGCTGTCGAGGCGGACAAGCACGACGACCGCAGCTGCGAGCAATAGGTTGAGTATGAGCAGGATGGAGAGCAAGGCGGGGCTGAAGAGTATGCCTGCGCTACCCATGGAAGGAACAAGTCGGGGTGTGGGTGGGAACGAGGAGGTCGATGATATGGAAGAGGACGACGAAGAAGAAGAGGACGAAGAGGACGAGCGTGAGGGTGAATCAACCGAGGTGGATATGGATATGGAGGAAGATGGAGATACTCCTTCAAGATCGAGCATGAGCAGCGAGCGGAGTACGGACGAGAACGATGAGAGCACGGATTCCGCGCCCTCTGCATCACCCAACCAGCCGTACTTCGGCAACCCGTCCAGACCACCAGATCAGAGGTTTTCCAGGCAACCGCATTTACCTCGTGTGGATATTGGCGGGATGGGTCTGGATCTGTCGTTCCTCAGTCGTCCGCCAGACGAGTCGCAGCTGCCACATGGGCATAGCGGTAAAGGAAAGGCAAAAGCGAGGGATGTCGGTCAGTCCTCTTTGACCAAGGATGCTGGAAATACTCCAAAAGGAATAAAACCTCCGCATCCCCTTCCAGCTCCCACTCCCCATTATCCTGCTCGGACACCAGGCGCGTCATCCACGACACCGGGGACAGTGCGTGGTGCTGGCGCGGCGAGCCATGCAGACGGGGTTGGGATGGATTATTTCCATCACCACAATTACCACAACCAACTGACTGGACGGTCAGTATCCGAGAGCACGATCAAGGAGGAGAAGAGGAGAGGCCCATCGCCAGCAAGGACCCCTCGACCCAATGACTACCTCCTGTCCGTGACGCCTGGTGTGGGTGGTGTGCCACCGCTGCCTATTTCTTCAAAGCTAGGCTCGATCAGCAAGCATCCTGGAATTTATCACCGGGCCTCGAGGAGTCTAATTGACGTCCATGCAATTGAGACAAAAGAACGCGTCGAGCAGATGGTGAGGGAGACCGAAGACGCGGAGGAGGAAGCACGTAAGAAGCGAGTGAAGTCATTATGGACGAATATCAGGACCGCGGTTGCATTGGGGACTGCAGTGTCGCCTTCGGTGGAGGAAGGCGAGGAGAATGAGGCGCAGCAAGCAACTGCGGCGGCGGAGGGTGATAGAACGCCTATGATTGGACAACGACCCACGAGAGATCCTATAGTGGCAATTCCTCGTCCAGTTGGTGCCGAAATGGAGACAGGCGAGCCCACTAATGTGGATGTCGTTGCTGATACTATCGCTGTTAACGCCGCGGCTCTGGACGCGTCTGGGGAGACCGGACTAAGAGGAGGAACAACAAGTGGAGAGACGGCTAGAAAACATAGAATCAGTCTTGCACCTGCGTACGATGCTCTTACTCTTCCTCATCCTTTACGACGGCGCCGTTCTATGCCAACATTCAACGCAACAACGGCTCCGCCGCCCTATCCCGACTTCGCGCCTCATCCTCATTCATATGGACTTCAGAAGGGACTAAAAATCCTTCCTCGTGATGACGAAGGGGTGGAAAAGCTTCCTCACTATTCAAACGACATATATCTCAAGGCAATCATGCCTCGCAAGCTGGAGTTCACTAGGCCTGGTGTTCAGGCTCGGGACCGCAAGTGGCGTCGCGTGCTTTGTGTACTCGAAGGCACGTCTTTCAAGGTATACAAATGCCCTTCTGGTGCGTCTGGGGTCTCAGCAATCGGTGAATGGTGGGAGAGCAAGGTTGGTGCGGGTGATGCGATTGTGTCGACGAGCACAACGACTTCAGCCTTCCATGTCGGTGGTGGTGGTGTTACTGGTACAACCGGTTCGAGGAGTGCTGGTGCTGGGCCTCCTGCAAGAGGTTTAGTGGCTCCAGGCGCAAATAGTGCTGGAAGCGATTCTCAGTTCGCGAGGGAAATCGAATTAGCAAGGTCGAAGAAGAGTGCGGAGGGCGGCGAGACAGGCCAACCTATCTTGCAGAGGAGTAGTCCGGCTTCGGTACCGCAACCACCTCCCCAACCTCAGCCTCATCAACGACCACAACATCCACGCCAAACACATCATTCCAACCACTCTGTTGGGAATCTTCCAAAATCTGCGCTGAACCTAGCCGTTCAGCTGCTCAAGCCTACGTCAAAACATTCACGGTCCAATAGTGATGTTGCCTCTAGTCCTACGCGACCGCGGTCTCCGAGATCCTCGCTTAACATTCCTCGGACCGGGAGTGGACGAACGACACCAACGACAGCGAATGGTTCAGGTTCCTCCCTGCGCTCAACTTCACCAACGATGTCGGCCTCGACATCTTTGACGACCCCATCATCGTCAGAAATGTTCAGCCCGTCGTCGAGACCGGTCACTCCATCACACTCCATACAGTCTATCAGCGCGACGTCTTCGTCAGCCTCTGGATCTAGTTCTCCACCGGCGAGGTCTGGATTCCGAGTTGTTGCAGGTTCGCATGCAAATTCCGATGGATGCGTACGGACTAGAGCATCGTCGAGCACCTCCGGATCGCATTTCCATGGAAAGGGCAAAGACAAAACAAAGGCCGAAACGCCAGACCCTGAAGAGTGCGAGATGATTCGTGCGTACACGATGCAGAACGCCGAGAGTGGGTTGGGCAAGGATTACCTGAAAAGACAACATGTGATTCGGGTGAGACTCGAAGGCGAGCAGTTCCTGCTCCAGGCGAAGGATGTGGAAAATGTCATTTCGTGGATCGAGGTATGCATTGAGGTGGAATGAAATGTAACGCCATATAACGTGTTCTTGTCCTCTAGGGTCTCCAATCTGCTACAAATATTGCGCTGGACCTGGACGAGCGGCCGATGCCTGCTGGACCAATCTTCCCAAGGTTGGTTGTCTCTTTTACCGTGCTCGTTCTCGGACCCTGACATACTCCTGTTTGCAGGCGGAGAAGACGTCGACGAATACCACCACCTGGTATCAACGTTGTGACTGCCAACGTACCGTCGACTGGCCCAGGCAACAACCCAACACCGGTCTCCGCGACCCAGCTCGTTGCACCCCTCAATCGGCGCCGATGATGAAACATGGACATTTATGCCGTCCGCTGCCCACAATCATTGATGATCATCCTTGTAGTCCTAGGAGAGTAGACGTAGCAGTTTTGTGTAGTAGCTAGATTGTATACTAGTAGCAGCAGTGTACCGTGGAAGCACTAAGTAAGAATGAAATATTTTCAATCTTCCCACGAATGTCCCCGGTTTTGTCATTGTTGAAGTCCCGCCTGTTATCTGCACCGCCCACCATCGATATTCATTCATCCACCGACCACATACCCATCTACGACTCCGCCCCCTTCCTCGTTCTTTCCCCCTTTTCCCTTCACAAAAAACCACTTTTGGCCCGCTTTTTTCTGTGCGTTTGACGACAGGGTCCTTCACCACTCCTACCACACAAGCCGCAGCTTTCACCCTTTTTTCCCCGGTATTCACAACCCTTCGGCGCCAACAGTCGTCAAGCTCTTCTCAGAATCGTTAAAGCGGGCCAGAATTTCTGCTTTCCTGTCGAATTAGCCTCAAAAGACTATGGCGGACACAGCAACAGAGATCGATCTCGATTCGGTCATCGACCGTCTCCTTGAAGGTGAGCTGGCACGCTACTTCTCCCGCAGGTATTTGGGAAGGGATGCCGGTTGAAAGAGCAGGTCTTTTGGAGACTCTTTGAATGTGCCTGTGCGCCTAGGCCGTCGTTAGGATGCAGGAGCCCGCCTCGTCACCGCCTGCACGAGTTCCCAAATATGACTCAAGTTGACACATGGGTGCATATCACCGCCTGAACATTTCGTAGTTGCTTGAAAACCCATGCCGGTTATCCCATCGCCTTATGAGCAGGATTACCTGTCGCCTTGCGGGCGTTCATGAGGCATTGCTCCCCTTGCTAATCACCTTTGTTGCCTCCTTGCAGTGCGTGGCAACCGCCCTGGAAAACCGGTGCAGCTCGCAGAATACGAAATCAAATATCTGTGTACAAAAGCACGAGAAATTTTCATCAATCAGCCCATTCTGCTTGAGCTGGAGGCTCCAATCAAGATTTGTGGTATGTTGGCATCGGAAGCCCATCGGAAATTTGTTCATGTACAACGATGAATTTTAGGTGACATTCACGGCCAGTACTACGACCTTTTGCGACTTTTCGAATACGGCGGATTTCCACCTGAAGCAAACTACCTGTTCCTTGGAGATTATGTAGACAGAGGGAAACAATCTCTGGAAACCATCTGCCTCCTCCTCGCGTACAAGATCAAGTATCCTGAAAATTTCTTCATCTTACGAGGCAACCACGAATGTGCCAGTATCAACAGGATATATGGCTTTTATGACGAATGTGAGTCCCAGCAACTTGTGACATCTGAGAGGTAGTTTGTGCTTACCATGACCCACTTCGGTTTCCAGGCAAACGCCGATATAACATTAAATTATGGAAAACGTTTACAGACTGCTTCAACTGCCTCCCTATTGCTGCTATTATCGATGAGAAAATCTTTACGATGCATGGTGGTCTCAGCCCAGACCTACAATCGATGGAGCAAATACGAAGGGTCATGCGACCAACAGATGTCCCAGATACTGGTGAGCCTCACCCGTTAGAATGTTCATTGTCGATTGTTTCTGACCCGCTGTTCCAGGCCTCCTCTGTGACTTACTATGGTCGGACCCCGACAAGGACATTACTGGTTGGTCAGAAAATGACAGAGGAGTATCATTCACGTTCGGGCCGGACGTGGTATCACGTTTCCTGCAAAAGCATGACATGGACTTGATATGTCGTGCACACCAAGTGAGTTCACAATCTTCACGCTAGATGTCTTGTATGATTGTCTATGGGCCGTCCATCGAAGGCAGAGGATGAAAAAAGTGACTGACGCCTTTCTTCTATCATTGACAGGTCGTTGAGGACGGCTACGAGTTCTTTGCCAAAAGGCATCTGGTCACGCTATTCTCAGCACCAAACTATTGCGGAGAGTTTGATAACGCGGGTGCCATGATGAGTGTGGATGAGACACTTTTGTGTTCCTTCCAGGTGAGTCCAGCTCAATTTACCCCCGACTACATCTGTAACATCTCCGCGTAGATCCTAAAGCCCGCTGAGAAGAAGGCGAAGTACCCCTACGGAGGGATGAACATGGGACGACCGGTGACACCACCTCGCAAGCCCAAGAAGAAGGACAACAAGTAGATGGTCGGATGCTGGATGTTGATGATGCAAGGCGGACAAAGGGACCATTTTTCAACCAGAACAACACATACCAGACCTCCCACCCACCCGATCAACCACTATCATCTCCCCTCCTTGGTTGAGTGTATATTGTATCGTATCACGTTCTTCAGCTCTTTAAACTCTCACCTACTCTAATCCCTTGCCTCCATTACCACACTCATTTATAGGTCCGCTTATCCCGTACCATTTTCTCTGTTATTCTTCTTTGCCTGTCTCCTGTCTATCTGTCTCATCGACTCCCGTCTCTTTCCGTCACTTTTTATTATTCCATTGATTGCGTCTTGCGTCGGTACGATATAGTCATTGTGGTATTTCTCTCCTGCTGCTCGTCGCTGTTCCGTGTATTCACGTGCACTGAGTGGTTGACTATGGCTGAAAGTTGACAAGGGAGGAAGCGTTCCACAGCTTACAGGTAAGGATATTTATTCGGGTGCGACCTAACAGTCAGGGTTGAGAAGTATCGTAACAGTGACCACATATGTAACTTGTCATGCAGAGCACTTCAAGTTCGCGGTCAGTGGTCTGCCTTACCTTCGAGTGATAACAGAATTAGGCCACCGAGCGCTCCTCCCGTTCACCATTTACAAATACCGAGATCGTCAGACCAGATTGAACCCATGACCTGTCTCAATGTGCTTTGCAGTTTTATCGCTATGTCGCCGTATATAGTCCTTGAACTTTGATAATATCGATACCCGCATCAAGGTCGCTATCTATTGATCACGATTTTACAGTGCAACCAGGATGAAGTGCCATTTCTTCTCGATAATTGATCCACTTGGGTTGAATAAAGAAGCCGACGATCGTCTTAAATCTCACACCATTAGAGCCGCATGCAAGTACAGCGCTACTAGCGCTCGGTAACAACTACTTCTGCAATAGATCGAAGCTGTAGCTACTATTAGAACATCGTGAGGTTAATTTATTCTTCTACCCTCGATTCCCATAGTAGAAAAATCGGTATCCAACCTGGAATTGATCATGCGTTCGTATATATGAACACACATACAGACCATAGCAAATTTTCTGCCTGATCTTCGGCGGCCAGATACCAAGTCCACATGTACTGTATGTCGGCTACTTGATGAGGAAGCCGAGCGCACTTGCCGGGGCTCAAGCTTCAAGGTGGGATGGGAATTCGCGACTGAATGTTGCGATGTAAAAGCGAGGGGTCCAGAAGGTACTTACTTAGATTATACGAACCGCTGCTAGTAGCGTGGATATCGGCCTCTGGTACCCTCAAACTCACGTCCGATGCTCCCAAACTTTAAAGGGAGTAATTAAACGTATAGCGAATGGTGGACGCGAGCGCTGAGAATAGAAAAAGGTAGTCGCCAAAATCTAAAGTACTTAATCAAGTACTTGGGTATCAGGGGATGTCGGTGAGCCACCCTTTGCGATAACAGGCGATAAGCCATGTCCATGTCAATCGCAGTCATAAAGCTCAGATGCAGCTTGTGTTGATAGATTATTTTCGGCTGACTGGAAGATCCCCTGCTTCTCCGCAGCTATAAAAAGCATTTTTAATGGCTAGGGCAAACCGTGTCAAGCCTCATGTCTGAACCCAAGGACATATATGTCCTTTTCAGTAGTTGCATGACGTTTGTCGGTAACTATCGCCGCAGACTCGAGGCATGTCACCCCTATTGAAAATGGTTGGAGGTGAAGCAGGTATGTCAACCGACATTGTTCAAATAGTTGCATTGTCAAATGTTGCCTGTCAGGCGATCCTTCAATTTGGAGAAAGTGACCCACAACGCCTTAT
>Ga0247729_10000620_pt1 | contig 14316 bp, 11 predicted proteins | sample UWRJL133311R2_FD_180958 | JGI IMG/M metagenome (GOLD analysis project Ga0247729, IMG submission 180958) | Plant litter microbial communities from Arlington Agricultural Research Station in Wisconsin, United States - UWRJ-L133-311R-2 | ecosystem: Environmental > Terrestrial > Plant litter >... | reverse complement strand
AGTGTCGTGAGATCGAGCCGCCCTGCCCGGTCGCGCGCGTTGACCGTGACCTTGTCGCCAAGCCCCTCGAGCTCCGAACTGAATGGCAGGTAGTCGTCACCCCTGACGGCGTAGTTCAACGACCAAGGCGAACCCCGGCTTTCGAGGTCGCGGGCCATCGCGAGAATGGGAGTGATCCCGATCCCGGCTGCCAGCAGCAGGTATTCCTGGGCAGGTATGAGCGGGAAGAGATTGCGCGGAGGCGCCGCGTGAACCGTGCTCCCGACGCGCAGGAACTCGTGGATGTACATCGACGCCCCGCGCGAGAGTTCTTCACGCAGCACCGCGATCCGGTACGAACGCAAGTCGGCTGGATCGCCGCAGAGTGAGTACTGGCGTTGGTGACGGGTGATCAATTGCATATCGAGATGCGCTCCGGGCTGCCAGGCCGGCAGCAGTGCGCCAGTCGGATCCACCAGCTCGATGCTGACAATGCCCGCCGATTCCGGCACGATGCGGGCGACCCGCAGCGGCAGCATCCCCTTCCGAGCTGGCACGTCAGTAGAGAGTCTTGTAGCCGATGGCGGAGGCGTCGTCGATGGCCTGGCCGATCGCCGCGCTGTAGCCGGATGCCTCGGCCCACATGGTTCCAGCGCTCGGCACCTCGGCAGCGAGGTCATGCATCTCGGGGTCCCAGAGCCGTGAACGCAGCAGCGCGCGCCCGCAGTGCAGGTACACCTGCTCGGTGCGGATGACGGTCGCGAGGGCGGGCACGACGTGGTCCTGTTCCAGCATGCTCATCAGCGTCGGGTCATCGGTGATGTACGCCGTGCCGTTGATGCGCAGCGTCTCGATCATGCCCGGCACAAAACAGACGAGTCCGACATGGCCGTTGTCGAGAATGTTCGAGAACGAATCGGCGAGCTTGTTGCCGAGTCGGTCGGGGATGACCAGCGTTCGTTCGTCGAGCGCGCGGATGAAACCGGGATAGTCGCCTCGCGGCGAGCAGTCGCAGTTTCCCGCGCTGTCGCTCGTGGACAGGCAGCAGAACGGCGAGTGCGCGAGGAAAGTGAGGCAGCTGCGATCGAGATGGTCGAGGATCTTGTCTTTCGTCGGCTGCTCGGGATGCCCGAGTGCGTCTCGCAGGCCGGTTTCGTCGAGGGCGCGGAACTGGGTGATCACGGCTGCCTACCGATCCGCCGCCAGGCGAGCTCGGCGAGGGTCTCGGCCTGCAGGCCGAGCACCGAGTCGTCGAAGACCGCGGTCTCGGAGTGCATCGACGGAGCTCCCTCTGCTGGCACGCCCGCCGGACGCGCACCAATGAAGAGCAGCGTTCCCGGCACCTCCTCGAGCACGTAGGCGAAGTCCTCCGACGCCATCGACGGCGCCGGTAGACGCAACACGCGATCCTGCCCGTGCTCATCCTCCAGAAAGTCCAGCACAAGCCCGGTTTCCGCCGCATCGTTGTGGGTGACCGGGTACGAGTCGATGAACTCGGTGTCGACAGCGCATCCGTGGGCGACGCCGATTCCCGTCACGAATTCGGCGATCGACGATCTCACGAGTTGGAAGGTCTCGCGCGACAGCGTGCGGATATTGACAAATAGTTCGACACGGGCGGCAAGCACGTTCGGGGCGGTGGAATCGCTCGAGATGCTCACGACCGAGACGACTGCCGGGTCCGACACCGGTACCCGCCGGGCAACAAACGTCTGCAGGGCGAGCACGATTGCAGCGGATGCCGGGACCGGATCGATCGCCAGGTGCGGAAAAGCGGCGTGGCCCCCGATCCCGGTCACCGTAATACGCAGGCCGCTCGCGCTGGCCATGATCGGACCCGGGCGCGTAACAAACAGGCCGAGTTCGGTCGAGCAGTCGACGTGCACCGCGAAGGCAGCGACCGGACGCTCACCAGCCACGTCGAGAACACCCTCCTCGATCATGATCCGGCCACCGGCGTAGCTCTCTTCGCCGGGCTGGAACATGAACACGACAGTGCCGGCGAGTTCAGCACGACGGTCGGTGAGCAGCCGGGCGGCGCCGACCAGTCCCGCCATGTGCAGGTCATGGCCGCAGGCGTGCATCGCTCCATTCGGGGCGGCGAAGTCGAGGCCGGTCGCCTCGATAACGGGCAGCCCGTCCATGTCCGCGCGCAACAGCACCGTCGGGCCGGGCAGCCCGCCGCGCAGCACGGCCGTCACCGACGTGAGCTTCTCACCCGTCGAGACCTCGAGGCCGAGCGGCTCGAGCGCCGCAAGGATGGCGGCCTGGGTGCGCGGAAGATCCAGGCCGACTTCCGGGTCGGCGTGCAGTCGACGCCTCAGTGCGACGAGATCGTGCTGGAGGGTCGACGATTCCCCGGCGAACGTCACCGCGCGGCCTCGTGGACGGCGGCAGTGCGCACCCGCCGCATTCGCTCGGCGAGCGCCGGGTTCCGGTACGGCCCCTCGTCGTCGAGCGCCGACGTGACGCGGTCGACGACCTCGTCAGGCTTGTCCTGGCTCATCTTCTCTTTGGCCTCGATGCGCGTGACCCGCAGGCGGAAGCCGACGGTGCCGTGCACGATGCGCTCGGCGTAGGCCGCGTTCTCGGCGGTGATACGCATGCGGAACGGATTGGGCAACGGATTTTCGAAATGGTCGACGAGGCGTTCGAGCACTGCGAGGTTGTCGTCGTCGGAAAGGATCTCGGGCACCCCGTAGGCGTGCACCGTGGCGAAGTTCCACGTCGGCACTGCGGTTGCAACGCCGTACCAGCTCGGCGAGATGTAGCCACTCGGGCCGTAGAAGACGATGGCGAGCTCGGACGCGCCGAGCGCGTGCGCCCGCTCGTCCGGACGACCGACATGGCTGACGAGTACCAGGGCATCGTCGGACGATTCCTCGATGAGGAACGGGTAGTGCGAGATGACCACACCCGCCGGGGTCGCGCTGACCATCGTCGCCCATGGATTCGCGTCGATCAACGCGCGCACGTCAGCGACATCCGTCATCGCATAGTCGGGGTTCTCACGCATCGGTCGCTCTTTCTGCCCGCTTCGCCGTGCGGGCAATGGCTGACACGAACTCCGGCCAGAGCTCGACCGGGATGTCGTGACCCATCTCTTCGTACAGGTGCACCTCGGCATGCGGCATGAGCCGGGCGGTCTCGAGCGCTGCGCTCCAATGCAGGCTCTGGTCGCCGCGCCCGTGGATGACGACGGTCGGCACGGTGACTTTTGCCATGTCGTCGCGGCGTTCGAGCGGGCCACGCAGCAGCGCGTTCCACTGGCGCATGAGGCCCGTCGGCGTGTAGGCGCGGTCGTAGTAGCGCCCCGCGAGTTCAGCGGATGCTGCCTCGTCGAACGGAAATCCCGGCGACTGGTAGTGTCGCTGGCCGCCGACGAACATGGTGATGTAGTCGTCGCGACCGAGCACGGGTGGTACTTCGGTGATCGGCTCCGGCGACGGTTCACCGACCAGGAACTCCGGACTCGACGACAACGAGGTGGACATCAGCCCGAGGGAGGCGACGCGCGACGGATGACGGATGGCCAGCAGCTGCGCGATGTACCCGCCCATCGACATCCCGGCGATATGGGCACGCTCGATGGCGAGATCATCGAGCACGGCTATTACATCGAGGGCCATGTCGCCCAGGTCGTAGGTCGCCTCGAGATCGGTCGGCCCTCCCGTTGCCTGGCTCAGGCCGATATCCCGGTTGTCGGGGCGGATCACGAAGAACCCGGCTGCCGCGAGCAGCCCACAGAATTCCTCGGCCCAGCCGATGAGCTGCGCGCCTCCGCCGTGGATGAGCACGAGCGGGCGCCCGGACGGATCGCCGGTGGTCTCGTAGTACACGGCGATTCCGGCCGCGGTGGTGATCAACGGCATTGCCGGGTCTCCAGTCTTTTCGTGGTCACAGGGTGTTCCAGGTCGGCCTGCCGCCGAGCAGGGTCGCCGCGACGGGCATCGCGCGCAGCCGCCCGGGATCCGCGGCGGCGGGGTCGTCATCGAGGATGACAAGGTCTGCGACAGCGCCAGCGATGACCGACGCCCCTCGAGTGCTCGCCGCGACGGCGACGTCGAGCGGAAGGCGTTCGGCCGGATGCCACGCTTCGCGGTCGTCACGATTGCGGGTCACGGCCGCAGCGATGGCGATCCACGGGTCGAGCGGCGCCACCGGCGCATCCGACCCCAGCGCGAGCGTCGCCCCGGCTGCGTGCAGTGATCCGAACGCGAAAGCCCGCTCGGTACGCCCGGCCCAGAAATGGTCGGCCACGTCACGGTCGTCCATCGCGTGCTCGGGCTGCACGCTCGCAGTGAGCCCGAGCCGCCCAAAACGTTCGAAGTCCGCGCTCGAGACGAGTTGCGCGTGTTCGATAGTGCCGCGGATGCCGAGCCGCTCGAACGCGTCGAGCACGGCAGAGTTCGCGCGGTCTCCAATTGCGTGCACGGCCGGGGCGATGCCAGCGTCGCGCGCGCGTGCCAGCAAGGCCTCGACCTCTTCGGGCGGCACACTGAGTACCCCGCACGGGTGAGGATGGTCGGTCGCGATGCCCGGGTACGGTTCCCAGCAGTAGGCCGTGCGGGTATTGAGCGACCCGTCGACGACGATCTTCAGTCGTCCCATGGTGATGAGCCCAGTTGGATCGAGAGCATCACCGGTGCAGAGTCCACGCGCAATGCGGTCGTCGAGCCGGTCGGGCCAGACCGACGCCTCGACTCGGAGGGCGGTGACTCCGGCGGCTACCCGGGCCGGCCAGTCGGTCGCGTTGTCGGTGTTCTCGAACTCGACGATTCCGACAACACCGCGTGCCGCTGCGGCGTCCGCGGCAGCGCGATAGGCCGAGACATCCGGGGTGCTTCCGATGTCGAGCCGGTCGAGGGTGCCGATCCACTCGAACTCGCGCAGCATGCCGTCGTCGCGCAGGTGCGGAACCCCGAGCCTGAGGCCGGCGGCCGAGTTCAACCAGCCGCAGTGCAGGTCACCGCTGATGAGCACGATCGGCCGCTCTGGTGCGATCGCATCGAGCGCCGCGAGAGTCGGGGTGTCGCCCCACAGCCCGTCGCGGAAGCCGTAGCCGATGAGCACGTCGTCGGTGCGGTGGGCCAGCGCTTCACGCATGATCGCCACCGCGTCGGCAGCGCTGGCAGCTGGTGCGAGGTCGACTCGCTCACGGCGGACCACCCACTGGGTGAAATGCACGTGGGCGTCCCACAGCCCGGGCATTACCCAGCGCCCGGCGGCGTCAAGGGATTCACCCGCCGCGCCACTGTTCGCCGGATCGACGGAGGCAATGTGACCGTTGTCAAGCACGAGATCGTGCAAACCGGTCGCGCTGCCCAGCCGGGCATTGCGGATGATCAGGTCGCTCACGCTTCCTCCAGGTCGAGAGGACGCCCCATCACGGGAACAGCACGCAACAACTCGCGGGTGTAAGGGTCGGTGGGGTCGGACAGCATGCTGTCGGTCGGTCCGTGCTCGATCACGCGGCCGCCACGCATGACGGTCACCTCGTCGCTGACGTACCGCACCACGGCGAGATTGTGCGAGATGAACAGCATTGTCAGGTCGAGGCGCTGCTGCAGTTCGCGCAGCAGGTTGAGCACGATGCCCTGTACAGAGACATCGAGTGCCGAGGTGATCTCGTCGGCGATGAGCACCTCTGGCTCGGCGGCGAGCGCCCGCGCAATCGTGATGCGCTGGCGCTGGCCGCCGGAGAAGGCGACCGGGCGATCGTCCGCTCGCGCGGGGTCGATGTGAACGAGGTCGAGCAGTTCGCGTACTCGGGCGTCGCGTTGGGTCGAGGTGTGGCGCCGCCCCGTGGCGAGCAGTCCCTCAGCTATCGACGCCCCCACCGACATCCGCGGGTCGAGGGCCGAGAGTGGGTCCTGGAAGACCATCTGCACGCGTCGCCGGGCTGCCCGGGCTGCTGGGTCGCGGCTGGTTATGTCCACGCCGTCGAGCAGGATTCGTCCGGCGTCGAGTTTGGTCAGCCCGACAGCGACGCGGGCCACAGTCGACTTGCCCGAACCAGACTCCCCGACAAGCCCGTGGGTCGTGCCGGGTCGCACGATCAGGTCGAGGGAATCGACAGCGGTCGTCAGCGTGCGACCGCGACCGAAGCGCACGGTGACCTGCTCGAATCGTAGTTCGCTCATGCGGGGATCGGCTCCTCATCGGCGACCGCGATCACCGGGAGTGCGGCGGTGCGGTCGGTGGTCATGTCCGGCACGCAGGCGATGAGCCCGCGGGTGTACGGATGCCGTGCTTCATCCAGGCGGTCGGCTGCGATCTCTTCGACCACGAGTCCGTCGCGCATCACGATGATCCGGTCGCAAAAGCCACTGACCAGCGCGATGTCGTGCGAGATGAACAGAATGGCCGCACCCGTCGTGTTCTGGGCGTCCCGCAGCGCCTGCATCACCTGTCGCTGCACCGTTACATCGAGTGCGGTGGTCGGCTCGTCGGCGATGATCAGCCGCGGGGTTCCCATGAGCCCCATCGCGATCATCGCGCGCTGGCGCATTCCCCCCGAGAACTCGTGGGGAAGTTGGCCAACGCGACGCTCGGCATCCGGGATGCGCACGAGGTTGAGCTTGTCGATTGCCCGGCGCAGCGAGTCGTGGTGGCTCATTTTCGCGTGAACCTCACTAGCCTCGCGCAGCTGGCGCCCGATGGTCAGGGCGGGGTTGAGCGAGGTCAGCGGGTCCTGGAAGATCATGGCCTGCTCGAGCCCGAGTCGACGACGCTCTGTGCCGTTCGGCACCGCAGACATGTCGATCTCGCGGAACATCAGCCGCTCGCTCGTCACGAGCGCTTCCGGACCGAGCAGGCCCGCAACCGCAGCCGCCGTGACCGACTTACCCGAACCCGACTCACCGACGATGCCGACGGTCTCACCGGGGCTGATCGACAGGCTGACACCGTGCACCCGCTCGACCATCTTGCCGTCGCGACCCGGAAACGAGACCCGCAGGTCGGTCATTTCGAGGGTAGGGGTGGCGTCGGTGACCGGCGCGACGTAGTCGGTCGAGCGGCGACGGCGCACGGCCTTCGGCGGAAGACTGCGCGACGACGACTCGCTGAAGACCTCACCGAGCAGCGCGAAGACGACTCCGACGAAGACAATGGCGATGCCCGGACCGATCGCGGCCATCGGGTCGACGTAGATGCGCTTCGAGCCCTCGTTGAGCAGGCGGCCCCAGTCGAACTCCGGCGCCTGGACGCCGAGTCCGAGGAACGACAGCGCAGCGAACGAGAGTAGGGTCACGGACGCGTGGGCGGCGGTGTTCACCAGCAGCGGCGGAAGGATGTTCGGAATGATGTGGCGCGCGGTCGTGCGCAGGGCGCCACTGCCGAGAATCCCGGCGGCGCGAACGTAGTCGCTCGAGGCAACCGACGCCGAGAGCGTGCTCGTGAGCCGGGCGAATACCGGGATGCCGGCAAATCCGACGGCCAGCATTGCGCCGATCGCGGTGGTTCCCCAGATCACCGAGAAGAAGAGTGCGAGCAGCAGCCAGGGGAACGACAGCAGGATGTCGATCAGGCCGGCGACGATCCGCTGCAGAAACCGGGGCAGCAGCACTGCGATGACGCCGAGTACGATTCCGGCACCGACCGAGATCCCGGTCGCTCCGAGCGTGAGCAGCACCGATACCCGGGTCGCGACGACGACGCGGGCGAAGAGGTCACGGCCCAGCTCATCGGTTCCGAAGAGGTGCTCCGGGCTCACACCCTGCTGGCGGTCGGGAATCGACCGTTCGGTGGCGAGGTCACCGAAGATGATCGGCCCGAGAACCGTCATCAGGACGACGATGAGCAGGCCGAGCGAGGCCGAGATGCCCTGTGGGCTGCGTAGGAAGTGGGGAATTCTGGTTTGCATCGGGCTACGCCTCGGCAATCGCGGATCGGGGGTCGAGGGCGGCCAGCAAGAGGTCGACGACCAGGTTGGCGGCGAGAACGAGAACGGCGTACATCAGCACGACCCCCTGGATGAGCGGGTAGTCCTTCGTCGTGATCGAGGAGACGATCGTGGATCCGATCCCGGGAATCACGAAGACCGTTTCGATGAGCACGGTGCCAGCGACGAGTCCGGTGAGTACGACCCCGCCGGCAGTGAGGGTCGCCGTGACAATGTTCGGCAGGGCGTGACGGAGGTAGAGGAGGTGCGGGGGGATCCGTTTGCTTCGTGCGGTCGTGAGGTATGGAGCATCGAGAACCCGCACCATCTCTACGTGCACGATGCGGGCGAGGTACGCCATGGGGCCGATAGCCAACGCGAGCACCGGCAATACGGCGTGCTGCGGGTTTCCCCAGCCGGCTGACGGAGCGAGCGGCACAACGATGCTGAGCAGCCAGATGAGAACGACAGCGAGCAGGAAGTTGGGGATGGCGATGATGACGCCGAGCAGGCTCGAGACGCCGAGGTCGACGGCGCGGTGGCGTCCGGCCCTGGCCGACACCGCGGTGGCGACGCCGATAGGGAAGGCGCCGAGCGCAGCGACGACGAATGCGATGATCGAGAGCAGAAGCGTGGCGGGCAACCGTTCAGCGAGCGTCGCACCCACCGGTCGCTGGGTACTGATCGAAACGCCGAGGTCACCCCGGAACAGGCCGCCGATGTAGTTGGCGAACTGCTCACTGATAGGCAGGTCGAGGCCGAGTGCGCGGCGAAGCATGTCGACCGTCTCGGGCGGTGCTGTCGGCCCGAGCGCTGCGCGCACCGGGTCACCCGGCACGAAGTGAACCATGAAGAAAGACGCGACCAGCACGATCGCGAGCGAGATCGCCGCCCTCGCGAACCTCTTGAGGAGGAACGCGAGGCGCGGTGATCCGACGAGCGAGAGAAGTCGATCCCCCCGACGCGCGGGCGAGGGCTCGGTCGGCACTACTGCCGGGACTGCCGTGACCACGGTCGAGGGGATCGTCATCGTCTTAGCCCAGCATCCGGATGGTTGTCGGAGCGATCGCTCCCGGGCGCTCGAGTTCGACGCCGTTGAGGTACATCGGCGACTCGGTCTCAGCAAGGGGGAAGATGTCGACGCGCTCGATGAGTTCGGCTTCGGCCTGCTTCCAGATGCCGCACGCCTCGTCAGCGGTCGTGGCGGTGAAGGCCTCGGTGGCGAGCGCGTTGTACTCCGGGTTGCTTACGCCCATGAAGTTGTAGCCGCCGTTCTCGCTGGTCTCGCCGAGGAAGAACAGGCTGAGTACAACCGGGCTCGACGGGGCGAGCTGGATGAACCCGGTATCCCAGTCGTAGCTCTGGTACAGGTCGGTCGACCAGCCGGCCGAGTCCTCGGCGACCAGGTCTGTCGTGATTCCGAGTTCGTTCCACTCCGCCTGCACTTCTTCTGCGGCGGCCCCGTGCGACGGCGTACCTGCGTCGTAGATGAAGCGGATGGTCAGCGGCTTGCCGTCCTTTGCGCGCAATCCGTCGGAACCGAGCGTGTAGCCTGCGTCGTCGAGCAGCGCACCGGCGGCTTCGAGGTCGGTGTCGGGCAGGGTCCACTCCGGTCCACCGGCGACGCAGGTGAGCGGGATCTGGTTGACCAGCGAAACGGAGTCGATGGCGTTTCCGTCGGTCACGAGCTCACCGACCGATGCGCGATCGAGGCCGAGGGTCAGGGCCTGGCGCACCCGGACATCCGAGGTCGGACGATCCTTGCGCTCGTTGAACAACATCTCGCCGATCGGGTTGAGCACACCCTCGGTCTTCAGCCCAGCTGAGTCGAGTCGCTGCCGGTCGGCTCCGATGACGGATGCAGCGTTCAGCTCTCCCGAGACCAACAGGTTGGCTGCGGTCGCCTCGTCGGTGATGACGCGGGCTTCGAGCTCGTCCGGGAGCCCCTTGGTGTCGCTGGTGACATCGTTCGGACCCCAGGTGTAGTCGTCGCGCTTCGTGTAGACGTATTCGGACCCGGGCTTGGACGAGCTCAGCGAGTAGAGCGCGGTTCCGTTGGTCGCATCCGTCAGGGTGTCGGGGTCATCGAGACCGGCCTGGCAGACCATCTCGATGCTGCCGGTGCCCTCGAGCAGGAACGGGTTGTTCGTCTTCGAAGTGATCGTCACGACGTTGCCCTCGGCTGTCGCGGTCATGTCTTCCGTGACGCTGGAGCCGAACCAGAAGGTGCCATGTTCCTTGTCCGCTTGGTAGGTGAAGTTCGCTGCCGCGGTCTCTGCTGTGAAGTCTGTGCCGTCCGCGCAGGTGATGCCGTCCTTGAGCGTGTAGGCGATCGACGTGCCGGTTGCCTCCCAGCTCTCCGCGAGCCACGGGACGACCTCGCCTTCTGGCGTCGTGTAAGCGAGTGAGTCATAACCGAACGTGACGAGCGCACGCTGGACAAGCGACACACCGGTCAGCGGCGAGAGCGTGCCCGGGTCGTCGTTGATCGCGACCGAGAATGTTCCGCCCGAAACGATGTTCGAGGCCGCTCCGGTGCCGCCCGTGCTGCCGCTACAGGCGCTGAGCGCCATCGTTGCGGCAAGGGCGGCCGCCGTGACGGCGACTATCTGGTGCTGTCTTTTCATGATGCGTCCTTCGTGATGTGCGTGACGAATGGTGCAGGATTCCCGATCAGGGCCAGCGGGCCCGCGGCCTTCACGGAGACTTTGAGGGTGGCGCGCGTCGAGTACGAGAGGGGGGTCTCGAGAACGTCCACGATTTCGACGAGCCGTGGGTCCGCCCCGGCCTGGATCGCCCGTTCGATGGCGATGCGACCGGCGGTCTCGATGGCGCTCACGCGGTCGGCATGGTCGCACATCTGGTCGGCGCGGCCGCCGGCGAGGGCGATTGCCGCACCAACGGCGTTTGCGACGTTGCCCCGGTCTGGGTGCAACACCTCGCTCGCTCCGAGCACGCGGTCGGGAACGAGGAATCCGCCGCCACCGACGACGACGAGCGGAAGACCGACGCGACCGAGAGACATGCGCTCGACAGCGGCTTCGATGCGGTCATGCGCCACGGCGAGCGCGTTGCCGAGACCGGACTTGGTGCTGCGGTCGAGCGTAGGGAGTGCACGACCGTCGATCAGGTCGGGAAGGAGCATCGCCGCGGCGTCGGTCAAGGTCGGTGTGGAACCGCCGAACAGCAGTGCCTTCTGGGTGAGCTGGTAGCCCACCGAGTCGTGGCCGGGCACGCCGGTTGTGGTGTCGACGATGGTGCCGCCGCCGATGCCGATGCTCAGGATGTCGGGCATGCGGAAGTTGGTACGCACGCCGCCGACCTCGCGGGGCAGCGTCGATTCACGCGGGAACCGGTCGACGAGCACACCGAGATCACTCGTTGTTCCGCCGACGTCGATGATGATGGCGTTGTCGGCCCCGGAGAGGAATGCCGCGCCGCGGATGGAGTTCGCCGGGCCGGAACCGATGGTGAGCACGGGATACCGCGCGGCATACTCGACGGCCATCAGGGTGCCATCGTTCTGCGCGAAAAATGTGGCGGCGTCGAGCTGCTCTTCTTCGACTACGGTGAGCAGCCCCTGGGTGACATCGCGGGCAATACCGTGCAGCGCCGCGTTGAGCACTGTGGCATTCTCACGCTCGAGCAGGCCGAGGGCGCCGATCTCATGGCTGAGTGAGACGGGGAGGTCGACGCCGACGTGGTCGGCAACCAGCGCTGCGACCTCGAGCTCCTGGTCGGGGAACGACGGGCTGAAGATTCCGCAGACTGCTACCGCGTCGAACCGGCCCTCGAGTGAGTCGAGGAACCGGCGGATGCCGTCCACGTCGAGCGGAGAAATCGGATAACCATCAATGAGATGGCCGCCCCCGGCGAGCAGCGCACCGGCGAGCACTGTGTCGCGCAGGTCGGCCGGCCAGCCGGAGAGCGAGGGGAAATCGGTCGAGGCCGGGGCACCCAGACGAATGACCGCAACCCGCCCGAGGTCGCGACGACGGACGATGGCGTTGGTGGCGTGGGTGGTGCCGAGCATGACCCGGGACACCCGGGCACGGGCATCACCGAGTTCGCCGAGCACTGCAGACAGGGCCGAGCGGATGCCGCCGGTGACGTCTTCGGTTGTCGCCTGTTTGGTCCACGCGATGACTGTGCCGTCTGCATCGAGCACGACGGCGTCGGTGTTAGTGCCTCCGACATCGATGCCGACAGACAGGTCGCGAATGGCCGCGGTCACAGTGCGACCTCCACGGCCGGAGCGGCGGCTCTCTCGCCGGCGGGCCCGTCGAACGGCACGTAATCGAAGTCGAAGTCGAACGCCTGTGGCCCGGCGAGCTCGATGCCCCGCGGGGTGCGCCATAGCGGATCGCAGGCCCAGGCGAGCACGCTCACCCGCTGGCCGAAGCGCAGCATCTCGGTCGAGATGGCCTCTCCGGTCTCGGAGTCGAGGATCGATACCAGGTCGGGAACACTGACCACCACGGCTCCGTCTTCGATCACGACGAGGTTCTCGTTCTGGATCTCGACGCGGACCATTCGTCCCCGGTCGACGCCGGTGCCGTCGATGGTCACCGACCCCCGGGTGAATCCACCCGCGGTGTTGCGATCGATGTCGATCACCTTGCCGGTGAGCAGGACTGCCGCTCCGAGCTCTTCGGCGATGTCGACGACCGGTTCCGGCGAATCGAGCAGGCGGCGCCCGACCTGGATCGCGCGGCTCACCGTTCCCTCGATGACGGCGCCCGGCGCGGTCTCGTGGGTGAGCAGGTAGTGGGCGCCGAGGGCGATGCCGCCCGCAGCGACAGTGAAAGCGCGAGCATGACGCTCGAGCCACGCGATGTCGATCGTGCGCAGCACGGTCACGTTGCCGACGACGTCGCTCATCACAGCGAACTCGCTCGGCAGACCGGCGACGTTCATCGAGATCATGGTCGCCTTGGGGAACGCGCGCCCCATGCCATCGGCATCGAGCACGGCGAGGCCGAGTTCCGCGGCCCAGCCGACGGGGGCGACCCCGTTGCTGCCACCGATTTCGGCAGCCATCACCGTGGTGATCGGGCGACCGACGAGGCGTTCGACCTCGCGGAGCAGGGTGTGGGCCTGCGCACTCGAGCCCAGCATCTCGATGCCGACCGACGGAGCACCCATGCCCGACATGATGATTACCGCGTCATCCGGACCGAGGTCTTCTACACCCACCACGCGAACCGGGCCGTTGGCCTCGATCGCGTTCTCGACCGAGAGCTGGGCGCCGTGGACGGAACCACCACCGCCGGTGCCGAACACAGCGCAGCCGGCTGCCAGTGGGGCGACATCGGCGCGGGTGATCAGACGGATGGGCGGGGGTGGTGACGACGGCGTGAAGCTCATGACTCGAGCGTAATGACCCTCACAACCCGCCGATATGTGCCATGAGCACGCAGTAATGCGGCATATTGGTTTCATGGCACAAGTAACGCTCTCCCGCATCATCGAACAGAGTGAACAGTTCGCGATGGAGGTGCGTGCAGGCGATCCGGATGGGGTGCTGATCGACGGGGTGGAGATGCTCTCCCTCGACGAGGTCGGCCATGCTTCGCCCGGCCACCTGGTGATCGTTCTGCACAACGGAAGCGAACAGCCACGGGCCTACCAAATCGATATCGTCATCCGCCGGGCGATTGCCGCAGAGGCTGCAGCACTGTTGTTCGTCGGCGATATCTCGCTCGCCGAGACGTCGCGATCGCTCGCCGACCGGGGCGCCCTGGCGGTTCTCACCGCCAACGCGGCGCCGTCGGATCTCGCGGTGTTCATCGACCGGCTGCTGCGCGGTGGCGCAGCCGAGGCTCTCGCGCGTGCGGAACGTGCCGTCGCTGCTGTCGCCAGCGCTGCCGAGAGCGATCCGCTCGACGCCCGTGCCGCGATCCTCGACGCGGCCAACTCTGCGCTGGGGGTGGAACTCACGGTCGTCGACGACCCCACAGTTCGCTGGACCGACTCCGACGCCGTGTGCATCGGCGAGGTTCCCGTCGGTCGCCTCGCGGCGGCAGAACCGGATGCCGCAGTGTCGATCGCGGTGTCGGTGGTCGCCGCCGTGCTCTCCCGCGCCCTGCAGCGCGAGTCGCAGGTGCGCTTCGGGCCGGCCCGCTCGCGCGCCGACCTCATCGTCGAACTGCTGCTGGCCGAGTCCTCCCGGATCGACGCGCTCGCCGTCGATGCGGCGCGTGCCGGCCTCGCCGTGCAGCTCGCCCACTCGGCTGCCTGGATCACCCCCAAGCACCGCGATAACCCGGAGCAGCGCTTGCCTGCCTCGATCATCGCGGCCATCGAGCTGCGAGCCTTCCAACTGATCGATTCCCGGGCGGAGACCTGGCACCTCGCAGCGTTTCACGACGACCTGATCATGCTCGCCTCCGAGGAGTCGGGCGCTCCCGACCATCAGCGTCGCCTGCGCGATGTGGTCGAGCAACTGGTCA
>Ga0247729_10000618_pt1 | contig 14361 bp, 12 predicted proteins | sample UWRJL133311R2_FD_180958 | JGI IMG/M metagenome (GOLD analysis project Ga0247729, IMG submission 180958) | Plant litter microbial communities from Arlington Agricultural Research Station in Wisconsin, United States - UWRJ-L133-311R-2 | ecosystem: Environmental > Terrestrial > Plant litter >... | reverse complement strand
CTACAGCATCCTGTCCGATCATGGCGTCGATGACGAAGAAGACCTCGTCGGGATCGATGGCCTTGCGGATGTCCGCGGCCTGCTTCATGAGTTCGGCGTCGACACCGAGACGACCGGCGGTGTCGACGATGACCACGTCGTACTGCTTGTCCTTCGCGAACTTGAGCGCGTTCTTCGCTACCTTGACCGGGTTACCTACTCCGTTTCCGGGCTCGGGCGCGTAGACCGCGACGCCGGCCTGCTCGGCGACGACCTGCAGCTGGGTGACAGCGTTCGGGCGCTGGAGGTCGGCCGCGACCAGGAGCGGCGTGTGGTTGTCGGCAGCGAGCCACTTCGCGAGCTTGCCCGCGAGGGTCGTCTTACCGGCACCCTGGAGGCCCGCCAACATGATGACGGTCGGACCGGTCTTGGCGAACTGGATGCGGCGAGCCTCGCCACCGAGGATCTCGATGAGTTCGTCGTTGACGATCTGCACGACCTGCTGGGCCGGGTTCAGCGCCTTGTTGACCTCGTCGCCGAGCGCGCGCTCGCGCACCTTGCCGGTGAAGTCCTTGACGACCTCGAGCGCGACGTCGGCGTCGAGAAGGGCGCGACGGATCTCGCGAACGGTGCCGTCGACGTCCGCGGCGCTGAGCTTGCCCTTGCCGCGGAGGTTTTTGAAGGTATCCGCGAGGCGGTCCGTGAGGTTTCCGAAAGTAGCCATGATGGGACCAGTTTATTCGCGCGGGACGCCGACAGCACGCCAGGCGTTCTAGACGGCGAGATCCTCAGCAAGGCGGCCGTAGTTCGGCGTCGTCAGCGAGCGGTCCCACGGGGCGTTCTCGGCGAGCAGTTCGCGCCACGGTGCTACCTCGACATAGAGGACGCGTAGTGAGTCGAGTCCGTTGAAGTGCAGCTGGCGCCCGTCGGTCGAGACGGCGTCTTCGGGAACAGCGACCTCGAAGTTCTTCATCATTCCGGTGCGCGACGTGGTTTCGACGCAGACGTTGGTCTGCAGGCCGGCGACCACGATGCGGTTTACGTCGAGGTTGCGCAGGATGTTCTCGAGCTCGGTCGCGTAGAAGGCGTCCCAGCGCAGCTTCTCGAGAACGATGTCTCCCGGCTGGGGAGCGACTGCGTCGAGGATTCGCGACGCCCATCCGGCGCCCTCCGTGTCGACGGGTGCGTCGCCCTTGGCGATCGTGGCGGCCTGGAGCTTGCGCATCGTCGGGGTGCTGTCGGCGCCATCCGCGCGGCTGACCTGGCGGGTGTAGATGACCGGGATGCCCTTTTCGCGGGCGTCGGCGAGCAACAGCGCGCACTCGGCCACGACCTCGTCGAAGCGCCAGATCGGCGGCCAGCCGAATGCGTCGCGCTTCTCCTGCTCGAGGTACATGTTCTGCATGTCCACCATGACGATTGCGGTGCGGTTGCTCATGAGCTGGTGTCCTTTCAGACAATCGAGTACTTGGTCCCGGTAGTGTTGTTTGGTAGTCCTATACTGTTGTACTGTACCGATGTTTCGTTCGTGTTTCATTTTTCGAAAGCCCTGATTTGTTGACCGACTCCGCTACCTCATCCACGGCGAATGCTCCAGCTCCGCGGCGGTGGCTGACCTTCGGAGTTCTCGCCGCGACCGCGGCACTCACGATCCTCGATGTGTCCAAGGTGGGCGTCGCACTTCCCGCCATCCAGGAGACCACGGGCGGCAGTGGATCGACCGTGCAGTTCATGCTCGTCGGCTACACGCTCGCCTACGCGCTCTTCCTGCTGCCGTCGGGCCGGGTCGGCGACCTCATCCCCCGCAAGCTCGTGTTCCTTGTCGGTGCGCTGCTCTTCGTCGGTGCGAGCGTCGTGTGCGCCCTCGCCCCAGACATCTCCTGGCTTGTCGGCGGCCGTCTCGCGCAGGGCGCAGGCGCAGGCATCCTGATGCCCCAGGTTCTCGGGCTCATCCAGCGCATCTTCCCCGCTGGCGAACGCGCAAAGCCGCTCGCGATGCTCGCTGCAATCACGTCGGCCACTTCGCTGTTCGGCCCCGTGCTCGCGGGCGTCGTCATGGAACTCGTGCCGTCGGCCGACTCGTGGCGTGCGCTGTTCTGGATCAACGTCGCCGTCGGCGTCGTCGTGCTTCCGCTGGCGTTCCGGTTCATCGTCGAGCCGCCGAGCGTGCGCATCTCCGGTTTCGACACCGTTGGAGTGCTGCTTCTCGCCCCCGCGATCGTGCTGCTCATCGCCCCACTGAGCACGATCTCGAAGACGACTCCCCCGGCCTGGTGGATGCTCGTGGCCTTTGTCATCGGTGCCGGGTTCGCCGTCGCGTTCGTGCGCCACGAAGTGCGGCGGGCCGGGGCGGGCGAGCAATCACTCGTCGACCCGCTGATCTTCGCGTACCGGCACCTGACCTCCGGAGTCTTCATCTCCGGCCTCATGCACGCTGCCGGCACCGCCGGCACGCTCATCATCACCATCGCGCTGCAGCAGGCCGCCGGGCAGACCGCGCTCGAGACCGCGCTGTGGATGCTGCCTTCCGCCGCCGCGATGATCGTCGGGTCGATCGTCGTCGCCCGGATGCCGCAGTCACGCGGATACCGGCTGATCGCGATCGGCACGGGGATCGGCGGTATCGGGCTGCTCGCCATCGCCGCGTCGTTCGGCAGTGTGCCGACGGCGATGCTGCCCATGGTCGTCTGCGTGCTGCTCGTCGTGAACTCGCTCGGATCGGCGTTCTCCGGGCCGTCGAACCAGGCACGCACGCTCGCCGAGGTTCCCGAACACCGGGCGAGCATCGCCGCTTCGATGATCCAGTTCTCGCAGCGCATCGGGTCGGCGATCGGCATGGCGATCGCGCTCATCGTCTACTACGGCTGGGAATACGAGACCGTGCCGCTGACCGGCCAGCCGACCCTCGGCCCGACGGTGGCCATTGCCATCACGGCCGGGTTCCTCATCGTGGCGAGCATCATCGCGTCGCTGGACCGCGAGAAGCGGGTCCGGAGCTAGGGAAGTTTCCGCTGTCGGCGGGCCGCCCCTAAACGCAACTCAGGCAGGAACGCTTGCCGCCCGAGGAGCGTGCCGGAATTCCGCGGGTCAGCATCCGCGTGCCGAGAAACTGCCTGAGTTGCGATTGCGGCGGGCCCAGCACGCGCGCACGCACTACGCGGGCAGGCGGGGCGGATGCCGGCGGTAGCGACTCAGCCCCGCAACCCGCACGCCGCCCCGCGGGTTTGTGCATTTTTGCGGGTTGAGGGCTTTATAACCCGCAATTATTGACAGACCCACGGATGCGCCCGGGCGGGTCTTTCAGTTTCTGCGGGTGCAGCGGCCGGCAACCCGCAAAAATGCACAAACCCTCGACGAGAGTCGGCGGGACGGCAGGCGGGACGGCGGGTCGGCGGGTCAGCAAGCGGGTCAGCAGTCGGGTCGGCGAGTCAGCAAGCGGGTCTGCGGGTCGGCTGGACGCCGGGCTGGCAGTACACCGGGCTGGCAGGACGGCGGGCACAGGACAGCGCCGCCGCCCACCCGGAGGTGGACGGCGGCGCCGTGGTGACGGAGAGTGCTACTCCATCGAGATGTTGCTGAAGTCGATCCACCAGCTCTTCGGCTGCACGAACCCGGTCACCGACGCCGACATCGCGCGGGGCGCAGTGTCGTTGGCGACGTACATCCAGCCCGCGTCCGCGGTCTGGATGCTGCCGGCCTTGGTGAGCAGGGCTGCGCGCTCGGCATCATCCGTCGTCACCAGAGCCTCGGCGTGCAGTGCGTCGAACTCGGGGTTGGAGTACCCGAAGTAGTTCGTGTCGCTGAGCAGCGACCAGCTCCAGCTCGAGGGCTGCTCGAGGCTGAAGGCCTGGTTGGCGGCATTCCAGCCGGTGTTGCCCTCACCGAGCTGCGCGTACATTCCCGCGAAGTCCACCGGGTCGAGCGTCACGCGGATGCCGGACTCAGCAAGCTGCCCCTGCAACGCCTCATTCATTGCCTTTGCCTGCATCGATCCGGAACCTGCGGTGATGTACCCGACGGTGATGTCGATTCCATCGGCGTAGCCGGCGTCTGCGAGCAGCGCTTTGGCCTTCTCTGGGTCGTACGAGTAGATGTTGTCGGCTTCGTCGTAGTACAGGCTCGCCTCGGCGAACATCTGGAATGCGGGCGACGCGGTTCCGTGCAGCAGGTCTTCCGCGATGGACTCACGGTCGATGGCGAAGTTCATTGCCTGGCGAACGCGGATGTCGTCGAACGGGGCGACGTCGGTGAACAGCTGCCACGACCACTCCCAGTCGAAGGCGTTACCCGTGGTGACAAAACCGGCCGATTCGAGGCTGGCGAAGTCGTCCGGCTGCGCTGCTTCGATCCAGTCGACGCGTCCGGCACGGAGTGCGGCGGTGCGAGCGGCTGCGTCGGGGATGAGCTCGACGGTGATGCGGTCGAGCTTGGGCACGGTCCCCCAGTAGTCGTCGTTGCGCAGGAACGAGATCGACTGGTTCTCTTCGAGCGAGTCGAAGACGAACGGGCCGGTTCCGACGGGGTTCTTCGACTGGCCGGCGCTTCCGGACTCGTCGAGCGACGCCGGGCTGGCGAAGTAGACGTTGTAGAGGTCGGCGAGGAAGAACGCGAACGGCTGGTTGAGGGTGAAGTCGACGGTCAGGTCGTCCACCTTGTCTACCGACTCGATGTACTCGAGCACCGAGTAGTACGTGATGAGTACCGGGTCGTAGTTCGCGTTGTCGGGGTTCATGTAGCGGTCGATGTTGTAGAGCAGGGCATCCGCATCCCACGCTTCTCCATCGTGGAAGGTCACGCCCTCCTGCAGCTTGAAGGTGTAGGTGAGGCCGTCTTCCGACACCTCCCACGACTCGGCGAGCGCCGGCGCGACGCCAGCTGCTGCGTTCGGGTCGGAGACGTCACGCTTGGTGAGGCCCTCGTAGACGAGGTTGCCGATCAGGCGCTGGCCTTCGTAACCAGCAGTGGTGATGGCGCCGGTGTCGAGGCTCGGGAACGAAGCCATCTGCGATCCGATGACGAGTTCCTGGTCAGCGTCAGCCGGCGTTCCGCCGCCGGCGCAGCCGACGAGCGTGAGCGCGGCGATCGTTGCGGCAGCAGCAGCCGCGAGAATGCGGCGCCTGGCTCTCGATGGTGTGAATAGCATTTCTCTCCTCAGGTGGGGGTGCAGGGGTGGAGCAAATGAGTGCATGAAACGGGGTGGTGCAGTGGTGGTACTTCCGGCAGCGCTAGAGAGCGCTGACGGAATGCCTCGCCTCGAGCAGTTCCCGCGTGTACGGGTCCTGCGGGTTGCTGAGGACGTCGCGAGTCTTGCCAGACTCGACGGCTGTGCCGCGGTTGAGAACGAGCACGTCATCGCTGATGTGCTCGACTACCGCGAGATCGTGGCTGATGAAGAACATGGCGACGCCGAGTGACGACTGCAGTTCGGCAAAGGTGTTGAGCACCTGCGCCTGCACTGACTTATCGAGCGCAGAGACCGCCTCGTCGCAGACGAGAACCTCGGGCTTGTTTGCGATCGCGCGGGCGATGGCGACGCGCTGTGCCTGCCCACCCGACAACTCGTGCGGGTACGCGTGCAGGTAATCGGCCGGAAGCGAGACCTGTCCGAGCAGCTCTTCGGCCTTGGCGTTCCAGGTCGACCGGGCGATGCCCTGCGCCCGCAATTGGAAGAACAGGTTGTCCTTCACCGTCATCGCGGGGTTCAGCGCGTGGCGCGGATCCTGGGGAACGAGTTGGATGCGGCGGCGCGCGACCCGCAGGTCGGCGCGACTCAGGGCGAACAGGTCGTCGTCGCCGAGCAACACCTTGCCCGAGTCGAGGGTCATGAGGCGCATGACGATGCGTCCGAGAGTGGACTTTCCACTGCCCGATTCGCCGACCACCCCGAGGGTCTTGCCCTTCTCGAGCGCGAACGAGACTCCGTGCAGGGCGGTGAACGAGCCGTATCGCTTGACGACGTTTTCGGCGGAGAGAACGGTGCTCATGCGAGTCCGCCTTTCTGGTCGGTCGGGTTCTCGATCAGGGATGCGACGGCGTGCCCGGGTTCGACCTCGAGCAGTGGGCCCCAATTGCGCTGCGTGCGCACCTCGTCCGGAACGACCGCGAGCGAGCCGCGTGCGACATCCGCCGACGGCTCTGCCGCGAGAAGCGCGCGGGTGTACGGGTGCTTCGGGTTGCGCAGCACCTGGTGGGCGAAGCCGAGTTCGACTATGCGACCGCCCAGCATCACGGCGACGCGGTCATTGGGCTTGCTCGCGATGAGCGCCGCGATCCCGATGTCGTGGGTGATGAACAGGATCGCCGTGTTGAGCCGTTCGCGAAGGTCATCGAGCAGCTGCACGACGCGCACTCCGACCGACGCGTCGAGGGCACTCGACGGTTCGTCGGCGACGATGAGCTCGGGGTCGCAGCAGATCGCGATGGCGATCGCGATGCGCTGGCGCATTCCCCCGGACACCTCGTGCGGGTAACAGTGAGCGACCCGCTCTGGCTCGTGGATGTGCACGAGCTCGAGCAGTTCGAGCATCCGCGCCTTGGCCGCTGTCTTCGACGCAGCCTTGCCGTGCTGCATGAGCGTCTCGATGATCTGCCCGCCGACACGGCGCATTGGGTCGAGCGACGCGTTCGGGTCCTGGGGAACCATTCCGATGCGGTTTCCCTGCACCTTGCGCAGTTCGCGGCCGTTCAGCTCGAGCAGGTTCTGGCCGCTGAAGACGGCCGCACCGGCGACCCGGGCACCACGAGGCGCCATGCCGGTGATGCTGCGGGCGAATACCGTCTTGCCGCTTCCGGACTCCCCGAGGAGCACGGTGACCTGCGACTGCTCGAGGCCGAGCCCGACCGAGTCGACAACGGTGTTGTAGCGCGAACCCTTGCCACGGAACGATACGGAGACCGAGGTCGCGTCGAGCACGAGAGGAACTCCGGGCGGCAGCTCTGCGCCGCGTGGTGTGGTGGGCAGGTTGGTCGTGGCGCTCATGCGTCGCTTCCCCTTCCGGTGATGGCTTCGCGCAGTCCGTCGCCGATGAGCGGGAACAGCACTGACAGGGCGAGGATGACGACGACGGGCGCGAGTGCGAGCGACGGATCGGTGTACACGGCTACCTGCATCTCCTGCAGGATCGAGCCGAGTTCCGGCTCGGGTGACGGAACACCGAGACCGATGAACCCGAGACCACCGGCGATCGCGACGTTGGCGCCGACGAGCGAGGTCGAGTAGGCGAGCACAGCAGGCAGGCTCACCGGGGTGACCTGGCGCAGCAGGATCGACGGCAGCGACGCACCGCTGGCCCGTGCGGCGACGACGAAGTCGAGATCCCGGATGCGGGCGACTTCGGTCTCGGCGATGCGAGCGACCGGTGCGATCCACACGACGGTGAGGGCGAGGATCAGGGTGGGCAGCCCGACGCCGAGCGTGATCGCGAGAAGCAGCGAGAGCAGGACGCCGGGGAACGCGAACATGATGTCGACGGCGCGCATCAGGATCGTGTTGACGACCTTGCCTGACAGGCCGGCGATCGTGCCGATGATGAGGCCGATCAGCGTCGCGATGACGATGGGGACAACGCCGGCGATCAGCGACGTACGCGTAGCGAACACGAGGCGCGCGACCATGTCGCGCCCCTGCGAGTCGGTGCCGAGCACGTGCCCGTCGCTGAAGAACGGCAGCAGCCGGTCGGAAAGCGAGCCCGTGAGGGGGTCGGCGAGCGGCAGGATCGGCGCCGCGACGACGATCACGACGATGGCAGTCAAAATACCGAGGGCGACCGCAGAGCGCATCGGCAGGCGGGAGAGCATCGAGCGGCGGTGAAACCGGACGACGGGCACGGATGCCACTGACGGAGTTGCTGCACTGGAGTTGGTCATGCGCGTCCCACCCTGATTCTCGGGTCAAGCAAAGCGTTGAGGACGTCGGCTGCGAGCAGCACGACGATGAAGATGAGTGCCACGAGCAGGGAGACGCCCTGCACGAGCTGGTAGTCCCGCAACCCGACCGACTGCACGACGAGGGCGCCGAGGCCGGGAATGCTGAAGATGTTCTCGACGAACAGCGCACCACCCAGCATCGAGCCGACCTGGATGCCGAGCACCGTGATCATCGGGGGCAGAGCGTTGTGGTGCGCGTGGACCGACAGGCGCAGCGGCGAGAGCCCGCGGGCCCGGAGCGACGGAAGCAGCTCGGTGGCCTGCAGCGTCGAGATGGACGTTTTCAGCGACCGCGCCATCTGCGCGCCAGGGGCCAGCGCCAGGGCGAGAGCCGGTAGCACGAGGTGGGAGGCGACGTCGAGCGGCCCGCCGTCACCTCGCGTGCTCATACCACCCGCGGGGAACACCGGGAGGAGCACGGCGAAGACGATGAGAAAGACCAACGCGACGGTGTACTGCGGGGCCGAGAGGAAGAACGCCTCGACCCAGTCGGTCGCGCGGCGCAGGGTGCGCCAGCGGGAAGTCGCGAGGTTGCCCATCGCGAGCCCGATCAGGATGGCGAGGATACTCGCCGCGCCGCCGAGCAACAGGGTGTTCGAGAGCGCCGGGCCCAGGACATCCGCCACCGGGCGTCCCTGGCTGTAGGCGAAACCGAAGTTGCCACCGATGATGCGCCCGAGCCAGCCGAAGAACTGGAACACCAGTGGTTCGTCGAGCCCCATCACGGTGCGCAGTTCGGTGCGTTCTTCTGGCGTGCTGTCGTTGCCGAGCAGGATGAGCGCGGGGTCACCCGGAATCGCGCGGATGGCGAAGAACACCACGGCCGACACGAAGAACGCGGTGAGCACCGTCAGCACAAGCCGTCCACCGACGAATCGAACGAGCCGATTCTGTGTGATTGCTTTGTAGTCCATAATTGTAATGTTTTACAGTGCGACTGTTTCATTCTTGTTACGTCAGCATTTCCACCCCGACGCGGGCGGCTCGAACGAAAACCGAGAACTGCCGAGTAGTGCAGAAATGCACTAGTCAGTTGGGCGAAAAGTGAGCCGCGCGCAAGTAGAGTAAGGATCGCTCGATCGGGATACATCGAGTGATTCCAACGAAGGAGTAGTCGCCATGGCCCTCAAACACGCGATTCTCGCCGCGCTTTCTCGCGGCATCCCGCGAACCGGCTACGAACTCAACACGAGCTTCAGCGACGACAACGACCGCGCGTGGCACGCCAGCCCGTCGCAGGTCTACGCCGAGTTGACCAAGATGGAGAAAACCGGGCTCATCGAGATCAGCGACCGCAATGAACGCGGCCGTACGAGCTATGTGCTGACGGATGCCGGGCTCGAAGAATTGCGACGCTGGCTGGTGCAGGAGACCCCCGACCACAGCATCCGTGACGACGCGATGATGCGACTCGTCTCACTGTGGGTGCTCGACGACACTACGTCGGGCTATCTCATCGATGCCGAGGTCGTTTTCCAGCGCAAGCGCCGCCTGAGCCTCACCCACCTGCTCGAGACCTGGGACAACATCCGCGATGACACTCGTGTGTGGCGCAACAGGCGTGCGATGTACGTGCTGTGGCTTGCGCAAACCGACCTGACGCTCGCCTGGCTCGACGGGCTTCGCGACGTGCTCGAAAATCCGGACCGAAGCGTCGACGAGGTTCTCGCACCGATTTCTGACCTGATCAGCACCCGTTTACCCCAAACACGCTAGCTTCTGTCTCGATTTTCGACCAGAGTTACCGCCCGGCTAGGGTGAGGGCCACTCAGTGTCGTAGCCTGAGTCAATGCCCCTCATCGTCCCCTTCGGCAATGCGTCGCCGAAGATTGACTCCACAGCCTGGGTCGCCCCGAACGCGACCCTCATCGGAAACGTATCGCTCGACCCGCATTCGAGCGTTTTCTACGGTGCCGTACTCCGCGCAGACAGCGACGCCATCAAGGTGGGCGCTGGAAGCAACATCCAGGACAACGTGTCGATGCACACCGACTCCGGCCTCGTGTTGACCATCGGTTCGCGCGTCAGCGTCGGCCACGGTGCAGTGCTCCACGGTTGCACCATCGGCGATGACTGCCTCATCGGAATGAACGCCACAGTGCTCAACGGCGCCGTCATCGGTGCCGGGTCGCTCGTCGCCGCGGGCGCCGTTGTGCTCGAGTACACCTCGGTTCCACCGAACTCACTCGTCGCAGGCGTGCCCGCGAAGGCACTGCGCACGCTGACCGACGAAGAGCGTCTCGCTCTCGTGGAGAATGCGCGCCACTACGCCGAGTTGAGCCAGGGCCACCGCGCCGCAGCCGGCGGCTGATCCCCACCGCTTAACCCGTTTCAAGGACTTTCGGTGAGTCCGGGTCGAGTTATGCGGCCGTAAGAGGCACTTGCGCAAATTCTCCTTGAAACGGGTTAATAGCGCGGGGCTAGCCGACGAGGTTGCTCACGAACACGTGCGGCGTGAAGCCGGTGAGGTCGTTGATTCCCTCGCCCTGGCCGATCAGCTTGATCGGGATGCCGGTGCGCTCCTGCACCGCAAGCACAAAGCCGCCCTTCGCTGACCCGTCGAGCTTGGTGATGACCAGCCCGGTGACGCCAGCGTGCTGGATGAATGCTTCGGCCTGGGCCACGCCGTTCTGGCCGGTGGTCGCATCGAGAACAAGCAGCACCTCGGCGATCTCGGTCTGCTTCTCGATGACGCGACGGATCTTGCCGAGCTCATCCATCAGGCCGCTTTTGGTCTGCAGGCGGCCGGCGGTATCGATGATCGCGATCTCGATGCCCTCGCGCTGGGCGCGCTCCACAGTCTGGAACGCTACGGATGCCGGATCCTGGCCTTGCTGCTGGGGACGTACGATCTGCGCTCCCCCGCGTTCGGCCCAGGTCGCGAGTTGCTCGACGGCCGCGGCACGGAACGTATCCGCCGCGCCCACGACGACCGTGCGGCCGTAGTTCACCAGGAACTTCGAGAACTTGCCGATCGTCGTGGTCTTGCCCACGCCGTTGACTCCGACAACGAGCACTACCGCGGGACGCGCGGTGAGCTTGAGGGTGGGGTCGTACTTCGCGAGGCGCTCCTCGAGGATCTCGCGCAACATCCGCTTGAGGTCTGCCGGGTCGGTCGTCGAATACCGGGCGACGCTCGCACGCAGCTCGGTGAGCACCGCATCGGCGATGTCGGGCCCGAAGTCGGCGGCGAGAAGCGCGTCTTCGAGATCGCTCCAGGTGTCGTCATCGATCGTCTTGCGCGTGAACATGCCGCGCAGAGCGCCAGAGAGGGACCACGGTGTTGCCATGCAGCAAGTTTACGGTTGCCGCGCGTCTCGCCCGTGCGCCCCGCCACTCCGCGCCCAGACGACCAACCCGACAATGCGTCGAAGCGAATCGGCCCCTCGCTCCCCCAAGGGCGGCGTGAGGGGCCGATTCACCCGAGACGGGCCTCGATTACTTGGCAGACGCGGCAGCCGAGGTCAGGGTCACCGTACGGTAACCGCTGCGTGCACCGGTGACGGTCACGGTGATCTTGTGCCCGACATCCGCCTTGGTGACCGCATAGACGGTACCGGTGGCCTTGGCGATGGTCTTGCCATCGCGCTTCCAGCTGTAGGCGATCGACGTCGGGCGTGGCGTCCAGGCGCCGGGCTTGACGGTGAGCCGGTTGCCGACGGTCTTCGCACTGCCGGAGATCACTGGCTTGACCGTTGCGAAGGCGGCGAAGGTCTTTGCCGCGGTGGACGTCGTGAGCCGCGCAGTGTTGTAGCCGGTGCGCATTCCGATGACGCGGGCATCGATCCGCTTGCCCGCATCGGCGGCGACGAGCTTGTGAGTTGCCCGCGTCTCACCCTTGATCAGCACCCCGTTACGCAGCCACTGGTAGGAGTACGTCACTCCGCTGCCCCAGTTGCCCGCGGTGACGGTGAGTGTCGAGCCGACCACGCGCTTGCCCGCTACGACCGGCTGCTTGGCCGCTATGGTTCCGCGCACGACAGCTGCAGTTGCGGCCGACTCCCGGCCACCGCTGAGGTAGCCGCTCGCTGCGGCGGCGACCTTGACCGACAGGCGCTTACCGAGCAACGCCGTCGTGATAGACAGTGAGGACGACTTCGCGCCACTGATCGCCACGTAGTCCGCGTACCACTGGAATTTCGGGTCGGCAGGTTTGGGCGTCCAGCCGGCGAAGGTCGCCGTCACCTTCTGCCCGACCGCCCGGGTTCCCGCGATCTTCGGCACGACGGTCACCTGCGGCGGCGCCGTGTACCGGGTCTGCACGATGAGTACGTAGGTGTAATTGCCCTTGGTGACGAATCCCGCTCCGGCGTAGTTCAGTGTCTTATCGAAGAGGAATGCCGTGGAGTTGGTGTCGGCGGAGAACTTGCGGTGCTTCGCAGCGACGGCCGCAACCGCCTTCGCACCGCTCCCGGCGATGCGGTACGGGAACGACTGGGTATCTGCCGCCGGCGGGGGCGTCGACATGTCGTTTGGATTGAACCCGTCGAAACCGTTGTGCGCGGCGTAGTAGGCAGCGATGTCCTGCGCGTTGGCCTGCAGGTTCGAGCTGCGCTTGAATCCGGGAATCCCGGCGGCAGTGCGGTAGGCGTTGAGCTTGTCGAGCACGCTGGACGCGTTGGCGGCGTTCGATGCAGCACTCGCGCCGACGACGGTCACCGGCGCGACCGCGAGACCTCCGACGGTGAGGGCGAGCGCGAGGCCGAGCGCGAGCGGGCGGATGCGGGGGCGGAGTTTCATGACGTCCTCAAGGTAGGTGCCTGGCTGGGGAACACACGAGGGGAACCGCCGCAGCGATTCCCCTCGTGTGTCATCTGGTGTGCGGTTCTGTCCGCTGTTACTTCTTTGTCTTGGTTTTCGTGTGCGATGCCTTCGATGCCTTGTTGTAGCCGGCTCCGACTGCCGTGACCTTCACGTCGATCTTCTTCTTGCGGTCTGCCTTGGTCTGCACGTAGGTGGCTTTGGTCGCACCCTTGATGGTCTTGCCGTTACGCAGCCACTGGTAGCCGTACTTGTCGACTCCCGAACCCCAGTTGCCGGTCTTGGCGATGAGGGTGCGGCCGACGACGCGCTTTCCGCTGACGGCGGGCGTCTTCGCGGCAAACTGACCGCGGGCGACAATGCCCTTTTTCGAGGTGCGGATCACGGTGTCGTATCCCGCGCGCGTCGCGCGGACGGTAACCGTGACGGACTTGCCGATCTGGTCGAGCGAGGTGATCTTCACCGCCGACGTGTTCGAAACGACGACGCCTCCGACCTTCCACTGGTACTCGAGTTTGGTTCCCTTGGACGGAGCGACTGCGAATTTGACCTTCGACGTCGCGCCATAGCGGGGTGCGAGCGGAACAGTCGGCCCTGCGACGGTGAGCACCTTGTTGGGAGTCGAGTCGTAGTGCACTCCGAAGAAGAACGCGACCTTTGTCTTCGAGCTCTTCTTGTAGTAACCGACACTTCCGTAGTTGTAGGTGCTGTCGAGTGCTGACGATCGAGCGCGGCTGATGATAGCCGTGACCGCCTTGGAGTCGGAGTAGTTGGTCAGCGTGGTTCCCGGGCCGATGAAAGCCGTCGCGCCGGCCGGGAGGCTGTACTTCGTATCGCGCTCGGCCGCGGCCTGGCCCGACTTGGCGTACACCTCGGTGTACCGCTGCACGAGGCGCTCGATGTCTTTGTTGTCGATGAGCTTCGGCAGGCCGGCCTTCACCCGGAGGCTGTTGAGGCCGTTCTCGACGGCCGTGGCCTGGGAGGTGTTGGATGCGGAAGCGGACAGCGGGGCAGACAGGGCGAGACCACTGGCTGCGAGCAGCAGGGTCACCCCGATCGCGAGGGGACGGCGGGCACGGATGGCGAAAGTCATGGAGGGGTCCCTGTCATAAAAAACGATAAGTTCTCGTTCACCTTATCGGGGGAATGCTCATGACACCACAACGGGGGGGCGTTACATCTCGTAATGTTGCCGAGAGCGCTACCCTGCGGGTTGCACCGGAAGGGTCCGCGCGGGTTGGCTTGCACCAACGCAGCCCCTGAACCTACACCGAGGAGACCCGTGCGCATCACCGATACCAGCGACCTGTGGTGGAAGACCGCGGTCATCTACTGCCTCGACGTCGAGACGTTCATGGACTGGAATGACGACGGTGTCGGCGACTTCGAGGGGCTCAGCCATCGGCTCGACTACCTGCACGAACTCGGTATCACCTGCCTCTGGCTCATGCCGTTCTACCCGAGTCCCGACCGTGACGACGGCTATGACATCAGCGACTTCTACGGCATCGACCCGCGTCTTGGCAACCACGGGGACTTCGTCGAGCTGGTGCGGTCAGCGCGCGACAGAGGCATGCGCGTGATCGTCGACCTCGTTGTGAACCACACGTCTGACCGGCATCCGTGGTTCGTCGCCTCGCGCTCGAGCAAGGACTCGCCCTACCGCGACTACTACGTGTGGCGGGACCACCCACC
>Ga0247729_10000617_pt1 | contig 14385 bp, 17 predicted proteins | sample UWRJL133311R2_FD_180958 | JGI IMG/M metagenome (GOLD analysis project Ga0247729, IMG submission 180958) | Plant litter microbial communities from Arlington Agricultural Research Station in Wisconsin, United States - UWRJ-L133-311R-2 | ecosystem: Environmental > Terrestrial > Plant litter >... | reverse complement strand
AGACAAGTAAAGCCTCTTCGAAAGGAGGGGCTTTCTTTCTATAGAAAACAGTTTTGCTGTTTTCGATGGCCCTGTAGCTCAGTTGGTAGAGCGTTCGACTGAAAATCGAAAGGTCACCGGATCGACGCCGGTCGGGGCCACCACAGAAAACCCTTGCGAAAGCAGGGGTTTTCGTCGTTTGATCGACCGGCGCCGCGTTGTTCGCTACGAACCGACCACATCAAGACTTCGGATTATCCGGGTCCCGCTGGAGCTTGATGCGCTCACGATTCAGCCGCGCCAACCTCGGTCATCGCGATGCGGCCCCGGTAGCAGCTGTCAGGTAAGCGGCCAACCATGCGCGAAGGTCGCTGCTGCCGTGGATCAGTGCGCGTGACGCGCTCAGGTCTGCTTTGTACGCGGAACCGGCCGCGAACCAGCGGAACATGGCTTTGAGATCTTCGTCGTCACCGAGGTATTCGAGCGGGATCGTCTCGAATCGCGCTGGCACCCCAAAGGCCTCGCCCACCCGTCGGGCGACCTCGTCGAGGGTGAGCTCGTCGGTCGCTACCTCGATCGCGTCTCGGTCGATCGCCGCCGGCTCGGACAGCAGTCGTGCTGCGGCGCGTCCGATGTCGCGGACGCCGATCATCTGCAGGGGGACGTCACCGGGCATCGGCAGGCGGATCACGATGTCCCCGTCACCGTCGGGAACGAGCTGGGGGATCAGGTTCTCCATGAAGAAGACCGGTCGGAGGATGGTCGACGGCACAATGCTGCCGAGATAGGTCTCCACTTGGTACTTGCTCTCGAAATGCGGGATCCCGGTTGCGCGCTCCGCACCTCCGACAGAGGAGTAGACAACTCGTGGGACGCCCGCCCGTGCGGCCGCGGTCGCGACTGCACGGCCGCGACGGATCTCGCCGTCCGTGCCGTCCGCCCCTTCGAAAGTGGTCATGAAGAAGAGGCTGGTGACATTGGTGAGCGCTTCCTCAAGCGAGTCGGGGTCTTCCTGGTCTGCCCTCACAACGTCGGCGCCGGCGCCGATCAGATCACGGGCAGCAGGTGAATCCGGATCGCGGACGAGAGCGCGCACAGCGACGTCGAGCTCGAGGAGCGCGTTGACGACACTGCGGCCCTGCTGTCCGGTGGCACCGATGACGGCGACGGTTGGCTGGTGGATGGGAGTCATTTCATTTCTTTTCGGTTTGTGGTTGTAGAGCGCATGGTGCGTGGTGACGCCGTGGGCGTCTGTGGTCAGAGTGACTTCAGCGCGCGGACTCGGTCGGCAATGGCCCGCCGGGCCACGTCGGAGTGTGGGGCGATGGAGTCGAACTCGTGAGGGACGCCCGGATGCAGGTGGAACTCGACCTCGACGCCGGCGCGGCTGAGTTTTGTCGCATAGGCGATGTCTTCGTCGCGGAAGACGTCAAGCTGGCCGACTTCGATGTAGGCGGGCGGGAGTCCCGTGGCGTTTTCCAGGCGCGCCGGGGCTGCCGTGGCGGCTACCCCGTCTTCTCCTGCGGCGTCACCGAGAAGAGCGGGCCAGGCGGTGAGGCTGTCGTCGTACGACCAGATGAGGAAGGGTTCGATCGCCGGATCGCGCGTGACGGTACGGTCGTCGAGCATCGGCATCAGCAAGATCTGGCGTGCGATCTTCGGACCACCGCGCTCACGCGTGAGGATCGTCAGGGCCGCGGCCATGCCTCCCCCGGCGCTGTCGCCCATGACACCGATTCGGTCGGTGTCGACGGCGAGCGTGTTGGCGTTGTCATGCACCCATCGCAGCGCGTCGTACGCGTCCTCCACCGGCGTCGGGTGCGGATGCTCAGGGGCGCGTCGGTACTCGACCGACAGCATGGGCACTCCGCTCGCCGACACGTACCGGGATACGGGGCCGTCGAACTGGTCTATCTGGCCGAAAATGTATCCGCCGCCATGGAAGAACAGAGCGGCAGGTCCCGCCGGTGCCCCAGTCTTGGCGTACCAGCGAGCAGTGATCGTCGCACCATCGCCAGTGGGAATTTCCACCTCGGTCGTGGTGACGTCGTCGGGGATAGGGAGTGCCGTGCTCGCGGCGGCGAGGATGGGTTCCCACATGGCCCGGCGGCCGGCGATATCGCCGACCGCCGGCGGCGTGGTGGCTGCCATGGCCTCCCCCATCGGGGCGAGTGCGGCGGCGAATTCGGGGTCGAGTGTGAATGGCATGTCGTTCAGCTCTCTCAGTCGCAACAGGGTCAGTTGGCGTCGGGGACGGCGACGATCTTGCCGTGGACAGCGCCGGCGGCCGCCTGCGCGTGGAGTGCCGGGAGTTCGCTGAGCGCCACGCGCCGGGCGATGTCCACGGTGAGTTCGCCACCGTCGATGAGCGCGACGAGCTGTGCCAGTTCGTCCGCGTTGGCCGTGACAAAGACGCCGGCGGTGCGGACCCCGCGGGTGTCGTCGCCGGGAGTCGTCATCCACGCGGTCGTGGCAACGACGATGCCGCCGTCGCGGACCAGGGCGACAAGCGCGGCGAATTCGTCTTCCGCGAGAGGTGCCAGATTGAACAGCACATCGACCTGCTCAGACACCGTGTCGAGGATGGCTGTGCTGGTGTGGTCGATGATCTCGTCGGCGCCAGCCGCCGCGACTGCTTCCCGGCTGCGCGGGCTCGCGGTCGCGATGACGTAGGCGCCGGCGCGCTTGGCGAGCTGGATGGCGTATCCGCCGACCGCTCCGCCCGCGCCGGTGATCAGGATTCGTTGGCCGCTCTCGAGTCCGCCGAGGTCGAAGAGTCCCTGCCAGGCGGTGAGAGCGACCGACGGCAGACCTGCCGCGTCCGCGAGGTCAATGGAGGATGGTGCGGTGACCAGAGCGTCGGCTGGGGCGACAACGTACTCCGCCGCGGAGCCGTCGGCTCCCATCGGAAGGAATCCGACGACGGCCTGGCCCTTCTCGAAGCCGGTCACGCCTTCGCCGATTGCTTCAACCGTGCCGGATACGTCGTAGCCGGGCACGTGGGGAAGGGAGACCGGGAACGGCAGGGTGCCGCCGCGGATGCCGGCGTCGGCCGGGTTGAACGCGGAGCCGGCAACGCGGACGAGGACCTGGCCCGCACCCGCGGTGGGCTGGTCGGCGTCCTCGTAGCGCAGGACCTCGGGGGAACCGAATTCGTGGAAACGTACTGCCTTCATGATGGTCTACTTTCTCTGTTTTGCTTCGAATGTGAAGCACTTATTAGAACCGTAACACTGCTTTGAGTTTGAAGCAACTGCTTCGATGTTGAAACAACTGGTATCGTGGTCCCATGACCGAAAATCCACGAGCTCTTGTTCCCTCGGAACTCGGGGCCTACCTGTCGCTCATCGAAGTGAGCAGTCTGCTGAGACATGCGGTAGAGCAACAGCTGCGCGAGGCCGGCGATCTCAGTTACGTGCAGTTCCAGCTGCTGGCCCGCCTCGGCGACTCGCCCGAGGGCAGCCTGCGGATGACGGATCTCGCCGACGGCGTGGTCTATAGCCGCAGCGGGCTCACCTACCAGGCGCAGACGCTCGAACAGCGCGAGTTGGTCACGCGCGCCCAATCGGTCGACGACGAGCGTGGCACCACCGTGACCATCACCGCGCAGGGTCGCACCATCCTGGCGGCCGTCTTCCCCGGCCATATCGACCTGCTCCACAAGATGCTGCTCGAGCCGCTCACAGCCGAGGACGTGAAGTCCCTCGACGACGTCTTGGGCCGGGTGCGAGACCACATGCGATCCGCGCCGCCGCGTTCGGCGGCACCACGCAAACGCAAGGTGCGATGAGGCCAACGAAACGGAGGTGGCTGCGCGCCAATCCCGTCAGCTGGCCGCATCACCGCGTCATCCCTCTTCGACGAGATCGAGAAGACGCGACCGGCGGATTCTTCGCTGCGGGTCCACCCGGTCTGCGATAGTACGCGCACGCTCGAGGACGTCGTGGCGGAGCGCCGATGGAGCCGTCGCGGCCGCCTCGAGCCATGACCCGGGAGCTACTCCGGTGTCGGCAGCAGCCCAGGTCTCGTGCATTGCCACGAGTCCGGCGTCGATGCTCACCCGGTCCGCCACCGCCAGTGATCCGACGGCGTGATAGATGAACGAGCCGGGAGGGGTGACGACCGCACCAGGTCGGCGGGTCGGAGCGCCGGCGGTGTGGCGGATCTCGACCATGACCAGCGGCGAGCCTCCAGTCGCTGCGGCCGTCATGATCCGCTCCGCGGCCTCAAGCGTGGAGTCGTCGAGCCAGCGGGCATCACCCACGCCCGGGGAGGCTCCGGGCGGGTCGAGGTGGATCCGGGCGAGCCCAGCAGAGTCCTTGGGACCCCAGTCGTCGACGACCGGATGCGCAACGGCGCGCATGGCATCGAGGAGCGCGGCGGCCCCCGCGGGCCCGTCCGGGTCGGCGACGGCGAGGTGAACCGCGACCTGTCCGTGGAGCTCCTCGGGGAACGGAGGCACCGGGGGCACGTGCATAACCGCGATGCTCGTCGACACACTCGGCCCAACCTGCTCCAGGCCGCTCCTCCATGCGGAGATCAGCTCCGTGAGCGCGGAGCCGTGCCAGAGGAGCAGTCCGGCATGAAGATCGGGTACGGGTACGAGGTCGATTTCCAGAGTGTGTGCGATCCCTACGCCGCCGACCCCGCGAAAAGCCCAGATGGCGTCGCGGTCGACTTGTTCGGCGGCGTCATCTGCGGCGATGCGGTATTCGCCACGGCCGTCGACGTAGTGCACGCGCCTGAGGCCGCCGCTGGCGAGACCGTCGCGGCGCACCAGCCAGCCGATCCCGCCTGCGAAGGTGTAGCCCGAAACGGAGACGCTCGGCGCGGAGCCGGCCAGGCCGAGCAAGCCGTGTTTCTCGGCCGCGGCATTCACGGCGCCCCAGGTGGTACCCGCGCCGACCGTCGCGACACGCGTCACCGGGTCCACGACCACGTCGGCGAGGGAAGACGTGTCGAACAGGACGGTGTTTTCGTCGACCGTGGCACCCGCACCGTGTCCGGTGGCTTGGATGACGACCTCGAGCCTGCGCCCGAGGGAGCGCTCGAGGGCGGCGACATCCTCCAGGGCGGCGGCTATGTCTGCCGACGAAGCGATTCGTGCGACCCGGACCGGACGCTGGGTGGAAACGGAATTGTGCGGGCGAACCGCGGCTGCGTATTCAGCAGTGCTGTTATCGAAGAGCATGGCCCGACTCTAATGCTAACCGGACGATTTCGTCCGGTTGCTAAATAGGCCATTGATGAACGTTTGGTGATGCCCTATGGTGCCGCCGGTCCTGCTATCCCACGCAGGAAGACGGACCGCTGCTCTGCCGCGCTTTCGGTCCATCCCTGGACATTCGACATCGGTTGCGCCAGCATTGCGCCGAACCTCACGACGGTCAGCCCGGTGACCTCGGGGCGAAGGGAGCCGTCGGAGTGGCCGCGGTCGATGATCTTCGCGATCAGCCGCTTGAGCTCGTCGCGGAGCCGCGCCGACTCGGTGTTCTCAGATCGCGGAGCACCGTGCAGAGGCAGAACGAGCTCGTCGCGGTGCTCGAAACTCTGTCGCAGGTACCTGTCGACCGAGTCGAGCCCCGAGCTGGCCGAGGCGAGAGCATCCACCGCTTCAGCGATGAGAATCCGGTACGCACGCTCCTGGAGCGCTTCCAGAAGTGCCTCACGGTTCGGGTAACGCCGGTACAGGGTACCGATGCCGACTCCTGCATCGGCCGCGATCTGAGCGAGGGGAATATTCTTCCCCTCCGCGAGACCGGATCGGATCGCGGCAGCGAGCACGCGCTCGGCATTCACCATCGCGTCGCTGCGGAGCTTCTTGGGCTGATCGGACAACATGATGCTTCACATCGTATGCGCCGACATCGTTGCGTCTGCTTCCGATCGCATCAGTCTCCGCTCGGATGCGGTCTGCTGTCGAGCCCGGATTACGCACAACAGAGAAGTCCAGTAACGCGTAGCACGGGGCTCATGGCCAATGACCCCCACCTCGCGCGAGCAACTCGATTCGACGACAGTGGCTGAGACAGGGGATTCGCAGCGCGTCCCCTCGCTACGCTGAAACAGTGAAGCTGACCGCGGATGACCTCATCGGCGGCGTTCGCGGCCGCCGGTTCTGCTTCGGGTTTGCCGCTGGCACCGCCGCGATGCCACCCGGCGCCGTCAAGCTGATCCAGGACGCCGCAAACCGGATCGACACGAAGCGGGGACGTGGCGGATCGCGCTACTGGCGGCCCACGGAGATCAGCGAGGAGATGGAACCGGAGTTTCCAAAGCTCACTCCCGGACTCTCGATTTCCGATTTGGGAGCCCGCTTCGAGACCGTTCAACTCGGCGCAGTCACGCCCAAGAACCTGTTCGAGAACCTCGCTTCGTGTGTAGACGAGGCGGTGTACTGGGAAGCCCCCGATGGCCTTGACGACCTGCTCCGCGAGCCTGCAATGCAGTCCGCGCTGACGCGTATTGCGGCGCACGTTCTGGCTTCGCCGGAAACCGACTGGTGGTCGACTCCGATGGCCGGCGACCAATGGACTGTCGAGTTCACCGACACCACCTTCGAACCAGTTGAACGCCCACCCGCAGAGCTCGCCCACCGCTCGTGGATCGACGAAGGCCGGTATGACTGGGGGTGGTGGTCGAAACCGTCCTGGGCGATGACCAGATCATCCCGGGCGCTTCCCGGCTTCGGGCCGCTCGACCTCACACTTGTAGAGGATTCTTTCGGGTGGCGCCGTGCCGATGCCTGCGCCGTCGTAGTCCCGCAGAACGCCCGCGTCTTCGAGATTGTCTCCGGCAGCTCGTGGGCGGAACTGTGCAAGCGGTACCCACTTCGGCGCACCGACGTGAGCGAGTGGGCAATCTCGACGGGCTTCACGGGAAACTGGGTGATTCCGGATTGGGGCAAGGTCGCGCGTGACTACGACGCGGTGCACCTGACGGCGGGCGCCTACCTTTCCACAGCGGGCGTACCGATCCACCTGGATGCGGGTACTGCGAGCATCATCGCGGGGTGGGAACCTGACGTCACTTTCTGGATGACGGATGTCGAGGTCGATCGACTATCCCTGCAGCGGTGGACCGACGATGATGAAGCCTGGGAGTGGCGCCTCGAGAACTAGCTGCTCTCACACCGCTCGTCCAGCCGGCTGCTGGCTTAGGCCCTTCCGTTCGGACACAGGGATCCGGCCGGACGAGGAGTCAGTCGATGTGAATTCGCGCACAGGTGCGGTCACCGCCCAATCGGCGCCGCCGCGGTGTAGCAGAATCGGGCAGTAAGAGAAGTGGGCTCGATGTCCGCCCGAGGAGATCCAATGCCACTGCCCGAAAACCTGCTCGAGCTGCTCCGCCAGCCGAGCCCCTGCTTTTTCTCGACCCTCATGGCCGACGGATCTCCGCAGGTGACCGAGACGTGGGCCGATACCGATGGCGAGCACGTCATCATCAACACGGTCGTCGGATTCGTGAAGGTGCGCAATGTCGAGCGTGATCCCCGCGTGGCGCTGGCGATCCAGGATCCGAAGAATCCGTTCCGGTACATCCAGGTGCGCGGTGAAGTCATCGCCATGACGACGGAGGGCGCCGTGGACAGCATCGAAGCGATGTCGCAGAAGTACACGGGCCAGCCCTACCCCTGGTACGGCGGGCGTGACCAGCAGCGCATCATCCTGACGATCAAGGCGAACAGCGTCAGCGGTCAGGGTTGATTCCACCGCGCTCAGCAGTGTTCGTTACTCGCTGACCTCCCCCGCCGCGATCGCGTCCGCATATTTGCGGATGTCGGGCCCGGGCTCGTAGTCGATGAATCGAGTCTTGAGCCGCGCATTGAGCTGCTCGAACGCCTCATCCGACGAGATCTCCGGGTGTGCGCTCGCGATTTCTAGCACTGCCTCACGCAGCACCCGGTCGGAGTCGTCGAGGATCTTGGCCCGGGCTTCGTCATTCCAGCGAATATCAGTCATGACGCGAAACTACGTGCGGCTGGTGTCGTTTACAACGAGGTCGGCAGTGCTCCCGGGTGCATCCCAGCCTGCCGCATGAGACCCACCCGCCGCCGCTTGAAACTTCCGCGCCTGTTAGCGCGCGCGGGTGACCCAAACTGCAGCCGCAGCCACAACAAGCCACCGCAACTGTGAGTTGCCGCAAGGACGAGCCGAGCTCGTAGCCGTCGACGGCATTCGCGCGCACTCTGAAGTATGCGAAACATCGAGAACGAAGCTGACTACCTGGTCAATGCCGTCGAGCGTTTCGCCGAGACGCGTCGAAGCGTCCTCCGATCCGTCGGCTACCGCGCGAATCTGACCGAAGACGAGGTGCGCGCGATGATCGTCGTCCTGCGCTCCAACGGTGCGATCGCCGACGTGACCGTCGCCTCCGCGTTGGAGATCTCGCTGGCGAGCAGCCGGGGACTCTTGCGGCAGCTCATGGAGCGCGGCGTCATCGAGCCCGCTGCGGGACCAGCTGTCGGTGACGCGATCGTCGTCATCGCGACCGTTGACCCCAGCGCAGATCCGTGGCGCGACCTCACCGCGTTCGAGAAGGCGGTCGACCGGGGCGTCGCCGCCATCGCCGAGAGTCGCATGGCCGAAACGATCGCGGCGGTATCGCAGGTGGCGGATGCCGTGGTGCGGGTCGATGAAGAGGCAGCGCAGGTCTTGTTGCAGTGGTCGAGCCGGCGATAGCCGACGGACCAGCTGAAGGAACTCGGGACAGAGCCTGAGTTTTGCCGCTGAGGCGGACCATTTAGCCGTAGCGTTGTCGCATGCGCGCTGAACAGTCCCAGATCATTTCCGACCTCGCGGTCAAGCCCGTCATCGATGTGGAGCAGGAGATCGAGTCGCGGATCGCGTTCCTCTGCGATTACCTGCGAACGACCGGCGCTTCGGGCCTCGTTCTCGGCATCAGCGGCGGCCAGGACTCGTCACTCGCCGGGCGGCTATGCCAGCTCGCGGTCGAGCGCCTCGCATCCGAGGGAGAAGCTGTCGAGTTCATCGCGGTGCGACTTCCCCACGGTGTGCAGGCTGACGAAGAAGATGCGCAGACCGCTCTCGGCTTCATCAAGCCCGGCCGCACCATCGTCTTCGACATCAAGGGCGCGGTCGATGGGCTGGCTGCCGAGTTCGGCGAAGCCACCGGCGAGCGCCTCAGCGACTTCGTCAAGGGCAACGCCAAGGCGCGCACCCGCATGGTCGCCCAGTACGCGATCGCCGGCCAGAATGCGATGCTCGTGGTCGGAACCGACCACGCGGCCGAGGCGATCACCGGCTTCTTCACCAAGTTCGGCGATGGCGGAGCCGATGTGCTTCCGCTCTCGGGCCTGAGCAAGCGCCAGGGGCGCGCCCTTCTCGAGCACCTCGGTGCGCCCGAGCGTCTCTACCTCAAGTTGCCGACTGCCGACCTGCTCGACGAGAACCCCGGACAGACCGACGAAGCCAACCTCGGTCTCAGCTACAGCGATATCGACGATTTCCTCGAGGGCAAGGACGTTCCGGAAGCCGTCGCTGAAGCTCTTGTCTCCCGCTACGCCGCGACAGAGCACAAGCGCCAGCTGCCGGTGTCGCCGACCGACACCTGGTGGCGTTGACCGTCTCTGACTGACGAGCGGGCACGACGCCCGCCCGCTAATGCCTGCCCGCGCCTTTCACCTCCGGAGACCCGTGACTGCACCCGCCGGCGTCCAGCCGCGTCTACAGACCGCGCGTTCTGCCGCGCCCGACCAGCTGAAAGGCCTGCTGCTCGTACTGGTCGTCTTCGGGCACACCTACGCGCAGGGTGTCGCCGACGACCTGAGCAAGTGGATCATCTACGGGTTTCACATGCCCGCGTTCCTATTCCTCTCGGGCTACCTGATCCGGACGGAGCGGCTCACGGCCCGTCCGCTCGGCCAGTTCCTCGTGCACTACGCCCGGCGGATGGTGATCGCGTGGGCCGTGGTGTCAGTCGCCTGGCTGGCATGGTTCTTTCCGGACTCGTTCCACGGCATCCGTCGGTTCATCGGCGATTTCGCGCTGAACCCCAGCTTTCATCTCTGGTACATCCCGGCGCTGTTCATCGCGCTGGTGCTCGCGTGGGTGCTGAGCCGATGGCGGGCGGGGATCATCGCCCTGGGCATCGTCGCCGTGGCCGGGTACTTCCTGTTCGAGTCACCGCTATCCGTGGCCCTGCCGTTCGCCGGCGACTGGGATGAGCGATACGTCGGCTACCTGGTCTTTTTCGTGCTGGGTCTTGCCGTGAGGAACGGCTGGGTGGGTGTTCCGGCACTGTGGATCCGCCTGGCAGCTATCGCCCTGGGCGGCGCGCTTTACATCGCCGCCTTCTGGACCGCTGACCCGTGGCAGGTCTCGCTCGGCTTCCTCGCACTCAACCTCGGCGTCTGTCTCATGGTGCCGACGGCTCTCGATCGGATGTCGACTCCGCTGCCCTTCGCCGGAAAACCGCTGCAGCTCATCGGCGAGTACTCACTCTGGGTCTACCTGCTGCATCCGTTCGTCACGAGGCTCACTCTCGTCGACGAAGGACGCTGGATTGTGCAGCGCGGATGGGGAGTGCTGGTCACGCTGGCGATACTGGCCGTGTCGGTGCTGGTGATCCTGCTCTGGCGGAGGTCGCCGTTCAGCCGCGCGGCAGGCTACCGATAAGCGGGAAGATGCGGTCGACAGACAGCGGAGCGACGGCCACGGTATCCAGGTCGGCGAGGTCCAGCCAGATCAGCTCCTCGATCTCGGCGAGCGGCGACACCGGCCCCGTAATGGCCAGGGAGTAGACCTCGGCCTCGACCGTGTGACCGGCCTCGTTGGCGGCATCCGCCTCGAAGTAGCCGAGGTGCACGAGCTGGCTCGGCGACGCGACGATTCCCAACTCTTCGTTCAGCTCGCGCACCAGGGCTTCGGGAGCACTCTCACCGGCCTCATATTTTCCGCCAGGCTGCATGAACACCGTCGTGCCGCGCTTGCGCACGAGGAGCACTTCGCCGGCATCGTTGATGATCAGCGCGGCGACGATGCGGATGACGCGGGACGCGCTCACGCGAAGGTGTCGCAGTTGGCAGCGGTGCCGTTGTATCCGGTGGTGAACCACTTCTGGCGCTCGGCACTCGACCCGTGGGTCCAGGCCTCGGGGTTGACCCCGCCGCCCGCCGAGCCCTGGATGCGGTCGTCGCCGACGGCGGATGCCGCGCTCAGCGCGTCAGCGACCTGCTGCTTGGTGATCGGCTCGAGGAAGTCCTCGCCGTTCGACGCCTCGGTGTCGGAAGCGGCGCCGAGCCACGCGCCGGCGAAGCAGTCGGCCTGCAGCTCGAGCTTCACGCTGTCGGAGTCCGGGCCGGTCTGCTGCAGGTCGAGCCCGTCGGTGATGCCGGTCGCGTGCTGGATGTGGTGTCCCCACTCGTGGCCGAGCACGTACAGCTCGGCCAGCGGGCCGCCGTTTGCGCCGTAGGTCGTGCGCAGCTCGTCGTAGAACGCGGTGTCGATGTAGATCGACTCGTCGGCCGGGCAATAGAACGGGCCGGTCGCGCTCGACGCGGCACCGCATCCGGTGTTCGTCTGGTCCGTGAAGAGGAACACTTCGGGGCGCACGTCGACCTGGGCCTCTTGTCCCGCCCAGTACGTGTCGAGCGAATCGGCGGATGCCGCCAGTCGGCAATCGAGTCGGGCGTTCGCGTCTGCGCCGGTGTCGCACTGCGTGATCGCCTCGTCGGGACCATTCGCGCCGCCTCCGCCGCCGATCAGTCCGCTGAGGTCGATCCCCGTGAACTGGCCGATGAGCAAGACCACGATCACCACGCCGATGCCACCGCCACCAACTGCGGCAGCGGTGCCCTTGCCTCTGCGGCGCACCTTGCTGGAGTCGATCTTGGCGTCTTCGTTGAAAGTCATGCCCCGACGCTACTACCGGGCCGGGAGCGGGAAGACGCGTATCCCGGGGGAACCCAGCCCTTTAGCGGATTTGCGCGGCAGCGGCGGTTCGCGCCGGGAACACCCAGACGCGGAACAACACGAACAGCAGCACCGCCGTCACGGCGACGGCTCCGAGCTGTACGGGGATCTGCGGAAGCTGCAGCTGGTGCACGAAAACGAAGAGCAGGCCGATGTTGAGAAGGTAGCCGGCGACGTTCGCGGCGATAAATCGCGCGGCGGCTGCACCGGGGTGGCCGCTGTGGCGGAAGGTCCAGCGGCGGTGGAAGAAGAAACTGATTCCCATGCCGAGCACGTAGGTGATCGTGGCCGCGGGGATTGCGCCAACGCCGATGAGCGAGAGCGCGACGAACAGGCCGTACATCGCCGCGTTGTTGCTCGCCCCCACGACGAGGAAACGGATCGCGCTGCCGCGGCCGCTCACGGGCCTACCAGTCGATTCCACCATCCGAACGCTACCCGCAAACCGTGCCTGCGCCATCCGTACGTGTGCAGAGCCTGAATTTTTCACCAGGTCGGCGGGATTCCGGACCCGCACCCTAGGCTGGATTCATGGCAACGATCAACCTCACCGCAGACGACTTCGAGAAGACCGTGCTCGACGACGGCATCGTGCTCGTCGACTTCTGGGCCGACTGGTGCGGCCCGTGCAAGGCATTCAGCCCGATCTACGAGACCGCGAGCACTGCCAACCCGGACATCACTTTCGGCAAGATCGACACTGAGGCCGAGCAGGCCCTCGCGAGCGCCGCCGGCATCACCTCGATCCCGACGCTCATGGCATTCCGCGACGGCATCCTCGTCTTCGCACAGCCCGGCGCCCTTCCGGCACCCGCTCTCGGCCAGGTCATCGACGCCGTCCGCGCGCTCGACATGGACGAGGTCCGCGAAAAGGTTGCGGCGCAGCAGGCAACTGCGCCCGTCACCGAATAAGCGTCGACCGCCCGGCTGGCGGCGTCGTCCGACCTGCCCCACGGCACCCACCCGACACGCCCGACCCCATCCGCGGGTTGGTGTATTTCTGCGGGTTGGAGTGCGTTTAACCCGCAGAAATGCACCAACCCGTGAGAGAACGGCGGGGAGCTAGGGGCGGTTCAGGCGATAGAGCACGTGCGGGCGCACCGGGTTGCCGGGGGCGAGCCGCGGATGCTCGAAATCGTCAGCCTCGTCGGTCGTCATTCCGAGGCGCTCCATCACCGCACGCGACCTGTCGTTCGCGACAGTCGTGAACGAGACGATCTGGTCGAGTTTCAGGCGATCGAAGCCGAACGCGACTACCGCGCGCGCCGCCTCGGTGGCGAAACCATGACCCCAGGCCGACCGGGCGAAACGCCAGCCGATCTCCACGGCCGGCGTGAAGTGGGCCTCGAACGCCGGCACAGCGAGACCGGTGAAACCGAGGAACTCGCCATCGTGCTCGACTGCCCACAGGCCCCAGCCGTTGCGCTCGAGGCCGGCCTGCATCCGACCGACCATGGCGTCCGACTCCTCCCGCGAAAGCAGGGAGGGGAAGTACCGCATGGTCTCGGCGTCATCGTTGAGCGCGGCGTACGGCTCGAGGTCAGTAGGCAACCACTGCCGAAGAACCAGGCGCTCGGTGACCAGGGGTTCGAGGGCGAACTGCGGCAGCTGCATCAGCCGGCGGCCACTACGGCGAGCAGCTTCTCGCCGTAGGCCTCGAGCTTCTTCTCACCGACGCCGCTGATGGTTCCGAGCTCGGCCAGCGTCGATGGCTGCGTGAGGGCGATCCCACGCAGCGTCGCGTCGCCGAACACGATGTACGCCGGCACGCCCTGCTCGCGCGCTTCGCCCGCTCGCCACTCGCGCAGCTTCTCGAACAGCGGCACTGCCTCGCCGGGAAGGTCGGTGGTTGCGCTCGCTTTACGTGAGGCTTTCACCGCGCGCTCCGGCTCGCGGCGCAGCTTGACCGGGCGCGCCCCGGCGAGGACTTCGCGGCTGAGGTCGGTGAGGATCAGTGTGCCGTAGCCGTCACTGTTGACCCCGAGGATTCCCTGCGCGAGCAATTGGCGCACGACTCCCCGCCAGTCCTGCTCGCTGAGGTCGGCTCCGATGCCCCAGGTCGAGAGTGCGGCATGGCCGTGCTGGGTGGTGCGCGGCGTGGTCTTGCCGATGAGGATGTCGATGATCGCGCCGGCGCCGTAGCGCTGGTTGCGCTCGCGCTGCAGGCGCACGACTGTCGACAGCAGCTTTTGCGCCGGGATCGTCCCGTCCACGCCCTCGGGTGGAGCTAGGCAGGTGTCGCAATTGCCGCACGCGGTCGACTTCTCGCCGAAGTAGGCGAGCAACTGCACGCGGCGACACTCGATGGTCTCGCACAGCGCGAGCATCGCGTCGAGATTCGCACTGAGGCGACGCTTGAATGCCGCGTCGCCCTCGGACTGGGTGATCATGCGACGCTGCTGCACGACATCCTGGAGCCCGTAAGCCAGCCAGGCTGTCGACGGCAGGCCGTCGCGGCCGGCGCGGCCGGTCT
>Ga0247729_10000616_pt1 | contig 14402 bp, 7 predicted proteins | sample UWRJL133311R2_FD_180958 | JGI IMG/M metagenome (GOLD analysis project Ga0247729, IMG submission 180958) | Plant litter microbial communities from Arlington Agricultural Research Station in Wisconsin, United States - UWRJ-L133-311R-2 | ecosystem: Environmental > Terrestrial > Plant litter >... | reverse complement strand
TCTCGGTGTCCGCCGGCATCGGCTGCATGGTTCGTTGATGCAGCTCCCTTGCGTCCCTAAACCGACTCGCATCAAAGGCACTCTCTGGCAGGGGACACTGATGGTCGAGCGCGAGGCATTCACCCGGCAGGAATTCTACGACCTGATCTGGTCGACGGCGATGACGAAGCTGGCCAAGCGGTTCGGGATGTCCGATGTCGGCCTCCGGAAGATCTGCGTCAAGCATGGGATCCCGACCCCGCCGGCGGGGTACTGGGCGAGGCTCAAGTTCGGCAAGAAGGTCGGCAAGACCCCTCTGCCCTCAGCGCCCGCCGGCGTCGGCGACCGTGTTGTCGTGTCGGTCTATGCCGTCCAGGAATTGCCCGAAGACGTCGTCGCCGCGCAGCAGGCGGCCGTGGAGAAGATGCCGGACGCCATCGTCGTTCCGGCCGGGCTTCCCAGCCGCCTGCATCATGTGGCCTCGGCGACCCGGCAGGCGCTGAAGGCCGCCAAGGCCGACCATGAGCATATCCTGAAGACGGAGCCTGGTCCTGGCGTCGTCAGCGCGCAGGTCGGCAGGCCGAGCGTCCAGCGGGTGGTCCTCATCGTCGACACCCTCGCACGGACGCTCGAGCGCCTTGGCCACACCACCGCCGACGCCAAGGACGGGGCTGACCTGGTCGTCGACGGCGAAAAGCTCAGGCTCATGTTCCATGAAACGAAGGACAAGTCCGAGCACCACCCGACGGCAGGTGAGCTAGCCGAGAAGGCCAAGTGGGAGGCGAACCGGTTGAAGTGGCCGACCCTATACAATTCCGACAGGAAGCATTGGCGGGCCTGGGACCACTCGCCGTCTGGGCGCATCTCGTTGACTCTGGTCTCGCCGATTTGGACCAGTTGGTCGTCCGACCGCGTCCTGGGGCGATGGCATGACCGCAAAGCAGCCACGGTCGAGCAGCAGCTCAACGACGTGGTCGTTGCCATGTATGCGGGCGTCGCGCTGCTCAAGCACAACCGCGCCAAGCTCGAGGAGCGCCAGCGCCTTCATCAGAAGGAGATGGACCGCCGGGCACGGGAGCGCGAGCGCCAGGACCGCATCGCCAAGCGCGAGTCCTTCGTCAGGCAGAAGGCGAAAGAGCATGCCGATCTCCTCGAACTTCGGAGCTTCAGCGAGCACCTCGACAGCGAGACGGTCGGCCAGGGCATGCCTAATGCGACGGCGATCGCAGTTGTCACGCGGGACATGGTCGACCGCCTCGAACTTTCGCTGTCGGGTGCGGCGCTCGACGATGAGATCGAGCGGCTCCAGCTCTACGCCGATGGCGACTTGGCGGAGAAGGCTTTGAGCTAAACTTCCACGGGTCGCCGATGGCAGGATCGGACCGATCCACACGCACGCTCGTCGGTCAGATTCCTACGCCACCTGTTGGATCGGCGTCTCTTTTGATCCCCAATCGGCGCCCAAGGTTGACCCCGCCTAGCGCGACGTAAGTGTTGCGACATACTTTTAAATTCGATCCTTCGCTGGGGTCAATGTTGGACGCCGGAAGGGGGCAATATTCGGAGCCGAGACACAGGGAGGAGGCGCGGAGGATCGCCAAGGCTATATCTCGGCTGCCTGACCTTCTGCGGCGCCCTTCGTATTGACCCGCGGTTAGTGGGGACAACAATCCGCCAGCCTTGAATACTTGGTCATGCCGCCTCAGGTTGTGTTGAAGAAAAGGGGATTCGGGATGGCAAAGAGTGCAACGAAGTCAAAGACCGCAAAAAAGACGATAGCGACGAAAAGGTAAAGAAGATCGCAAAGAAGCTGGTTAAAAAGGCCAAAGCAAAGTGGGCCGCCAAGAAAACCCGAGCTCCGGTTGCGAGGAAGAAAACAACTAAGGGTACCGGTGGGACCGGACCCAGGAACGACTGATGAAGATCCAGGGCTACCGGGAAACGTTTTACACCTACTCCGGCAAGGTCAGCGACATATGCCGCCCCCTGGCGCTGGCTGGCATCGCAATCCTTTGGATATTCAAGCGCGACGTGAACGGGGTCATTTCCGTACCGCGCGATCTCCTTTTGCCTGGCCTTTTGATTATCGCAGGCTTGCTCGCTGATTTACTGCAATATTTTATTGGGACGATCATCTGGTTCATCTACTATCGGAAAAAAGAGATTGAAGGGGTCGCTGAGGAAACAGACCTTCCCTTGCACAGTGACTGGCTCGACGTCCCAATCCACATCATGTTTTTCGTCAAAGCGGGCCTGTTCGTGGCGGCATATTATTATATCGCCTGTTTCTTTTGGCGCACGGTGACGTTCAACTAGCTCGTTGACGGCTGCAGGTTGTCGGCGCACGATTCATCCATGCGGGCAGAACCGAAATCCAATCGCGGCGGTCGGCGCATCGGTGCCGGACGGCCAAAGGGTATCCTCAGTTAGGCGCCCCGCGCCTGATTGCAAGGTCGGGCAGGTGGCGGCTCCAGCCCCAATCACCGACCTTCCGGGAGCTCCGTGTCTTCACGGCAAGCACCGAACCGGAGCGGCCACCCATCGGGTGGCGGGTGCTTGTTTGAAGGTCTGCAGGACGGGCTTCAATCACTCCTTACGCAGTTGGCAATCTGCGCCGGGCAACACGCTCCAGCTCGTTTACTGCGTCCGCGAGGTTACGCGACATCAAGTTAAGGTCGTTGACGCGCTTCTGCGTTTCCGGTGTAAGCCCGTTGCGGTCGGCATTGGTCTTCAGCGTTCGGTTTGGGCCGCCGGGTTGAACGTTGAAACCCAAGTTTTCCTGATTGGCGAATACGCGGCTCAGGTCTCTGACTTTTTTCAAAATCCCGTTGAGCTTCTTATCGACAAACTCGAACTGCGCACCGCCCCAACTATCCGCCACATCCTGAATGTCGGTAATCATGCTGTTATGCCAGTGGTTGTGAAAATTATGGGTGGCGAGGAAGTCCACCTGTTGGACGGTGAAGATCTTACGAAACTTCTCAATGAGCTTGATGTCATTCGGGTTCGCCGGTCGGGTTTTGTAAGAGCCTATGGTCATAAGGACGATGCCCAGCCCTATCAGGGTCCATCCGATACGCTCCGGCGTGTCAGTCCAAACGGATAGTGGAGTGTTCGGCCAAATCGACGCGAGCACGAACCTGGCCAGTTTGTCTATCCATCCGGCGAGGACAGATATGCCTCCCGCAATAAGAAGGAGACCACCCTTATTCCAGGCATTGCCCAGCCAAAGACGGAATAGTTCAAAGCCCTTGTCGGCCAAAAATTTTTGGTTCACACCCCCCCCCCCCCCCGGTTGACGTTGGTATATCAAGACCGGGGGTTGTGCTCAACTCACACCACCTGTCTTCCCTTGCCGTTATCGTTCGCGGCCTGCGGTGTATCCTCCCCGTTGGCTGAGAGGGCGGCCTTGATACCTAAAGCTACTTCAACAGACGTGGCGTTGAGGAAACAAACGTCCTTATGGTCGTAGTTGGACGGATTGATTTCTTGAAGGTTTTGCTCGGCCCATTCCAAGGTTTCCCTCAAGCATTTCTCCTCCGCGCTCGGCCCCGTTTTCACAGGCTGGGTGAGGGCGGCAAGCTGGGTTTCAATAATGCGATAAGCCTTGGACAAGCACTCAGCATCTGCCGGGTTTTGCACCGGCCACTGGTCGGGAGCTGAATCATCCGGGTCTCTGGGTGGCCTGGGTCTCTATGACTGTCTGTTCAAGAAAAAGCTCACCACTCTACAAGAGGCTCTCTCCCAGGAGGAGGGCACGATAAGCTGCGGTTCTGTAACTACAGCGATCAAAAAGATAAATGGTAACCTGCGGGTCCAGTTCTTCAGCGCCGACTTGGCCCAAGCGGATCATACGAGAGCAAACATGTTGTAGACACCGCATTCGTGGCGCCAACCTACAAGTAAAAGAAAGAGTAGGCGCTATCTCCCGTCTTATGCCCTTCATCGCCGATCGAACTGCGGAACGCAAAGTCTAGTCTGCCGTGAAAATGGAGGCAGGCCATGACCCAAGCAGTGCGTTGGCGGGATGGTCGGCGGGATAGCGGGCCGGGAAGGGTGAAGTGCCCTCATCGAACGTGATGATGACGTGAGGGTTAACGCCGCCGCCAGACACGCGAGTTCCTCGGCGGCCTCGTACTGAACCCCCTCGGGAAACTCCTTTTCGCACAGGATCCCCACCCGGGCCTCATGCAGTGTCTCCAACGGGTAGAGGCTGGCCATGGTGCCGTCGCGATGAATGAAGTGGCTATAACGGCCACGGTTAGCCGTCTAAGTAGAACTATTCTGAATAGGGGCGCCTGGGCCGGCTTTCGACGCGCCGTCTTGCTGCGGCGATCGACTCCACGTCGAGCTTCAAAGAGCAAATCAGGCTTCTCGTGTCCGTTATTCGATAAACCGTGATTCTGGCAAAATGCTGCTCTTTGACGTTCAATGCCGCAGCGCGGCGACCTTCGGAGTGCTCGTCCATGGCCCGCAAGAGTGCGTCAGGTAACGCAAAAGATAGTTTGCAAGGTTCGACGTCATCGCTCTCAACAATGATTTCCCACCGGAACGATTCGTCCTCGCGGGGATAATAGTAAATTCTCGTTCGTGGATCTACCGACGCGCTCATGTGGCGAACCATTAGCTCTGGATCCTCGGCTTTGAGAAGTATCACAAAGCCAGTTGCCGAGACGCCGACGAACAGCTCTCCTATATTCCGCGTTGCTCGAACCAGAGGCGTAAGCTCACGGAATATGTATTCATCAATGGCGAGCGAATTCGGGCCCCATAGCGCATTTCTCAATGTCGCGCGTATGATTTTCACGATTGAACTACGATTCGTAAGATATCTCGCAATATATTCCTGCAAAATGTCCCCGACCCGATCGACAGTTTCTCTCAGGAAATCGTAATCTTGGTGCGATAAATCAAGAAGCGCGATTTGGTGCGCTAACGCGTAGGCCTGTGCGCCCGCCGAAAATCCTGACGTCGAGCATAGAGCGTATCGGTATGTGTAGCAGAAGCTTCTGCCGCTGGCTATTATGTCGTCTTCATCCACAGCCTGGCCAATGTTGGCGGGGCGCACTCCAACTGTTACGAGGACCTGATTGACATCTTGAAGTATACCAACGGCATGCCTCGTTTCAGGAATGCCAACTTTTCCCCGACCGTTCCCCTTCCACTTTGCCTCGATAAAAAGCCGAATAGGATTTCCGAAAGCAGGCGCCCACGACAGTTCACCAAGTACATCAGCCTGATGATAGCCACCCCGACCGCGAACTTGAAGTCCATTTCCCATCAGGGCGAGATCGTGAGGATCGGTCTGAACATCAGTTATCAGACGATATCCCGCATTCTTGATGAGGTAGGCGACGATTTCCTCAAGCAAATACCCTTTCAGGACGCCTGGCGCGATTGGTCTTCGTCCCATGACAGCTGCTATCTCCTCATGCGCCGCGAATCGCGTGTCGTGGGCTGCACATGAGTCTAGCACTAGCTGGGTAGAATTCTTCAATCCCGGCTGCTTAAACGTGTGGGTTCTAGCGACCCTGCAGGAAGACTTGAATCGGCGCTGCCTTAATGTTCCCGACTCAGCTACGGTTTCTGCTCAAACAGCTTTCGCTTAATTTAATTTTCGCAGTTATGAAGCTTCTACATTCGCGGCATCGTTGTTTGTGGGTCGGCGTCTCTTTTGACCCCCAATCGGCGCCCAAGGTTGACCCCGCCTAGCGCGACGTAAGTGTCGCAACATACTTTTAAATTCGATCCTTCGCTGGGGTCAATGTTGGACGCTGGAAGGGGGCAATATCCGGAGCCGAGACACATCCGAGCCCGAGAGGTGCTTCAAAGTGCTTCGAACCGCGCTCTCTCCGGAGGCATGGCCGGAAGTCCACGACATATCGAGATCTGCCGAACGGCGGCGGCATGCCCGTAATGATCGAGGCCGATCGGCTCCGATAGCCGTCGTAACGGCCACCAGCCGCTCGACTCGCCTTATTGAGGCGTGACCTGCCGACTGCAGGAGGGGATCGCGAGGGACCCTCACGATTAGATTGGCTGGCCGTCGGATTTCGCGTCCGCCCGCGACGATCCCCGCACGCAGCACTTCGCGGATCATGACGATGTGGCGGCAATGTACGTTGGTCGATCGACTTCATCTGTGCCAATCTCTTGCGGGGAGGATCACGAAACATGGACGGACAGGAAAAGGCGGCGATTCTGGTCAATCTTGAGCAAACGCCGACAGCGTTTGACGAGCCTCCGTCACCTTCGGAAATCTTGCGCGGGAAGCTCGCGGATCAACTGCGCAATGCGATTGACGCGGCACAATCCGACCTTCTCACCTATGAGAGTCTGCGAAACCTGAGCGAGGTGATCGGTGGCGAATATGGCGACCGCGTGGTCTTCGAGCTGATCCAAAACGCTCACGATGCTCACGAGGAGGGGGCGAGTGGCGCGATCCTTCTCAGATTGATCATCACCGGTCCGGGAGAGGGCGATCTCTATGTCGCGAACGGCGGGCGCGGTTTCGACTGGAGCAACGTCAACGCTATCCGGAACGTCGGCGTTTCGAGCAAGAGCGTTGGAGAGGGGATCGGCAACAAGGGCCTTGGCTTCCGCAGCGTTGAGACATTGACCGACGATCCTCGCATCTACTCTCAAGCCACCGCCACGAGTGCGGATCGCTTCGATGGCTATTGCTTCCGCTTTGCCCGCTCGGATGAGGTGCACGCTGCAGTGTCGGCTATGGCGCGAACGGAGATTGCCGACAAAGTCGCAGCGGCTCTTCCTCGCTATCTCGCGGCCATGCCGATCGAGGAGCAGGACGATAGTATCCGCGGCTTCGCTCGTCAGGGCTACGCGACCGTCGTCCATGTGCCGCTCCGAAACGTAAACGCGGTGACGGTCGCGCGCGAACAGGTCAAAGCGCTCGCTAACACCGAAGCGCCGTTGCTCCTTTTCCTCGATCGCCTCGCCCGCGTCGAAATCCGGATCGACGACTTGGGCGAAATTACACCCAACACTCTGACCCGAGAGGTGCTCGACCGGCACGAAGCCGCCAACGGCCCCGATATCGGGTACGAGACCGTCGCAATCGAGCCTGGCGGCCGCCGCTACCTCGTGGCCAAGAAGGAGATCGACACCGTTCGCCTGGCGGAAGCGGTGGAATTGAGCATCTCGAAAGAGCCTCAACTAGCTCGCTGGCGCGATTGGCGAGGGAAGCCGACGGCCTCTGTCGCGGTTGCCCTCGGCCCGATCATCGCAGAAACGGGACGAGTCTATAATTTCCTCCCCATGGTCGCCGACATAGCCTCGCCGATCCGCGGGCACGTCGACGCGCCTTTCTACGCGACCATCGATCGCAGGCGGGCGAACATGACGCTTCCATTGAACGCGTTTCTGCTCGATGTCCTCGCTGAAACTGCTTCGACCGCTGCCCGAGACCTTAAGCCTCAAGCTGACAAATTCGGTAAAGCGACAATCTTTGATCTTGCTAGCTGGGACCCGGCCGACAGCGTTCGATTGGCGGCTGCGTCTAAGCGCATCGGTGTCGAGTGGCAGCATGCACTGATCGTGCCAGCGGCTGGGGGCGTTGATGCGTGGACCTCAATTCATTTATCCTGGAACTGGCTAGAAACGGGCTTCCGCCTCTTTCGAGCCCGACATCTGGTCAAGGCCGGTATCAGCGATCTGGCTGACCCTGATCTTGGCAAGGTGCGTCTTGATCGGCTTAGTGCGCTTGTTGCTGCAGCGAACGTGATCTCCGAGCCCGATCCCGCAACGCTCGCCGATTGGACCGAGCGTCTGGCGTTGACTTTGGAGCGCGATGGTGCCGGCGTAAAGACATGGGCGACGTTTTACGACGAGGTCCACCGCGCCTTCAAAACTTCTGTTGCGCTGAAAAGTCTGAAGGGGAAGCGCTTCCTACGGGGACGCGACCGCGAGCTGCACGCAACCCACGCTGCCACTGCCGCCGAGGCAACACCGCCTGTCTTCGTCCGGCAGGACGGAATTTCGAGAAGCCGCGATCGCGACCGCGCGCCGTTGCCACCCAGCGCCCTATCGCGCAAATTTGCGATCCTCGACGACGCGATCGTTCTCAAGCCAGAAGTCATCGCCGATTTCGTAAAGGCCGAATTGCTCCGGCGTTATGATGCCCTCGAGGTATTGGCGAGCGTCCAGACCCTATTCGGCGACAAGCCGGCGCCCGGCAGGCGAGAGGCGGCGCTCAAATGGGCGTTTACAGTTTGGCGTGCCGAGGGTCCAAAGTCGGAAAAGGTTCTCCAGGTAGTCGACCTCCATGTCGAAGCGCGGGGCGGCTGGATGCCGGCGAGCTCGACGCGCTTTTCCGAAGGATGGACGGCCGAGGGACGCAAGCTCTCCACCTATCTGGCCGAAGCAGCACGCCTCTCGCAGGATTGTGAACTCGCAGCACAATATTTGCTGATCGAATCTCCCATCTGGGCCCACCGATCCGACGCCGGCCGAAAGTTGTGGACGGATTTCCTGCGCGCTGCGGGCGTTCAAGATGGTCTACCTCTTCTCTTGGATTCGGAAGCGCCAAAAGCAGGATACCCCAGTTACGTCTGGCTTCATTTTCTTCGTAAAGAGTCGCGGGAACACGGCCGCACTAGCGAGTGGGCTGAGGCAAATTCGAAGATCCCGATCCATAACCATATGACGAATTATTTCCGGCGTGGAGAACTGTGGCGCATTCCCGGCCAGGTCGAACATCTACTCATGCCAAATGAAACCCGCGAGCGTCTTGCCGACCTGATCCTGATCCAGCTGCGGCAGAAAGATCTTGGCTGGCTGACGTGGCGGATCGGCCGATACGACCGTGGACATTATGAGCAACAGGAAGCCATCCTCGGGACACCAGCGATGGCGTTTCTCGCAAATGCCGCTTGGCTGCCCGTCGACGGATCGGACGACGCCTTCGACCGGCCCAGCGACCTCTGGTCCACCAGTGATCGCAGACAGCGCCCGCCTAAGTTCGCGCCCAGACCCAAAGAGCGCCTCTCCGAACTGATCGAAGACGACGATCAGCTTTCCAAGCTGCTGCTTGGCCCCCAGTTTGGTCTGCTCGACTGGGCACTGCCCGAAAAAAGCGCGCGGAAGCTTTTCCATCTCGCAAGAAGCGCGCCTAGTATCGAGCCGCGTGATCGAGTGAACTTCCGTCGGGCCTACCAGCGCACCTGGCGCCAGTTGATTGATGGCGGGCTGCCGCTCACTGTCACTGTCGTACTCGCCGTCACGATCAGCGGCCATCTCGCGATAATGTCCGGCGATAAGGAGATGAAGCCCACCGTCTATTTGGCATCCGATCTCCATACGCCCGAGGCCAGAGCCCTCGCCGCGGCCGGCCAGCCTTTGCTTGAGGTGGGAGAAGACGAACTCGTCGCGCCCGTGCTTAAGCTCCTAAACGCGACGGGCCTGTTCGACGCGCGGCGTGTTGACGGTGGACAGATCGCTGTCCTCACCGACGGGGATCCTTTTACGCCGAGCCAAACGGATGCCTTGCTTGTTGGCGGTGGGCTCGAATGGTTGGTGGACGGCGTCGCGCTCGCCAACGAGATCCTCGGCCGCGATCTCGAGCGACAGATTTCCGGACCAATCGTTGAGCAGCGGCTACGCAGGATCCGCGTGCGCTATTGTGAACGCATTACCCTCTCTGTCGATGGGGTCGAAGTCGAAGACACGTTGCCGTTCTACGCTTTTGCCGACGACACACTGCCGACCTTGGTAATCGGTGACGGAGCGACGCTGGACTGGTCGACGCTCTCGGACGCGGCACCGCATCTATCTAACCTGCTCGACCGTCGTATGCGCTCGCTCGAGATGCTGTTACTGCGACTCGCCGCCAAGGGTGGTTCGACCGAGCCCACACAGAGACCGTCGGATGCCGTGCTTGCGCGCGCGCTTGGATGCGGGGTGGATCTGGTCCGTGATCACACGCTCGCCTCGCGCACCGATGAAGCTTTCGTCCTCAATCGACTCCTGCCGGTGTTGGCCTGCTATATCGGCGTCGAGGCGGCACGCGGTTTACTATACGCAATCGTTATCCCAGCAAGCAGAGCAGCCTTGCAGCTCCACCTCGCGCAGTATGCGTTGGAACTGCCGGTCGACGCGGACGAACTGCTCGACGTTATTTTGGAGGCCCCCGATCTTGCCGAGGCGCGGCGCCGTCTCGATCTCGACTACGCCGCGCTCAATCGGGTGTTGTCGGCACTCGACATGCCCATCCTCTCGAATGAAGCAGAGCTTCGAAGGCTCTTCGACACATGGCGGGACGAGTTGAGATCAGGAGCGGTTGATCGCCTGCGTCGATACTACATGCCGGCTTACGAGGCGGGCGAGTCGATCCAGGATTATGTCGATCGCAGATCGCTCGAGTTCGTTGTGTTTCCAACCGACTGGGTCGTCGACCGCGAAAACCTGGAGCGAGCGGCGGTAGCCGAACTCATCGACGCGAACTTGACAGCATTGATCGGCGAAGACGTTCCGCGCGAACTGGAGGAGCTCGTTACCGTTCGTATGCACGGACGCCGAACCCTGACGCGCTTTATCGATGAGGCGGCGAGCGTCGTGAAAGCATGGTGCTTTCGCGAGAAGAAGGCCGCTGGTCTGTGGGACGCTGGCAGTCTCGAAATGATGAAGATCCTCGACCAAAAGGGCCTATTGGACTTCGCGCCGATCGCGGCTGGCGCGGAGATATCACATCTCTCCCGAGCCGGTTTGTGGCCTGACAAGATGCCTGAAACCGTCGCACTCAAAACACTGACCCTTGATCCTGACGATCTGCTGGGCGAAAAACGTCGCGCCGAGGAGCGCCGCGCGGAGGAAGCCCGAAGCCGGCGCCTGATCAGCTTCGCCAATATCGAGCTCGACACCGGCGCCAAGGACTTCGCCACGCGGCTGATCGAGATCGCCGAGGCACAGATGACCGACGGCCAATGGCTTAAGCGATCGCGCAGACGTTTCACTCTCGCCGAGATGCTGAAGTCCGATCCTTCCAAGTCGGGCGGCCCGGGGGGCCGAGGAGGCAGGAGGCCTCGCAATGATCGGGTCACGGAGGATACCAAGACCGCCATGGGTATCGCGAGCGAATATCTCGCAAGCCGGTTTCTCGCCGAGAAGCACAAGGCCCGGTTCAACGATTCCTGCTGGGTGTCTCGCAATCGCGAAACCATGATGACCGACGCCGATGGCGAGGACTGGCATGGCTTCGACTTCAGGGTGCGAACCGTGGAGACGGAATGGCGCTACGAGGTCAAGTCTAGCCTCGACGAGAGTTTCGAGTTTGAGTTCACGCAGAACGAAATGCGCGTGGCGGCGGAGTGCGCAGCGGACGGCCCTCGGAAATATCGGATCCTTTATGTGCCGTTCGTTTTCAGCCCCGACGACTGGCGCGTGATGGAATTGCCAAATCCCATGTCCGAAGCGAGTCGGCAGCTATTTAGGGCGATCGGCTCCGGCGCGACGCGGTTCAAGTTCCAGGCGAACTGATGGCTGAGTTGAGCTACCGCGCCGCAACTGGCGGTAGCTTTTCATCTCAATCGGCTGCGGATTTCACCGGTCGTCTCTTGCGTTGGCGGACGTCCGGCACGGGTGCGATCTGCGCACGGCCCTTAAAGAGATAAGTCTGGCGGCGCTGCTCCAGCCACGCCTTGATATCCTTCAGGTCCCACACCACGCATCGCTCTTTCGATGCCATCAGCGTTGACACGCCCACGGTCTTCGAGACTGCGCACTACAGCGTCGAGCGCCGCTGAATGCTCGACGATGATCGCTTTTGCCCGTTGAAAGCTGACGTCGAGTAACGTTGCGATAGTGCGGCGGAGGGATGGGTCGACGCGGACACGGGCCTGCACGTCTGCGGAACGCCTTGATGACAGATAGACGAGATCCTCGCCGAGTCCCAACGAGACCTCCATTGTGGCTGCGATCAGCGTCGCCTGATGAAGATCGGAGCCTTCTTCGCCGCCACCTCCATCTGCATAGTCGCCAAAGACAACCTGTTCGGCCGCGATGCCCGCAAGAAGGATCGTGATCTGCGCTGAATACGAGACTTTCCCGCGATTTCGAGCCGGATCCCGCTGGAAGGTCGTTATGCCAAATGAACCGTCCGGTCCGACCTCCCGGAAGACCTGACAATCGATCAAACTGCTTCCTGCTTGCCGGCCGAGAATATGTCCGACGATAGCGTGTCCTGCTTCGTGGACACAGGCCTCATGGAATGCCTGTTTGGATTGCGTAATTCTGGGTGGAATCCCCTGCTGCAAGTCGGCAAAGATCAACGGACGGCGTTCAGAGCGCGCTTTCCGTCGTGCGTCTCTCACAATCTGTTCGATTACGGCTCCGGAAGCACCATCAAGTCGAGCAGCAAGACCTGCCAGATCTCCGGAAACAATGTTGTCTCGAAGGTGGTGGCATAGAATCCCAAGCCGGGCATCAGCATCCGGCAGCTGGATCCTGACGTGCTTTCCCAATCGACCTGGCCGGAGGATGGCCTTGTCGATCTTATTCGGCATGTTGGTGGCGCCGACGACTACGACGCCTTCTCTTCCGTCTATGCCATCAAGACATTCCAGGAATGCATTGATGACCTCTCGCGCGTAGTTTTCGTTCTTTTCATCAAGGCTTTCGCGATCGCCGAAGGAGTCGAGCTCGTCGATGAAGAGAATGCAAGGCGAATCCAATATCGCGTCGCTAAATGCCTTCCTCATTGCCTTCAATAAATCGCCTAGGTGACCTTTCGCTTGCCAGCGGGCGAGCGAATGAATGTGAATGGGCACTTCGCAGGTCACGGACAACGCCTGTGCGAAGGTTGTCTTGCCTGTTCCACTAGGGCCGCTCACTAGAGCTCCCCGATCAACATCAGCCCAAGGCAACCGTCCAGTTCGGTAATCATTCAGGTCTTGCGCGAGTTCACGTCCCCATACAGCGGCTTCACCGAGACCGTGGAGATCGTCGAGTCTTGGCTTCCCGGACGTAGATCGTGGTTCGGATCGAACGGTCTCTTCGTACCGCAATCTCTTGAGACTCCGCACCATGTGCTGAACACTCCGCCCTTGTTTGATCAAGACGCTTAATAGCAAAAGCGGTTTGCCGATCATCGCAACCAGAGTGTCGTCCGGAAGAGTGACTATTCCGACAGCACGAGTGGATGCCATCACGGCCCTTAAATCAACAGGCAGCAAATTCACGATGCCATCTGCTGCGAGGTGGAAGAACGACGGAAAACTATCAACATTGGAGGCAAAACCCAATACATGCTTATTGACGGCCAACATCGCCATCACCTCTGTCTCATGCGGGCGTCTAGCAGACCCGCTATCATCCCAGAGCAAGATGCCCGGCCGGACATCGTCAGTCACCCGAGATCGAGTTAAAAAGAGATTTCGAGCGGCTTGGGAAAATGCTTCAATGTCAGCCGGATTGTTTACGATAAATCCGATGGTGCACGGACAACCTGCCAAGCAGTGGTGCAGATTTTCGTGCCGCATAGATCGAACAAGAAGATTTCGCGCCACCGTGAGTCCAACATCCGTGGGACGATGGTTTTTAGTTGGAGCAAATCGTGGCAGTGGACGAATTCGGTTCACTAATCTTTTCATAGGATACCTGAGCGCGAGTAAGTCCGGATGGCTAACGTCGTGGTGATTAGACGCTGGTTTTACGAGAAGTTGCAGTCAACTAACTCCATCAGATTTCTCATTGAGAAAAACACCATCCGAGTATGTGTAAAAGCGGTTAGGACGAGTATCTGCTGTCGTTCGGGCGCCCAAGACGATACCAGCGAGAAATAGTGCGCGCGTAACCCAACTCTTCATAAATGACACAAAGATCGCTCGTAATAATGCGACGTCCGTTGCCCGGCAGGCGCGGATGGTCCGCAACCTCGCCAGCAAGGCAGGTCGCATGCCGAGACGTTCGAATCCAGTTGGTGAGAACCGGGGCATTTTGGCCCACATTGAAATGGCCATCGGCCAGCATCATGAGATCGGTAGCCAAACGCTGGAGGCGATCGACCTCGGCCGCCAATTGAAAGACATCCATTTTACGCTCGGTTGAAAATTCGAACATGTGAACTCCGAGTTTTAAGCGAATGAGACATAAGAGGAGGCTTTAGTTATTGTGATCGGCCAATGCCTTCATGGCAGCGCGAGCGAGCAGGATGGCCGCGTCGCTTATGACGTCGCTGCAAAAGAAATTGCTCCCATTTATTAAATGGTCGAGCTTCTTTCGCGGGATCTCCGGAATGCCGGGCATTAATATCGATGGTGACGATGAGCTAGACAGCACTTCCTCACTGAAAGGTGCCATCTTCAAAGCCAAGCTTCGTTTTGAAATGGCGCGGGGCCAAGCGTTCGGAAGAATCCACGCTGCCGACGGTCGGGCAGGCGACCATTCATCGTGGGGATCGACAAGCCTCG
>Ga0247729_10000615_pt1 | contig 14404 bp, 14 predicted proteins | sample UWRJL133311R2_FD_180958 | JGI IMG/M metagenome (GOLD analysis project Ga0247729, IMG submission 180958) | Plant litter microbial communities from Arlington Agricultural Research Station in Wisconsin, United States - UWRJ-L133-311R-2 | ecosystem: Environmental > Terrestrial > Plant litter >... | reverse complement strand
GGATTCCCGACACGGATGCCGAGCCCCCGGGCGCAGACCTCTTCATTTTCGAGGCGGACGAGCTCCAGGCCCTCGTGACCGAAGAGGTCGGTGGCTCGGCCCTGTTCGCTTCGCGGTTCCGCGAGTGCGCCGCTCGCGCCCTGCTGCTCCCGCGCTACAACCCCGGCCGTCGGTCCCCGTTGTGGCAACAGCGCCAGCGCGCGTCACAGCTTCTCGAGGTCGCGCGCAAGTACCCCAGCTTTCCCATCGTTCTCGAAACCGTGCGCGAAGTGCTGCAAGACGTCTACGACCTGCCCTCGCTCGCCTCTCTCGCCGGCGAAATCGCGAGCCGCCGCATCCGCATCGTCGAGACCGAGACCGAGGTTCCGTCCCCGTTCGCCCGGTCGCTGCTCTTCGGCTACGTCGCGGCCTTCATGTACGAGGGCGATTCGCCCCTCGCCGAGCGCCGGGCAGCAGCGCTCTCCCTCGACGCGACCTTGCTCGCCGAGTTGCTCGGCCGCGCTGAACTGCGAGAGCTTCTCGACGCCGGCGTCATCGAGCAGACCGAGCTCGAGCTGCAGCGCCTGGTCACCGACCGCAAGGCCAAGAACGTCGAGGGCATCGTCGACCTGCTTCGTCTGCTCGGGCCGCAGAGCGTCGACGAACTCGTCGAGCGCACGGTCGACGAAGAGGCTGGCGCGGTAGTCGGCTGGCTCGACGAGCTGCGCGCGACGGGTCGCGTCATCCCGGTCGGCATCGCCGGGGACGCCCGCTGGGCAGTCATCGAAGACTCCGCCCGCCTGCGCGACGCCCTCGGCGTCCCACTGCCGGTCGGCGTCCCCGTCGCCTTCACCGAGCCCGTCGCCGACCCGCTCGGCGACCTCATCGCCCGCTTCGCTCGCACGCACGGCCCATTCACGCTCGCTGCGGCATCCGCCCGGTTCGGCCTCGGCACCGCGGTCGTACTCGACACTCTCCGCCGACTCGCCACCCAACGACGGGTTGTCGAGGGCGAGTTCCGCCCGGGAGCAACCGGCGCCGAGTGGTGCGACTCCGAAGTGCTGCGCCGGCTGCGCAACCGGTCGCTCGCCGCGCTCCGTCACGAGGTCGAACCGGTCGACCCCGCCACGTTCGGCCGCTTCCTGCCCGCGTGGCAGAACGTCGGGGGCACGCTGTCGGGGATCGACGGTGTCGCGCACGTCATCGACCAACTCGCCGGTGTCGCGCTGCCGGCATCCGCATGGGAGACACTCATTCTTCCCGCGCGTGTGCGCAACTACTCCCCGGCCTGGCTCGACGACCTCACGCTCACCGGCGAGGTCATCTGGGCCGGCGCTGGTTCGCTTGCGGGCAACGACGGCTGGGTCAGCCTGCACCTTGCTGATTCGGCTCCACTCACCCTTCCCGAACGCCTCGAGCCACTGCCCGAGGGCGAGTTGGCCACGAAAATCCTCGAGTCGCTCGCCGGAGGCGGCGCGTACTTCTTCCGCCAGCTCTCCAACGCCGTCGGCAGCATGGACGACAAAGAGCTGCAGACCACCCTGTGGGACCTCGTCTGGGAAGGACTCGTCACCAACGACACGTTTGCCCCGCTGCGCGTGCACCTGGGCGGAACCGTGAAAAAGCGCACGCCGTCTCCCTCGCGCGCCCGCAGCTTCAGCACCCGCACCCGGGCGTCGATGCCCAGCGCCGGAGGCCCGCCGAGCGTCGGCGGACGCTGGTCGCTGCTGCCCGCGCCGGCTCTCGAGACGACGATCCGCGCCAAAGCCAACGCCGAGCTCCTGCTCGAGCGTCATGGAGTCGTCACTCGCGGGGCCGTCGTCAATGAAGGCGTGCGCGGCGGGTTCGCACTTGTCTACAAGGTGCTGAGCGGGTTCGAAGAAACCGGCCGTGCACGCCGCGGTTACTTCATCGAGGGCCTGGGCGGCGCACAGTTCGCCACCGGGCCGACTGTCGACCGCTTGCGCAGCTTCGTGCGCGACGAGGATTCCCGCGACGAACCGGTCGCCGTGACCCTGGCCGCCACCGACCCAGCCAACCCGTATGGAGCGGCGCTCGCCTGGCCTCCGACCGAGGGCTCCACAGAAGACGGCCCGCGCGGCCATCGTCCCGGGCGAAAAGCCGGAGCGGTTGTCGTCCTCGTCGACGGCGAACTCGGCCTCTACCTCGAGCGCGGCGGCAAGACGGCACTCACCTTCGGGCTCGGCGAGGCGCAACTGGCTGCGGCATCCGCCTCGCTGGTCCGCGCGGTGCGCGAGCGCATCGGCAAGGCACGCATCGATAAGGTCAACGGCGACTTCGTCATCGGCACCCCCCTCGGTGACGCTCTCGTCGAGGCCGGGTTCCTGCTGTCACCCCAGGGACTGAGGCTCCGTGCCTGAGGGTGACACCGTCTACCTCTCGGCGAAGAATCTGAATGCGGTGCTCGCGGGGGAGCAGCTGACGCGGTGCGACATCCGGGTTCCCGCCTTCGCCACCGTCGACCTGACCGGGGAGATCGTCGACGAGGTCGCAAGCCGCGGCAAGCACCTGCTCATGCGCATCGGCGATTTCACCATCCACAGCCATCTCAAGATGGAGGGATCGTGGCACCTCTACCGCCACGGCACATCCTGGAAGCGCCCCGCTTACCAGGCCAGGGCGATACTCGAGACTGCCGACTGGGTCGCCGTCGGCTTCGACCTCGGCCTGCTCGAGGTGGTCGATCGCGACGCTGAAGAGCGGGTCGTGGGCTATCTCGGCCCCGACCTTCTCGGCGCCGACTGGGATGCGGATGTCGCACTCGCGAACCTGCTCGCCGTACCGGAACGTGAAGTCGGGCTCGCACTCCTCGACCAGCGCGTGCTCGCCGGGCTCGGCAACGTTTACCGGGCCGAGTTGTGCTTCCTTCGCGGAATCCTGCCCACCCGCCCGGTCGGCGAGGTCGAGCACCCCGAGAAACTCATCGCCCTCGCTTCGCGGCTCATCCAGGCCAACAAAGACCGCTCGACGCGGACCACGACCGGACGCCTCACCGGTCAGACCTCGTGGGTGTACGGCCGGGTCGGACGCCCGTGCCTGCGCTGCGGAACACGCATCGAAGAAGGTGAGCTCGGAGAAACCGAGTTGCAACTGCGCAATACCTTCTGGTGCCCGGTCTGCCAGACCTGAGTTCCCCGTAATGGGGGTGTGAATTCCCGTGTCTCAAAAGTGAGTATTCCTGTAGGGTGACCGGAGCCGGTCTGGTTCCGGGTACTCCAGGGGACAGATCATGACCGAGGCCTTTACTCGCAGCCCGGCAGAAGTCGCTCCTGCGACCGACACAACTTCTGCAGCTCCGCAGCCCCCGGTCGCCCCGAAGTATGGCGAGCTCGCCCCGCCGACTCCCGCCGACAAGGACTAGCCGCAGCATCTGCGCCCCCTCGTAACGTCCGCGCCGGTTCGACCCGGCGCCGATGTGACAGACGGCCGCGCGAGCGGTCAGGCCCGGCGACCTCGCCACTTCGCCGCGCTGACGAACAGCACGCCGATCGCCGTGGCCAAGCCGAGGCCCACCACGATTACGGCACCCACCGTGGCAGCCTGCACGGTCACGAAATCGAGCTCGGTCGCGATGTCCGGCGACAGAAATCGCCCGCGCAGCCACTGCAGTCCGCCCAGCCCGCCCACGACAAGAACGACACTGATGACGGTGAGTCCGATCAGGAACGGGTTGCGGCCGGGCACATACTCGACGGCCGGCGTCGCCTGCACGTCTTCGGCCTCGGGGAGCGCCGACGCGACAGGCGCACCACCCAGACCGAGTGCGTCGCTGCCGCTGAAACGGGGCTCGACTGCCTCCGGCTGGGCGTATCCCTGGGTGGGCGCGGGTGGCAGCGTCGATCGCACCGGGTTGGTGGGCAGGTAGCCGGTGGGCTGCGGCGCCCGCGTGGTGACCTCGCCCTCGAAGCCGCGCTGGAAAGCCCGGTCGAATCGCGGGTCGAACTCGGTGTTGCCTTCGCCTGCCATTGCATCCCCTAACGGTCTCCCTGAGCCTAGCCGGGCGAGACGACGGCGAACAGGATCGGGCTCGCTTTCTGTTAAAAGCTCAGCTAGACCTACGACGGCCTTTGTTATCGTCGCGGCGGTTTAACCGGCCGCGGTGATAACAAGACGGCGCGGCGGCGATCAGACCGGCCGCATCAACTCCGGGCCATCTCCGACCACTGGGCCGACCTCGAAGAACTCGAGACGCTCCGCCACCGGAGCGGATGCTGCGACAGCAGCATCGACGAAAGACTGGTCACCGGTTACGTCAGTGCTCAGCCACTCGCTCCAGAACTCCCGCGGCAGCGGGACCGGGTTGCGATTGTGGATCGGTGCCAGGTGCGGGACAGCGTCCATGGTGAGAATCGTCGTCGACAGCACCCACCGATCCTCGTCGTCATCGGCCACCGCGGGGTTCTTCCACCACGAATACAGGCCGGCGAACCCGATCATGCCCTGCGGATCGTGGATGAAGTACGGCGTCTTCGTTTTTCCTTCGGTGTGCCACTCGTAGTACCCGGTGGCCGGCACAATGGCACGCTTCGACTTCACTGATGCTGCGAACGTCGCCTTCTCGGCGGCAGTCTCGGCACGCGCGTTGAACGTCGGCACCTTGAGCTTCAGCTCTTTCGACCAACCGGGCACAAGTGACCACCGCGCGAGCTCGAGACGTCTCACGAGCTCGCCGGTCTTGGTCGACTCGATCACGACGGGGACCGGGTCGGTGGGGCGGATGTTCCAGCCGGGGCGCCAGTCGTTGGGGTTGCCCCCGGTCGCCATGAACTCCTCGATGAGTTCGTTGACCTCACTATCGACAGCAAATCGCCCGCACATGACCTCAACGCTACGCTGGGCATCCGACATCGCCCAGCGTCGCTTTCATCGCACCCGAACCGGCTGCGCACTCCGCCCCGAACTGGGGGACGCTAAAACCATTAGCAATTGTCGCGGAAACCCTAAACTGGCGCCATCCTGCCCTCCTCGAATCCGGAGCCCTCCCTGTGACCACAGCCACCACCACCGATGACAAGCCCCGCTTCGGCAGCTTGTTCAGCCGAAACGTCGAACTTCTCGTTGCGATCCTTCTTGGTCTCGTCTCGATCGTCACGGCGTACGCGTCGTTCCAGTCCGCTCTCTACGACAGCACGATGGCTGGCGAGTACGCCACAGCGAACACCCTGTCGACGCAAGCCGAGTCGCTGTACCTGGAGTCGAACCAGACCTATATCCAGGACGTCCAGCTCTACAACACGATCAACGCGCTGAAGATCGAAATCGACAGCGAAGACGCCGAGACCGCGTTCCTGGCACAGGCGAAGTACGACGCCCTGACCTTCCAGTCGGTGTCGGAAGAGCTGTCGACGGCCATTGCCGACGCGGAGGCGCAAGACGAAGCCGAGCCCGATTTCTACCACAGCCCGTTCTCGACCGACGCCTACAACGAGTACCTCTACTCCGGCTACGAAGAGACCAACGCCCAGTCCATCGCTGCACGCGACGCGGGCGACGTGGCCAACGGCCTGAGCGACAAACTCACCCTCTACACGGTTCTCATGTCGATCTCGCTGTTCCTGCTCGGTATCGCCGCGGTAGTCCGTGGCCTGCGCACCCAGCTGATCCTCGGCTCGGTCGCCGTCGTGATCTTCGGCGTCTCCGCGGTGCTCACCGCGCTCATCCCCGCGGTATCGCTCTAGGTCTACAGCATCACGGATGGCCCCGCACGAGAGTTGTGCGGGGCCATTTTTCTGTGCGGGAGGGTGTGGCGCAAGAACTCTGGCAATTTCCGCAATAGCGAGAGACGAGGGGTTACGGGCATCGATTCGCGGGGCTAGCTTGTCGGGATGACTGGACACCCCGACCACAAGCAGAACCCGAATTCGACCGAGCAGGGCAGTCATGACCCTGAAACCGAGGAAGATACTGCATCTGGCGGCCCCGCCGACTGATACCTAGCACCAGCTCTTTTTCGGCAGCTCGGTCCTCAGTGGAGGACAAGCTGTGCAATTTCGACGTTTCGGCGGTGTCGCCGTTGTAGTCGCACTACTGCTACCCGCGGGAATCGTCGCGGGTTCGGGCATGGCGCATGCGCCGGAGCCATCGCGGGCCTCGCAGTCGGACGTGGTGGACTTCGGCAGCGACTGGCGTTTTCATTCCGGCTCTCGCCCCGCCGACTCCTGGCGGTTCGTCCGCCAGGACTGGGAATCGGGCACTGCCCCATTCGGCGTCGGCAGTGACACCGGGCCGAGGAAGACGGCCATCGACGGCACCGAGACGGGCACGGTGTACTTCCAGAAGTCATTCGGGCTCGCCGACGTCCCTGAAGCTGGCCTCGAACTCACGACGTGGGCAGACGACGGCATAGTCGCCTACGTCAATGGAACCGAGATCGCCCGGCGCAACCTCCCGACCGGTCCCATCCGCGCGGCCACGCGGGCAAGCTCCCGCCCATCGTCGGTGGCTGCCCAGCGCGCATCGTCACGATTCGCCATCCCCGCAACCGCGCTCGACCCCGGCACGAACGTCATTGCGGTCGAGGTGCACGCGGCATCGCCCGGCACCGACAACCTGTCATTCGATGCTCGCATCGGCGCCGTCTCGCCGACCGGGCCCGCACCGACGCCGGGCTACCTCGCCGGTTGGGGCTCGCCGTCCGTCAGTGACGACTTCACCTACGTCGACCCGGCAACCGGCGATCCCGGAATCGACCCGTCGATCTGGAATGTGCGCGGGCGCGACGATCTCGGGCTCTTGCCGGATGCCGCAGTCGCGAACCGCGGGCAGGTCTCGGTCGACGACGAAGGCATCGCCCATCTCCGCGCGAGGTGGCTGGACGAGCCCGTCATCCGGCCCGACGACCAGGACGGACCACACAGGTTGTGGCACGAGACCAGCTATCTCGACCAGCGTGTTCTCGAGAAGGGCGACGCGAGCTATGCGCAGAAGTACGGCCGGTGGGAGATCCGGGCGAAAGTGCCGTCCGGCCCGCGCACCTACGGATCGCTTGCGGCTTTCTGGTTGCGCAACGAGAAGTCGGGCGAGATCGACATCATGGAGGCCTGGGGATACAACCTCATCGGCAAGAGCCGGCAGCGCGTCGACACCGCAACGACGACCGTGCATACGAAGACCGCGGGCAACGGCGATGCATACGCCTGGACGCAGTCCGACTACGGCGCCGAGGTCCCGGTCTGGAAGGACTTCCACACCTGGGCTTTCGAGTACACGCCTGACTATGCCGCCCTGTTCGTCGACGACGTACAGCTCGTGCGCGTGACGCCCGAAACGCATCCGCTGCTCTGGAGCACGCGGTATTTCTCTTCTCCGTTGCACGTGCGGTTGAACCTGCACGTCGGTTCGTCGGAGAAGTTCTGGGGGTTGCCCGACCCCGCTCATCGCAGTTGGACGCAGAACCTCGATTTCCAGGTCGATCACGTCCGGATCTGGAAATTCATCGGCACCCGATAACCCCCGAGCGACAAGGAGCGACACGCCGTGAACGAAGCAAAATCGCGAACATTAGCAAAAAACTTTTCCGCAGGGAACCCCTTTTCAAAATCACTGGTCAGGTACAGGATTTTCGATAACTGTCGTGCAGCTGGGGGGCTTGGCGCGCTATTTGTCGTGGGGGAACACAGGCATTTGCCAGCTTCAACACTCAACTTAGTTCACGTCCATACGCCCCCAATCGGGGGGCGTCCCCGTGTGGGCACACCATCCCCGAGTTATCCCAGGGAGTGCGCGTGCGCAAAAAACTAGTAGTTCCAGTCCTGATCATCGGCGGCCTCCTCGGCGCCATGGTCGCACCGACCATGGCGGCGTCAGCCGCCACCGAGAGTACGACAGTCTTCGATTTCGGCAGCACGTGGGGCAATAAACGCGCCACGACCGTGTCTGCCACGTGGAAGACCGATCCCTCCTGGACCGTGAGCAAAGCCCCATTCGGCTTCGGCACGGGCACCGGCGCCATCACGACAAAGCTGAAGAACGACTTCACCACGAAGCCGCTCGCCAGCTACTTCAAGAAGGCGTTCGCGCTCGCTTCGGTTCCCGCAAACGGCCTCAAGATCGAGAGCTGGGCCGACGACGGAGTCATCGTCTTCGTCAACGGCACCGAGGTGACCAGGAAGAACCTGCCGACCGGCACCATCGGCCTGAACAGCTACGCGACCAAGGCTCCGCAGTCGGCTGCGGCCCGCGCGGCCCACTTCACTGCCGCCGTCCCGGCGTCGGTGCTGAAAGCCGGCACGAACGTCGTTCAGGTGCAGGTCCAGTCGAACTACCGCAACACGCCGAACGTCACCTTCGACGCCAAGCTGACGACGGTTCCCGCGACAACACCGCCGGTGGTCACCCCTCCGCCCGTGACCCCGCCGGTAACACCGCCCGTGACTCCGCCGGTCACGCCTCCGGTAACCGACACCGGTTACGTCGAAGGCTGGGGAACCCCGACCTGGCGTGACGAGTTCACCTACGTCGATCCCGCCACCGGCACGCCCGCGATCGATCCCACCAAGTGGAACGTGCGGTCGCGCAGCGACCTCGGACTGCTGCCGGATGCAGCGATCCCGACCAAGAGCCAGGTGACCGTGGACAACTCCGGTGTCGCCCACCTCAAGGCCGACTGGCTCGACACTCCTGAGACGCGTTCTTCCGGACCGACCCTGACCCACAAGACCGGCTACATGGACCAGCGCGTCCTCAAGTCGGGCGACGTGAGCTACGGCCAGAAGTACGGCCGCTGGGAGATCCGCGCGCAGGTTCCGACCGGACCGCACACCTACGGTTCGCTCGCTGCCTTCTGGCTGCGTAACGCCAACTCGGGTGAGATCGACGTTATGGAATCGTGGGGTTACAACGAGGCCGGGATCAACGGCCAGCGCCTCGGAAGCGCCACGACAACGGTGCACAGCCAGACCTCGGGTGCGGGAAACGTCAGCTACAAGTGGGATCACATCCAGTACGGTTCGCCCAAGGACCTGTGGAAGGAATACCACGTCTGGGCGTTCGAGCTGACCCCGACCTACATGTCGATCTTCATCGACGGCAAGAAGCTCGCGACGGCCACCCCGGCCACCCACCCCAACCTGTGGAACTCGAGCTACTTCAACTCGCCGCTGGCGGTGCGTCTGAACCTGCACGTCGGAGCATCGACGATGTACTACGGAATGCCTGACGTGAACCACAAGGAGTGGACGCAGAACCTCGACTTCAAGGTCGACTACGTGCGCATCTGGCCCTACACGGCCTAGAGCAGATCACGAAGGCTAGTAGAGGAGCCTGATCCGGGGGGATCAGAAAGTGATCCGGGGGGATCACGACACACGGGCCGGTGCGGCTGTCGACAGACAGCTTCACCGGCCCGTGCCTTTCGGGGTCGACGACGCCCCATTGGATTCTTCTTGCCCGACGTCGCTGGTCGTTTGTACGCTGGGCGAGCAGGGCCGGCTGCTTCGCGAGAGGAGCATCCATGGCCATGCATCACCAGGCGCGCGACGGGGTAGCCGCAGCGCAGCGGGCCAGGGGAAGCTACACGCCGAACTGGCACCCGGTGCTCGCCGCCGTCGAGATCGAACCGGGACACTGGCAGATGTGCGACGAAGACGGGGTCCCGTACGGCGTCATCCGGTTGATCCGCATCTCGGGCGAGGTCGGCTACCGCGCCGTGACCTGGGCACCGGACTCGTCTTCGCGCGAACTCATCGGCTACTTTCGTACCCTGCGCGCATCGGCCGAGGCCGTGCACCGCAGGTTCTTGCGCTCGCACGGCCAGTCCGGTCCGGTGAATGGGCGGCCACCGGGAGCCTGAGCGTCGGTTCGGCGAGAGGACCGGGAGAGCGGTGTTACTCGGAGAGTCGGCGCTTCTGCACTTCAGCCTCGAGGCGCTGGATGCGCGCCTGCTTCTCGTGGAAAGCGATCTCGCGCTCGAGCTGCGCGAGTTCCTCTTCGGTGCTGCGGCTGCGGGTTTCCTGCGCCGCGGCCACCACCTCATGGCGGCGCGGGTCACCGAAGCTGCCCAGCGCAGAAGTGGTTCCGTATTCCCTGCCGACAGCGAACCAGACGATGCTGCCGACCACGGGCAGCAGGATGACGATGATGATCCAGCCGAACTTGGGCAGGTGGCGCACCTGGCCCTCTTGCCGGGTGATGATGTCGATCAATGCGGCAGCAAACAGCACCAGCGTCACTGCGGAGATCACCGTATACAACATGAGCCATAGTCTATTCGCCACCCCGTCTCCGGCAACAGCCTTGACATCCGCCCGCCCCATCCCCGGCCGCTCACGTCGTCCGTCCCGGGTTTGTGTGTTTTTGCGGGTTGTAGCGCTCTCAACCCGCAAAAAGACACAAACCCGGGGACGGGAGGTAGGGGAAGGGTCGGTGGCGGGAGATACGCTGCCGAGACAGCGCCGGTCCAGGCGGCGCGCCCTACGTCGGAACGGAGCCGCATGATCCAGCACTGCGCCGCCGTGTCCCCCGCCGGCGACGCCTGCCCCGCGCCCGCCGTCGACGGTGCGCCGCTGAACCTCTGTGCCGCGCACCTGCACGCCGCCCACGACTGGGTCGAGCGCGACGTCGGCGTCGCCGACACCCTGCCGTCGCCCTGCCTGGCCTGCGGCTCGCGGCTCGGCGTGCGGTATCCGTCCGGCTGGTTGTGTGCGATCTGCGAGTGGAAGGTCGGCGAGGTTCCGGATGCAACGATCACTCCGCCGCGGGTGGACGTCGTGTACTACATCCGCTTCGGCGACCGGATCAAGATCGGCACGTCGGCGAACCCGCGCCAACGCCTCGCCACGCTCTGGCACGACGAACTGCTCGCCTTCGAACGCGGCGATCGGCGGGTTGAGCAACGACGTCACGCCCAGTTCGCGGAACACCGGATGGCCCGCACCGAGTGGTTCGCCGCGCAGCCGTCGTTGCTCGAGCACATCGCCCAGCTCAGCGCGGGCGTCGAGGACCCGTGGGATCTCCACCGACGCTGGGTCAGCGAGGCTATCGCGCGCCAGGCCTGACGCGAGACCCCGCCGGAATCACGAGGCGAACGAACGTCGATAGGCGCCGACGAACAGCTCGCCGCGCAGCTGGGCAAGGGTGTCGTCGAGGCGGTCCATGAGGGTGGGGGTCACCCCGGACGCACACAGGTCGTACGGCCCGAGCGGTTGTAGTTTGCCGAGCCGGATGCGGATGACCTCCCACCCGGCAGCACGAATCGCGCGATCCTTACGCAGGTCGGTTTCTTGGCGCCTGCCCACGTGCTCGAGGCCGTGGCGGCCGATGGTGTCGAGTTCGACGGCGATCCGCAGCTCGCTGAGCACGAGATCCGGCCAGACTTCGAGATGCGAGAAGAACGGCTTGGCGACGCGGATGGCGGTGAACCGCAGGTCGAAGTCGTAGCGCTGGGAGATCCGGTGACGCAGGTCGCCCTCGACCGCTGAGGCGGGCTTGGGTGCCCAGGGGCTGACGAACGGGTCACCGACGGCGTACCGGTCTGCGGCCGCGGCGGCGTGACGGCAGACCAGGCACCGCCTGCCGCCGAGGACCTTCTCGATCGACGACTCGTAGGTTCCGTGGCCGCGCGCGCACTGCCAGCGGTACTTCGCGACAGTCGTCGTCTCGATGGCCAGGTCGTCCCGGCGCGAGGGAGTCACCAGCTCCAGCAGTTTTTCGCGGGTCATCGCCGCGCCATCGAGTCGGCGGCACAGGTAGCAACGGTCGTCATCGGCCTGCTCGACGCGGCGCGGATCACGCGGGTGGCCGCAGGAGTAGAAGCTCTCGGCGGATGTTGCGGCATCCGAGGGTCGCCGCACCGGCCGAGCTACGGCGAGCGCGGCACACTCCGGGCACCACGACGAGCGGCGGCGTTCCCGGCCCGGCCGGTTGCGTTGCTCTTCGGGTGTCGCCACGAACAGGTGGCCCACTTCGCACTGCCAGGTCAGGTAGACCTCGGCCGCCGGCGGCACCTGGGTGAGCATGACCCAGTGGTTGAGATCAGCGTGGTACTGGCGGATGAGCACGGGATACCGCTCCCAGTCTGCCCGGTAGGTGCCGACCGCGTACGGTACCTCGACGCCCTTACTGAACTGGCGTCGCGCCCACCACGACTCGACATTCTCCGGCACTTGCCCTCCCGTGGGCAGGCTAGCGGCAGCTACCGTCACTCGCCTCGGTCGCGGATGGCGAGCGCTAGTCGTTCGGACTGATGAGGCAGAACGGATGCCCGGCCGGGTCGAGGTAGACCCGGAAGGTCGGCTGTTCAGAACCGGTCCGGGTCGCGCCGAGCGCGAGCACGGCAGCCTCGCCCACATCGAGGTCGTCGACCTTCACGTCGAGGTGGAGCTGCTGCGGAACCTCCTGGCCCGGCCACTCGGGTGCCCGGTAGTTCTCGACCTGCTGGAACGCCACGATCGGGCGCCCCTGCGGACCGATGAGCTCGATCCAGTCCCCGTCCCCCGGCACCTTGCGCATCCCGAGCACTTCGGAGTAGAAATCCGCGAGGCTGTCCGCGTCGGGGCAGTCGAAAACGATGACGTCCAGTGTGCCGATCATGGCGACACTGTAAGCGATCGGCCGGGCTGGAAACAGGGGTTGCCCGCCCCGGCAGTCCGGCGCGGACAACTCCAGCGGTCGCCTACCTGAAGTAGTAGCCAGCCTCGAGATCGTCACGAAGGGTCGGATGCGTGGGCGTCCAGCCCAGCAGCTGCTGGGTCAGGGCACTCGATGCCGGGATGTCCTGGCCGAAGAACGCGCCGATCCAGCCGAAGTGCGCCGGGGCGGCATCCGGAGCGATCGACTCGACCGGCAGCCCGAGGTGGCTGCCGACGAGCTCGGCGATCTCGCGCGTGGCGATGCCCTGCTCGGCAATGCCGTGGACAACGGAACCGGCCGGCGCTTTCTCGAGCGCGAGCCGCACCATCCGCGCGGCATCGGCACGGTGCACGGCCGGCCAGCGGTTCGAGCCGTCGCCGACATATCCAGAGATGCCCTTCTCGCGGGCGACAGTGACGATCGTCGAGACGAACCCGTGGTCTCCCTCACCGTGCACCGTGGGAGCAAACCGCAGTGCAACCGACCGGACTCCGCGGTCGGCGTAGTCAAGGGCGAACCGTTCACTGCCTCCCCGCGGAGCGTCCGGACCGGTCATCGGCGAGACATCGGTCTCAGCGAGAACACGACCCGGCGCGAGCATGGCAATACCCGCCGCGACGAGAAGCGGGCGATCGGTGTCGACGAGCGTGTCGGCAATGGCTTCTACCGCAGCCCGCTCGGTGCGCCCGGCACCGGCGAAATCCGAGAAGTCGTGTTTGAAGGCCAGGTGGATGACCCCGTCGGATGCCTCAGCGCCCGAGCGCAGGCTGTCCAGGTCGTCGAGGTTGCCCCGGTGCGCCGTAGCGCCGACAGCGGCGAGCGCTTCGGCGGCGGCGTCGGAGCGCGCGAGGCCCAGCACGTCGTGGCCGTTCTCGAGCAGTTCGCCCACGACAGCTGACCCGATCCATCCAGATGCTCCGGTAACAAATACACGCATGACAGTGATCTCCTTTTCCCGGCCACTGCGGTCGGTGATGTGGTCTGGTGATGATGTCAGTTACTGACATCGTGCCGTTGCGACGGTAGCACACTATGTCAGTGACAGACATCATTAGAATGAAGCTCATGGGACGCTGGCAGCCGGGAGCACGGGGACGCATGATGCGCGGTGCTCTCGAGTTGTTCGCCGAGCAGGGTTTCGAGAAGACGACAGCACTCGAGGTCGCCGAACGCGCCGGTGTAACGGAACGCACCTTCTATCGATACTTCGCCGACAAGCGCGAGGTGCTGTTCAGCGCATCCGGCGACCTTCAGGACGCCATCGTCGCCGCCATCGGATCCGCTCCAGCCTCACAAGACCCGCTGGGGATAGTCGTCGCAGCCATGGAGATCGGCGTCGCGCCTCTCGAAGAGAACCGCCCCTACTCGCAGGCGCGCGCCAAAGTCATCACCGAGAATGCGAGCCTGCAAGAGCGGGAACTGCTCAAGCTGCACACGCTGGCACACGCGTCTTCCACGGCCCTGCGCGCACGCGGTGTGCCGCCGCTCACGGCCGACGTCGCGGCAGAGAGCGCCGTCACGATGTTCAAGATCGGGTTCGAGACCTGGATCAGCAACGACACCGCTGGCACATTCGCCCAGTGCATTCGCTCGTCGTTCGACCAACTGCGAACGCTCACCCGCGCCTGACAGTCGCTACGGACCCGGCAGGTTCGCGCACCTCCCCGTACGGGATTAACAGTGATCCGTCAGCAAGAATCGTCGCTGCCCTGCGAAAGCATATGCTCGAAAAATCAACGGCCCCCGACCCGGTCGTGACGACTTGGAGGGCGCCTTGGTGCAAACACGCTTTGCCGATGCCCCGAGCCCTGTCGAAACGAGCCCTGTCGATAGCACT